>Ga0209240_1000143_pt1 | contig 27408 bp, 23 predicted proteins | sample GraSoi_2013_80cm_FD_185828 | JGI IMG/M metagenome (GOLD analysis project Ga0209240, IMG submission 185828) | Grasslands soil microbial communities from the Angelo Coastal Reserve, California, USA - Sample 9_17_2013_80cm (SPAdes) (version 2) | ecosystem: Environmental > Terrestrial > Soil >...
CACGATTTCGGAAGCCAGCCTTCCCGGCTACGATACGATGGTTTGGTTCGGTTTGTTCGCGCCAGCCGGCACGCCCAGATCGATCGTCGTCCGCGTGAATAGCGCGACGAACGCCGTGCTTGCCTCCCCGCGCATCAAGGAGGCTCTCGAGAAACTCGGCATCGATCCGGTCGGCGGCAGCCCCGGCGTTCTCGCGAGCAAGGTCCAATCCGAACTGCAGAAGTGGGCGGCCATCGTGCGCGAGAAGAACATCCGCGTTGATCAGTGACCGGGGCCGGCGAAGAAGCCCTCCGGAAAAAGGGAGAGCGATGTCCAAGCGTCAGATGCATCTCGGCGTCTTCGTGCTCGGCACCGGCAATCATTCCGCCGGCTGGCGCTGGGAGGGTGCCTATGCGACGAGCTCAAGCTTGCCGGTGATGGAGTCGATTGCCCGCATCGCCGAGCGCGGAAAGTTCGATCTTCTCTTCATCTCTGACTCGATGGTGATGGATCCGGGAGATCATCCCTCCTTCGTCAATCGCTTTGAGCCGATGACGCTGCTAGCCGCGTTGAGCGTGCTGACGCGGCATATCGGGCTCGGCGCGACCGTGTCCACGAGCTTCAGCGAACCGTTCCATGTCGCGCGCAGTTTTGCCTCACTCGATCATATCAGCGGCGGCCGAGCGGCCTGGAACGTTGTCACCAGCACGCATAATGCGGCAGCCCTCAACTTCAGCAAGGAACGGCTCAACGAGCACGATCTGCGCTACGAGATCGCGACCGAGTTCGTGGATGTCGTGCGCGGGCTGTGGGACACCTGGGACTATGGGGCAATCACTGCCGACAAGGCGACCGGCACTTTTCTCGACAGAGCGAAGGTGAGGCTGCTCAATCACAAGGGGCGATTCTTTTCCGTCAAGGGCCCGCTCAACATCGAGCGCTGCCCGCAGGGCCACCCGGTGATCATTCAGGCGGGCGGCTCGCCGCCGGGGCAGGAGCTTTCGGCGCGCTCGGCCGATCTGGTTTTCTCGGTGGTCAACGGGGATGCGGCTTCGGCCAAGGCCGCCTATGACGCCCTGAAGCAGCGCGTGGTGAAGCATGGCCGCGCGCCGGAGCATGTTGCGATCCTGCCCGGCGTGATGCCGATCATCGGTGAGAGCGATCAGCAGGCGAAGGACGAGCTCGCGCGCCTGCAGAGCTGGCTCACGTCCACCAACGCGCTGGCGCTGGTGTCGCAGCGGCTGGGTCATGACATTTCCGGCTATCCCCTCGACGGTCCGGTGCCGGACTTCCCCGCCAAGACGGAGCGCGGCCAGGCCTTCTCGAAGACGCTGTTGGAGATGGCCCGGCGCGAGAAGATGACGCTGCGCGATCTCTACAACATCACCGCCGCCGCGCGCGGCCATTGGGTGATACACGGCACGCCGAAACGGATCGCGGACATGCTGGAGGAGTGGTTCACGGGAGAGCGCGCGGACGGCTTCATCGTCATGCCGGCCCATTTCCCAAAAGCCTTCGAAGACTTCGTCGATCTGGTCGTGCCCGAGCTGCAGCGGCGCGGCCTATTCCGGGGCGACTATGCGGGTTCGACGCTGCGCGATCACCTCGGCCTCGCGCGCCCCGTTTCGGCGCCGGGCTTGAAATCGGCTTGAGCTATGTCACGCCGCGCGTTGATCTTTGCTCTCGCCGTTGCGCTCCTCTGGCCGCTCGCGGCACGCTCCCAGGATTTTCCGAATCGACCGATCAGGTTGATCGTGCCATTCGCCGCGGGCGGCGCGGCGGATTTGTTCGCCCGCTCGCTCGCCAACGGACTCGGCGCCGAACTCGGCCAGCAGGTCGTGGTCGAGGCGCGCGCGGGTGCCGGGGGGCTTACCGGCGTCGACGCCACCGCCAAGAGCGCGCCCGACGGCTATACCATCTGTCTCGCCGGCGCTGCGGCGCTCTCCGCCATTCCGTTCATGACGAGCAAGATGCCGTTCGACTGGCAGAAGGACTTGGCGCTCCTCACGCTCGTCGTGCGCGTGCCGGAGGTCTTGATCGTCCATCCCGCGCTGGGCGTCAATACATTCGCCGACTTCCTCGCCTATGCCCGCGCGCGTCCCGGCAAGATCAATTTCGGCTCGGCCGGAGCAGGCTCGATCACTCATCTGGCGGTCGAATTGCTCAAGATCGCCGCCGGCCTCGATCTCGTGCACGTCCCCTATCGCGGCATCGGTCCGGCGGTAGGCGACATGCTCGGCGGACACATCCAGGTGATCGTGGCCGACGTGCCGTTCTTGCTGCCGCACATCAGGTCGGGTGCGCTCAGCGCGCTGGCGGTGACGTCAGACGCGCGCATCCAGGCGCTGCCCGACATTCCCTCGACCGCGGAACTCGGCTATGCCGGGGTCAACTCGGACAATTGGTACGGTCTGGTGGCGCCCGCACCCACTCCGACACGCGTGCTCGACACGCTGCGCAAGGCGAGCCTCGCGGTGCTGACGTCGGCCGAGCTGAAAAAGCAGTTCGACAGCCAGAATGCGGTCGCTTCGCCCAGCACGCCCGACGAGTTCGCGGCTTTCGTGGAGGCGGAGCAGGCGAAGTGGGGACCGGTCGTGCGCGCGACCGGCGTCAAGCTAGAGTGAGTCGGCCGCTTTGGCTGAAAGTTGCGAGGGCGCGAAACTCGAAGCGGCGCTGAAAAAACCAACTGCGGTTCAAGAGCTCTGCGCTGGGAGGGGCGAGGAAATGAAAATCGTCGACATGAGCCACGTGATGAACGTGCACACCCCGGGCTGGGTCGGATACGCCGGCAACAGGATGTACTACGCGCAGAACCTGCAGACGCAGATAATTGTCGCGCAGCGTATCGAGACCGCGCTTCACGTCGGCACTCATTTCGACGGCGCTATGCACGCGACCGACGATCCCAAAGGCGACATGGCCTCGCTGCCGCTCGATTATTTGGTCAGTCGCGGCGTCGTGGTCGATATCTCCGCCAAAATGTCGGATTGGTCCGTGATCACGCCGGAGATCATCGAGAGCGCGGGCGCCGACATCCGGGAGGGCGACATCCTGCTGCTCCATACAGGTTGGCATCGCCATTACGAGGGCCGGCCGCGGCAGGACCTGGTGAAGTATTTCTGCTTTCACCCGGGCCCCAATCTCGACACGCTGCATTGGATGCTAAAGAAGAAGATCAAATGGTGGGGCATGGACACAGGATCGTGCGACCACGCCATGAATACCTCGATCCGTACCATGCGCCCCGATCTTGCCGCGCAATTCACCAAGCAGCACGGCAAGGCGCCGGCCGAGTTCTTCGGCACGTTCGAATACAGCCACAAAAAATCCGGACGTCGGGTCACGGCCGACGTCTTTCCATTTCATAGCTGGGCGTTCCAGGAAGGGCTGCTGCACGCCGAGAATCTCGGCGGCGACATCGAGCTCATGCTCAACAAGCGGGCGCTGATCGGCGCGTTCCCCTGGCGTTATCAGGGGCTGGAAGCCTGTCCCTGCCGCATCGTCGCTTTCCTCGATGCCGGCGATGATGTGGAAGCGGTCGGCCACGCCGCGAAAGCGATCATGGCGAGCTGACCGCGCCATTGCGGGCGCGAACTCGCTCAACTAGCCTTTTCACCACTGCGCACGAGACGTCGCGCCGCGCGTGGCGCACTCGGGAACTCCACGATGCCGAAAATTTCCTCAGCGGACGGAGTGAATCTCTATGTGGAGACGGTCGGCTCCGGCACCCCGATCGTCTTCGTCCATGAATATGCCGGCGACTACCGCAGCTGGGAACCACAGCTGCGCTATTTTTGCCGCCAGCACCGCTGCGTCACCTACAGCCAACGCGGCTATCCGCCATCGGACGTCCCCTCCGATCCTGCGCGCTACTCGCAGGAGATCGCCCGCGACGACGCGATCGCCGTGATGGATGCGCTCGGCATCGACAAGGCGCACGTGGTCGGGCACTCCATGGGCGGCTACACCGCGTTGCACGTCGGCATCCGTTATCCGCTGCGCTGCCTGTCGGTGGCCGCCGCCGGCTGCGGCTGGGGCTCGGCGCCGGACGCTCTCACGCGCGAGGCCATGCGGGCTCTGGCGGCAGAGACGGGAAAGATGTTCGCCGAGGAAGGCATCATCGCCGCGGCCGCCAAATACGCGGATGCGCCGATGCGGCAGGCTTTCAAGCACAAGGACCCGCGCGGCTGGAGCGAGTTTGCGCGCATGCTCTCGGAGCACTCGGCCGAGGGCCACGCCCACACCATGCTCAACCTTCAGCTCAAGCGCCCGACGCTGTGGGAGATGGAGGCCGAGCTCAAGCAGTTCTCGGTGCCGCTCTTGGTGATCGTCGGCGACGAGGACGACCTCTGCGTCGACGGCAGCCTCTTTATCAAGCGCACCGCGCCGACGGCGGCGCTACTCGTGTTGCCGCACTCGGGCCACACCATCAATAGCGAGGAGCCGGCGGCAGTGAACGCGGCGCTCGCAGAACTTTTCTCGGCCGCGGAAGCGGGCCGCTGGCTCGCACACAAGTCGGCGTGAGCCGCGCTACCAAGGTAAGATCGCACAAGGAGACCGACATGGACCTTCAGCTCGACGGCAAGACCGCGCTGGTGACCGGTGGCAGCGCCGGCATCGGCAAAGGCATTGCCCGCGCGCTTGCGCGGGAAGGCGTCGACGTCGCGATCTGCGCCCGGCGCAAGGAGCCGCTCGAACAGACGGCGACTGAAATCGCGCGCGAAACAAACCGCCGGATCGTGCCGATCCCCGCCGATCTCAGCAAGGACGCCGATGCCAAAACTCTCGTCGCGCAGGCGCACAAGGCACTCGGCCGCCTCGACATTCTGGTCAACAATGCCGGCTCCTCGCCCGGCGGCGTGCTCGAGCATCTCTCTGAGGCCGACTGGGAGCAGTCGCTGCAGCTCAAATTCATGGGCTATGTACGTTGCCTGCGCTACGTGCTGCCGATCATGGTCAAACAGGGCGGCGGCCGGGTCGTCAACTTGATCGGCAACGACGGCGTCAAGGCGTCATATTGGGAGATCGCGCCGGGCGCAGCCAATGCCGCGGGGCAAAACCTCACGATGTCGCTCGCCGGCCAATACGGCAAGCACAACATCAGCTTCTGCGCGGTCAATCCCGGCCCCGTGCGCACCGAGCGCTGGGCCGGGCTGGTCGCTGCGATGTCGCGCGACATGAAACTGCCCTACGAGGAAGCCGACAAGCTCGCGCCGGCGTCGATCCCGCTCGGCCGCATCGCCGAGGTCGAGGAGGTCGCGACGCTGGTGGTCATGCTGGCTTCGCCGCTGATGCACATGGTCAACGGCACCCAGATCGAGATCGACGGCGGGCAGGAGAAGTCGCTGATGGACCGCCTGCGCGACCGCAAGTAATTCCGCCCTCGCGCGCTGCGCGATGCGCAGCGGCAAAGAGAGCGCACCGAGCGGACGGCGGTGACCTTGACAAGGCTCGGAGGCGGTTCACTACTTGTACGCAACCGCAATGAGCGGAACCTCACGAGATGGAGCCCCGCATGAGCACCAGATCCCGGCTTGCTTGGCTCGTCACAGCGAGCGCCGTCTGTCTCGGCACCCCTGCCATCGCCCAGGACACGGTGAAGATCGGCGAGCTCAACAGCTACAAGGCGGCGCCCGCGTTCCTCGAGCCCTATAAGAAGGGCTGGGAATTCGCGGTCGAGGAGATCAACGCCAAGTCGGGTGTCCTCGGCAAAAAGCTCGAAGTGGTCTCGCGCGACGACGGCGCCAGCCCGGGCGACGCAGTCCGCGTCGCCAACGAGCTCGTCACGCGCGAGGGGACAAACATCATCGCCGGCACTTTCCTGTCCAATATCGGGCTCGCGGTTACCGAATTCGCGGCCAAGGAGAAGGTGTTCTTCCTGGCGGCCGAACCTTTGACCGACAAGATCACCTGGCAGAACGGAAACAAGTACACGTTCCGCCTGCGGCCCTCGACCTATATGCAGGTCGCAATGTTGATGCCCGACGCGATCGCAGCAAAAAAGAAACGCTGGGCCGTTGTCTATCCCAACTTCGAGTACGGCCAGTCGGCTGCGACCTGGTTCAAGGAGATGCTCAAGAAGGCGCAGCCCGATGTCGAGTTCGTGACCGAGCAGGCCCCGCCGCTCGGCAAGGTCGATGCCGGGGCGGTCGTGCAGGCGATCGACGACGCCAAGCCTGACGCCATTTTCAACGTGCTGTTCGGAGGCGATCTCGCCAAGCTCGTTCGCGAGGGCACGACCCGCGGCACGTTTAAGAACCGCACCGTCGTCAGCCTGCTCTCGGGCGAGCCGGAATATCTCGATCCGCTTAAGGACGAGGCCCCCGTGGGATGGATCGTCACCGGCTATCCCTGGGACGAGATCAAGACGCCAGCGCACACCGCCTTCATGACGGCCTATCAGAAGCGCTGGAACGACTATCCGCGGCTCGGCTCCGTGGTCGGTTACGTCACCATGCACGCGCTCGCCGCCGGCATCGCCAAAGCCGCCTCGACCGACACGGACAAGGTCGTCGCCGCGTTCCGCGGACTCAAGCTCGACAGCCCCTTGGGACCGTTCGAATTCCGCGCCATCGACCATCAGGCGACGATGGGTGCCTACCTCGGCAAGATCGCGCTCAAAGACGGCAAGGGAACGATGTCGGATTTCAAGTATGTCGACGGGGCGAGCGTCATGCCCTCCGACGAGGAGGTGAAGAAGCTGCGTCCAGCGGCGGCGATGAACTGATCGCGGTTATCCGACCAATCAGCTCGCTGGCTCGTCGTCCTGCGCATAGCGCGTCGAAGACGCGCGTAAACGTGCTTATGCTGGGGACTCATATTCCAGAGTCGGTGGTCATGGGTCCCTGCTTTCGCGGGGACGACGGCGACCGCAAACCGAGCGGCTTCCTCGTCCCATGAGTCTTGAAGCCCTCCTGTTCCAGGCGCTCAACGGGCTCGCTGCGGCGTCGAGCCTGTTTTTCGTGGGCGCCGGCTTGTCGCTCATTTTCGGCGTCACCCGCATCATCAATATCGCCCACGGCTCGTTCTATATGCTCGGGCTTTATCTGGCGGCCACGTTTGCGACTAAGCTCGCCGGCGGTGTCGGCTTCTGGGGCGGCATCGTCGTCGCCGGCTTGGTGGTGGCTGCGCTCGGAGCTGTGGTCGAGATCCTGCTGTTGCGCCGCATCTATCAGGCGCCGGAGCTTTTCCAGCTGCTCGCGACGTTCGCGCTGGTGCTCATTTTCAACGATGCGGCGCAATACGTGTGGGGACCCGAAGATTTGCTCGGCCCGCGCGCACCGGGCTTGCGCGGCTCGGTCGAAATTCTAGGGCGCAACTTTCCGAGCTACGACCTTTTTCTGATCGCGATCGGTCCGCTCGTGCTGCTGCTTCTGCACCTGATGCTGGCGAGGACCCGTTTCGGACGGCTGATCCGCGCGGCCACGCAGGACCGCGAGATGGTTGGCGCGCTCGGCGTCAACCAAGCCATGCTGTTTACGGTTGTCTTCGCGCTGGGCGCCTTCCTCGCCGGATTCGGCGGCGCGCTGCAGGTGGCGCGTGAGCCCGCCAATCTGGGGCTCGACCTCGTCGTAATCAGCGATGCCTTCGTGGTGGTGGTCGTCGGCGGCATGGGATCGATCACCGGCGCCTTCCTCGCTGCCGTCATCATCGCCGAGGTGAAGGCGCTGTGCATCGGGATCGGACTCGTTCATTTCGGCGCCGTTACCGTCAACTTCTCCAAGCTCACGCTGGTGGCAGAATTTTTGGTGATGGCGATCGTGCTGATCGTGCGCCCTTACGGGCTGCTCGGACGCCCGCAAGGCGCGGTGCGCAATCCCGCCGACATCGATGATCCGATCCGGCCTGCGACCTGGCCGCTCAAGGCGGCCGCGGCCGCGCTGCTCACCTGCCTCCTGCTGCTGCCGCTCACGGATAAGGCCTCGCCCTATGCGCTCGTACTCGGGATCGACGTGCTGATCGCGGTACTGTTCGCCACTTCGCTGCATTTCATCATGGGACCGGGCGGTATGCATTCGTTCGGCCACGCCGCCTATTTCGGGCTGGGCGCCTACGGCGCAGCGCTGATGGTGAAATTTCTCGCCGCCGCGACCCCGGTCGCGCTCATCGCGGCGCCGCTTGCGGCCCTCATGGGCGCGCTGCTGTTCGGCTGGTTCGCGGTCCGGCTCTCCGGCGTTTATCTCGCGATGCTCACGCTCGCGTTTGCGCAAATCGTGTGGTCGATCCTGTTTCAGTGGGAGGAGGTCACCGGCGGCTCGAATGGCATTCTCGGCATCTGGCCGCAGCCGCCATTCGACACCCGCGCCGCGTTTTATCTGTTGACGCTTGCGCTTGTCGTTGCGGGCGTTCTCCTGTTGCGGTGTTTCCTCTTCGCGCCGTTCGGCTACGCCATGCGGGCCGGGCGCGATTCGGCATTACGCGCGGAATCGATCGGGATCAACGTCAAGCGCGTGCACTGGATCGCCTTTGCCATCGCGGGCACGTTTGCCGGCATCGCCGGCGGCGCGTTCGCCTTCGCCAAAGGGACGATCTCACCCGACGTGGCCTGGGTCTCGCGCTCGATCGACGCCATGGTCATGGTGCTCTTGGGGGGCATCCAGACTCTGACCGGGCCGAGCGTCGGCGCCGCCGTCTTCATGGTCCTGCAGGACAACGTCATGCGCCAAACCGCATTTTGGCGCGGGCTCCTCGGCGCGGTGATCCTGCTGCTGGTGCTGGTTTTTCCCGGCGGCATCGTCGGTGCGCTGAGCAAGCGAATGGCGGCGCGGAGAAAGCTCGCATGAGCGTGCTGCACGTCCGCAACCTCTCGAAGGCTTTTGGCGGCGTGCACGCCGTCGAGAACGTCAGCTTCGATGTCGGCAAGGGCGAATTTCTGGCGCTGATCGGCCCCAATGGCGCGGGCAAATCGACCTGCTTCAACATGATCAACGGGCAGATCGCGCCTGATCACGGCGACATCAAATTTGCCGAGCGCAGCATCGTCGGCCTCAAGCCGCGCGACATCTGGCGCCTCGGCGTCGGCCGCACCTTCCAGGTCGCAGCCACCTTCGGCTCGATGACGGTTGCCGAGAACGTCCAGATGGCGCTGGTCAGCCATCACGGGGAGATCTTCCGGTTCGGCGCGGCGCTGGCGACGCGCCATCGTGACAGGGCGCTCGACCTACTCGAGCAGGTCGGCATGGCTTCCTCGGCCGCGCGCGCTTGCAAGGAACTTGCCTATGGCGACGTCAAGCGCGTCGAGCTCGCGATCGCGCTTGCCAGCGAGCCGGGCCTGCTGCTGATGGACGAGCCGACCGCCGGCATGGCGCCACGCGAGCGCAACGAGCTGATTGCCTTGGTGAAGCGCCTGGTCGTTGAACGCGGGATTTCGGTGCTGTTCACCGAACATTCGATGGATGTGGTATTCGCTTATGCGGACCGCATCATCGTTCTCGCGCGCGGCGTGCTGATCGCCGAGGGCAACGCCGAGGCCATTCGCGACAACGCGCGGGTGCAGCAGGTTTATCTGGGCACCGGCCGCACGTTTGCGCCCCACGCGGAGGTGCGACCATGAGCGCGGCCATGCTCGAGGTCGAGCGGCTCAGGGTGTGGTACGGCGCCGCGCAAATCCTGTTCGAGCCGTCCTTCCACGTCGGCCGTGGCGAGGTGGTCGCGCTGATGGGCCGCAACGGCGCCGGCAAATCGACGACGCTCAAAGCCGTGATGGCGCTGATCCCGCAACGCAGTGGCATGGTCCGCTTCCTGAGCGAGGATATCTCTCGTCTCAAGCCATTCGAGATCGCGCGCCGGGGGCTTGGTTTCGTGCCGGAGGACCGGCGCATCTTCTCCGATCTGACCGTGCTCGAGAATCTCGACGTCGGCCGCCAGCCGCTGCGTCATCATCCCGACGGGCGGCCCGCGCCGTCCTGGACGCCGGAAAAGCTCTTCACGGTCTTTCCCAATCTGCGCGACATGCCCGACCGTCGCGGCGCCCATATGAGCGGGGGCGAGCAGCAGATGCTCACCGTTGCCCGCACCCTGATGGGCAACCCGCTGCTGCTGCTGCTCGATGAACCCTCCGAGGGCGTCGCGCCGGTCATCGTTGAGCAGATGGCCACCACCATCATCGAGCTCAAGAAAGAAGGATTGTCGGTGCTCTTATCCGAGCAGAACATCCATTTCGCCGAGCTCGTCTGCGACCGCGCTTATGTTTTGGAGAAAGGGCAGCTACAATGGCACGGCCGCATGGCCGACCTCGCTAAAGACGTCGCAGTGCAACGCCGTCTGCTGTCGGTGTGAGGCGCGCCGCGCACGCATGTAGGATGCGAGGTGCGACATGAGGACAGTGTTCGCCGTCGCGCTTGCTGCCGCGCTGGGCGCAACGGGCGCCCAGGCCGATCCATCAGCCCCGATCACGGTCATAGTCGGATTTGCGCCAGGCGGGCCAACGGACACGCTGGCGCGAATCATAACGGAGCGGATGCGAATATCGCTGGGCCAGCCGCTCATCGTCGAGAATGTGCCAGGCGCCACCGGAACCATCGCCATCGGCCGCGTCGTGCGCTCACCGCCGGACGGCCGCACGCTCAGCATGGGCAATTGGACGACCCACGTCGGCGCTCCGGCGATCTATCCGATTGCGTACGACGTGTTGAGGGATCTCGAACCGGTGTCGCTGCTGCCGATTGCGCCGCTGCTGATAACGGCAAGGAAAGGCTTTCTCGCCAATGACATCCAGGAATTAATTGCGTGGCTCAAGGCCAATCCGGGCCAGGCCACCGCTGCCATCGTCGGGGTCGGCAGCTCCGGACACGTCAGCCTCATCGATTTCGAAAAGAAGACCGGGACCCGCTTCCAGTTCGTCCCTTATCGCGGCGGCGGCCCGGCGATGAACGACTTGGTGGCCGGGCAAATCGATGTGAGACCCACCGAGGCATCAACGGCGCTGCCGTATTTGCCGAGCGGCAAGATCAAGGCCTATGCCGTTCTGGCCAAGACCCGCTGGGTGGCAGCGCCGGACATTCCGACGATCGACGAAGCAGGAGTGCCCGGCCTTCACATTGCTCTATGGCACGGCCTTTGGGCGCCAAAGAACACGCCGCAGGACGTCATTGCCAGGCTCAACGCCGCAGTCGTGGATACGCTCGCCGATCCGGTGGTGCGCCAGCGGGTCGCCGATCTCGGTCTGGAAATGCCGCCGCGCGAAAAGCTCACGCCGGCGGCGCTTCACGCGCACCACAAAGCCGAGATCGAGAAGTGGTGGCCGATCATCAAAGCAGCCGGCATCACGGCGCAGTGACCTCCATCCCGGCCATTCCGGGGCCTACCGCGTCGGAAGACGCGCGTAAACGCGCTTATGACCCGGCAATCAGTAAAAGTTTTCGCGAATGAAGCCGCCGGTCAAACCGGCGCATGAGGGAACCAGGTATCACGACCCTGCGCGATCGAGAATCTCGCGCAGCCGTTGCGGCGTCACCGGCAGCTGGGTGATCGCGCCGGGCATGCCGAGCGCGTCGTCGATGGCCGCGGCGATTGCGGCGCCGACGGCATTAATGCCGCCTTCGCCTGCTCCCTTCAACCCGAGCACATTGAGCGGCGACGGGGCGTCCTCCCGGATCAGGACGTCGAGCGCCGGCACTTCATGGGCCGTCGGCAGGAGGTAATCGGCGAAATTGACCGATAGCGGCTCGCCCCGCTCGTCGTAGCGGAATTCCTCGAGCAGCGTGCCGCCTATGCCCTGCGCAAACCCGCCTGCGAGCTGCCCTTCGATGAGCATCGGATTGACCGCGCGGCCGATGTCGTAAGCGAGAACGTAACGCTCGATCGTCACGCCGCCGGTTTCGCGATCGACTTTGGCGACTGCAATGTGTACGCCGTAGGGATACGTCATGTGATCGCTGAAGAACCACCCGTCCGCCGAAAGGCCGGGCGCCCGCTCGCCAAGGAGCTTCGATGTCGGCTCCAACGCCCTGGCGACTTCGCCCAGCGTGATGGAGGGACCATCGGTGCCGCTGCGCACCACTCGCGCGTCGACCACCGCGAGCGCGTCAGCGTCTTGCTGCATGAGCTCGGCGGCGACCTCGATCGCCTTGGCGCGCACCTCGACCGCGGCGCGCCGCGTCGCCTCCCCGGTCATCACCGTGGCGCGCGATGCAAAGGCCCCCATCCCGAATGCGATGCGGTCGGTGCGGCCGTGCACGACCCGCACATGTCGATAGTCGACGCCGAGTGTATCGGCGCAGATCTGGGCGACCACGGTCTCGATGCCCTGGCCGAGTGAAGCGGCGCCGGTCACCACTTCCACCATGCCGGAGGTATCGACGGACACCCGCACGCCGTCGAACGGCCCGAGCCCGCTCTTCTCGACGAAAAGTGCAAGTCCCGCGCCGACGCATTCGCCGCGGGCGCGCCGGCGCGCGAGCTCGTCCTGGAGATCGCCCCATTCGGCAGCCGCCAACGCCTTGTCGAGAAGGCCGGCATAGTCGCCGGAGTCGAGCACGACCTCGGTGCCGAGCGTTCCCAGCGAACGCCGGTATGGCATCTCGTCCTTGTCGATGAGGTTACGGCGGCGCACCTCAACGCAATCGATCGAGAGCCGCGCCGCGATCGCGTCCATCAACCGCTCGCGCACGAAAGTGCTTTCGAACCGGCCCGGCGCGCGATAGGTGCCGCACGGCGTCTTGTTCGTGAGCCGCACGCGCCCGACCGCCCGATAAGCCGGCAGCCGGTAAGGCCCCGGTAACATGGCCGCGGCGAGATCGGGCACAGTCGCCGCGTGGGTGCGCACGTAGCCGCCCTGATCGTGGAAGAATTCGTCGTCGATCGCGAGGAGGCGGCCATCGCGGTCGACGGCGGCGCGCAGCTTGTGACGTTGCTGGCGCGAATGATTGGCCGCGATCAGATGCTCGCGCCGGTCCTCGATCCATTTCACCGGCCGGCCGAACCGCAGCGCGGCGAGACAAACCAACACGTCCTCGGGATAAAGCTCGCCGCGAATACCGAACCCTCCGCCCACGTGGCCTTCGAGGAGATGCACGCTCGCCGGGCTGCGGCGGAGCATGCGGGCGATGTTGTCGCGGTTCCAGTGCGGAACTTTGGCGGCGCCGTAGAGCTCCAGCACGTCGCGCGCGGCGTCGTAATGTCCGATCGCGCCGCGCGTCTCCAACGGAACGCCGGAATGGCGCCCGATCGCGAGGTCCAGCTCGACTACGACCGCGGCGTCGTGAAACGCGGCCGCGAGCTGGCCATAGGACTTTTCCACGACCGCCGCTTCGGTCGAACATCCGGGCTCGAATTCCCCTGGCGCTTCGCTCGCGTCGAGCACGAGGGGCAAATCTTCGACCTCGATCGCGACTACCTCGGCGGCATCCTCGGCCAAATATGGATCGCTCGCGAACACCGCCGCCACGGGCTCGCCGACATAGCGCACGCGCTCACGGGCCAGGATTGGCTGCCGGTACGGCATCAATCCTTCGACTCGGGTCAGGCGAAAATCGATAGGAGGAACCTCGGCGACGTCGGCCGACGTCCACACCGCCGTCACGCCCGGCAGCGCCAGCGCGGCTCGGGCGTCGATTGATACGATGCGGCCGTGCGCGTGCTCGGAGCGCACAACGCGCATATGCAGCATGTGTGGAAAAGCGATATCGGCGGCGAACGCGCCGCAGCCCGTCACCAACGGACGGTCCTCGAGACGGGTTACAGAGCGGCCGATGAAGGTCATGTCAGACCTTCCTTGCTGAACTCACTCCAGCGTTCGTCCCCGCCCGCGGGGACCCAGCGCTTTCCCCTGGATTCCCGCTTTCGCGGGAATGAACGGAGTTTTGCTGTCCGGCCGTCCTACCTCAAGAGATTATTCTTTATTTGAATGCGCCGGCGGCGCGCAGCGCCGCGCGGATGCGCTGCGGGGTTGCCGGAAACTCGTTGATCGAGACGCCGAACGGCGCGAGCGCATCATTGATGGCGTTGATCACCGCCGCCGGCGCGCCGATTGCCCCGCCCTCGCCCAGCCCCTTGGCCTTGGTGAGCGAGGCTTGCGTCGGCGTCTCCAGATGATGGATTTCGATGTCTGGGATTTCCCGCGCGGTCGGCGGCAGATAGTCTGCCAGGCTCGCCGTGAGAATGTTGCCGGTCTCGTCGTAGATGATCTCCTCGAACAGCGCGTTGGCGATGCCCTGGGCCACGCCGCCGTGAATCTGCCCGTCGACGATCATCGGATTGATCAGGCGCCCGGCATCCTCGGCCACGAGAAATTTTTCGACGCGCACGCGGCCGGTCTCGATGTCCACCTCAACCACGGCGATGTGGCAGGCGTTGGAAAACGTGCCGAGCGGGTCATAGGTGGCGCTCTCGGCGATGCCGGGCACGATCTCGCCTTTGAATCGATGTGCTTGATGATAGGCGGCGCGCGCCAGCATCGTGATCGGGATGGAGCGATCGGTTCCGGCTACACGCGCGGCATCGGCTTCAAGCACGATGTCGCCGGCCGACGCCTCGAGCAGGATGCCAGCCATCTGGGTCAGCTTGGCGCGTACTTTGCGCGCCGCCATCAAGCTCGCTCCGCCGGCGATCACCAGCGAGCGGCTCGCAAAAGTGCCCCACCCATAGGGCGTGCGGTCGGTATCGCCGTGCACGATCTTGATGCGCTCCGGCGAAGTGCCGAGCTCGTCGGCGATGATCTGCGACAGCGTGGTGCGAAGACCCTGTCCATGCGGCGAGGCGCCGATCCGCGCCTCGACGAAGCCGGAGGGGTCCATGCTCAGCTCGACAGTTTCCCAGCCTGGCGTCACCTCCATGCCGCGCGCGGCGAATGCTTGGGAGCCATAGCCGGTGCGCTCGCAGAACGTCGCCAACCCAAGACCGAGGTAGCGATCTTCGGCGCGCGCTTTCGCCTGGCGGGCGCGGAACGCAGGCACGCCGATGGCTTTGACCGCCGCCTCCATGGTCTCGATATAACTCGCCTCATCGTAGATGAGACCCGTCACCGAGGTGTGAGGAAAGGTTTTGACCAGGTTGCGGCGGCGGATCTCGATCGGATCGAGCCCGAATGCCGCAGCTGCCTTGTCCATCAACCGCTCGAGCGCAAGCGTGATCACCGGACGCGAGACGCCGCGGTAGGGCGCCATCGGGCATGTATTGGTGAGGACTCCGCGGGCGACGCAGGAATATTCGCGCACATCGTAAGGGCCGGGCAGCTCCGTCATCGCCATCAGCGGCTCGACGGCGCAGGTCGTGGGATAGCAGGAATAGGCGCCGACATCGGCGACGATATCCGCGTTCAATGCGATCAGCTTGGCGTCGCGGTCGAACGCGCCCTCGAGCGAAATCGACTGGTCGCGGCTATGGAAACAGGCGATGAGATTCTCGCGCCTATCCTCCACCCACGCCATTGAAGTCTTGAGCTTGCGCGCAAGCCAGGTCACCACCACGAATTCCGCCGCCAGCGACATTTTCTGTCCGAACCCGCCGCCAACGTCGGGCGCGATCACCCGCAGGTCCGATTCCGGCATTCCGATGAGATCGGCGATGGCTGTGCGCGTCACGTGCGGCATCTGCGTCGCGCAGGTCAGCGTGAGGCGCGCGTTCCCGGCGTCCCATGCCGCATGCGCTGCGCGCGGCTCCAACGGAAGCGCGTTCTGGCGATGGGAGCGGATGTCGATCCTGATCCGGCGATGCGCGCGCGCCACTTGGCTTTCGAAGCCCGGCGTCCGCACGCGGCCTTCAACCGCGACGTTTCCGGCGGCTTCGGCGTGGACGAGCGGTGCGCCGCGCGCAAGCGCTGAGTCTGCGCCGATCAGTGCCGGCGTCTCTTCGATTTCGACCTCGACGCGATCGGCAAGGTCCTCAGCCTCCTCCCGCGTCGAAGCAACTATCGCCGCGATCGGCTCGCCGACGAAGCGCACGACCTCGCGTGCCAGCACCGACTGACCGATCGGCACGTAGTTGAATCGGTGCAGAATCGGCCGGATCGGCTTTACCGCTGCAAGCTCCGCGGCGGTGAGAACCATCGCGCCTTCGGGTGCGCGAATGCGGACAATGCGTCCCGACGCGACCGAGCTCCGCACGAAGCGCACGTGGCGCGCCGCTGGGAGATTCCCGGTGAACCGGCCGTGTCCCGCGACGAGCGCCGGATCCTCGACGCGGCGGATCGAACGGCCGACCCAGCGTCGACCGCCATCGCTCTCGCTATCGGGGGCGCCACCGGCCGCGCGGCGCAACGTCATCGCTCAGCGCATTCGCGCGAACAGCCGGCGCGGATTTGCATCGGCAATCGCCTCGATCTCGGCGGCGGACAATTGCGCCGACCGCAGCAGCACGAGCGGCTCCATGTCCGCCGGCGGGAATGAATAATCAGTCCCGAGCACGACATTATCAAGTCCAACGACGTCGATGAGAAATCGCAACGCTTTGGGAGCATGCACGATGGTGTCATAGGCCATTTGCCCGGCATAGGCGGACGGCGCTTTGGCCGCGACGTCGCCTTGCGCGACCCGGTCCATGCGCCGATGCATGATATCGAAACGGCCGGCAAGATAGGGGTAAGCGCCTCCGCCGTGGGCGAGCACCAGCTTGAGGCGGGGAAAACGGTCGAGCACACCGGACATCAACAGCGAGCCGACGCCGAGCGTGGTGTCGAACGTGTACTGAGCAATCTGGGCGAGAGCGAATTTGGCGGCACGCGGCGCCGGGCCGGCCAGTACCGGATGAACCAAGACCGGTAAGCCAAGCGCTTCGGCCTTGCGCCAGAATGGATCGAGCGGCAACTCGCCGAGATTGACGTTCTCGACATTGGCGGAGACGATCACGCCGCACGCACCGAGCGAAATCGCGCGCTCGGCTTCCTCGCCCGCGGCCGCCGCTCGCCCGAGCGGAACCGACGCGATCCAGGTGAAGCGATCCGAGTTGTCAGCGCACCACGCCGCCAGCGTATCGTTGAGCATTCGATGCCAGGCGATACAGGCGTCGGCGGCAAGCCCATAGCCGAAGATGTCGGGCCAGGTGCCGATGATCTGCCGCTCGATCCCTTGCGCGTCGAGCCAGGCGCGCCGCTCGGCCACGGGCTCGATCAGGCGCGGAAAGAACGGTCGCACCTTGAAGCCGTAATCGAAATGCAGCGCTGGCGGCGCGCCATCGGATTGAACGAGCCGTACGCCGATCTCTTCGCCCCGCGTGAGGATTGCGTCGATCAGCTGCGGCGGAACGTAGTGGGCATGAATGTCGATTGGCACGCAGGATCCCCTGTTTGCTGCTGATAGGGGCTCATTTCAATAAGTCGATCGACCACCGGAGAGATCGAAAACTGCGCCGGTGCTGAACGAGCATTCTTCCGAAGCGAGCCAAGCGACAAGCGCAGCGACTTCCTGCGGCTCGCCGAGCCGGCCCAGAGGGATTTTCGAAAGCATGTAATCGATATGCGCCGGCGTCATTTGCGCGAACAGCGGGGTGCGTACCGCGGCCGGTGTCACGCAGTTTACCCGGACTGAGGTATCCGCCAGTTCTTTGCCAAGCGATTTCGTGAGCGCAATCACCGCGGCTTTGCTCGCGCTGTAGGCGGAGGCATTCGGATTGCCCTCCTTGCCCGCAACCGAGGCAATGTTGACGATCCGGCCGTAATTTCGCTCGCGCATCAGCGGCACGACCGCCCGGCAGCAATAGAACGTCCCTTCGACGTTGACCGCGAAGATTTGCTTCCAATCATTGATCGGGTACTCCCACAGCTTGGCGTTAGGTCCGCTGATGCCGGCGTTGTTGATGAAGATGTCGATCGCCGGCACGATCGCGAGCGTCTTCTGCAAGGCGCTTGCTACCGAGGTCACATCGCTCACGTCGGCGGCGATGCTCGATCCGCCGAGCTTCCTGCCGGCGGCGTGGGCTGCCTCGCCATTGAGATCCCAAATCACGACCTTTGCTCCGGATGCCACGAGGCGCTCAGCGATCGCGAACCCCAATCCCGACGCGCCACCCGTCACCACGGCGTTGCGGCCATTGAGATCCAGTTGATTCATTGATCACTCTCGCACTCTCAAGTCCATGCGTGTCCCCGGGCGCAGCGCAGCGCGAAGCGGTGCGCTGCAGTCCCGGGACCGTTACGGTTCGTGGCGGTCCCGGACCAGCGGTGCACCGTTCCGCGCTGAAGCGCTGCACGCTGCACCCCATCCGGACACGCGGATTACATACGTGCGCCGCCCCGGAGAGCCGCGGACGATCTCCTCTGCCGCATGGCCATGTCGGCCGCGAGCAACAGCGCGGCCCGGGTCGCTCCGACTGACGCAATTCCTCGGCCCGCGATGTCATACGCCGTGCCATGCGCCGGCGTGCAGATCGGAAAGGGGAAGCCGCCAAGGAGTGTCACGCCGCGATCGAAACCCAGCAGCTTCATCGCGATTTGGCCCTGGTCGTGGTACATCGTGAGCACCGCATCGAACGCGCCGCTTTTGGCGCGAAGGAAGACGGTATCTGCCGGGAACGGCCCTTCAACACAGATACCGTCCCGCTTGCCTGCCTCCACCACCGGGGCGATGACCTCGATCTCCTCGCGGCCGAAATTACCGCCATCACCGGCGTGTGGGTTGAGCCCGGCAACCGCAATGCGCGGACGCGGGAAGCCGGCGCTGCGCATGCAGGCGCCCGTCAACCTCAATGCGCGGGAGATGCGCTCTTTCGTCAATCGGGCAGGCACTTCCGCGAGGGAGATGTGCGAGGTCACCCGCGCATTCCACAACTTGTCGAGGATGTTGAACTCGCTCGCCGCACCTTCAAGTCCGACCACCTCCGCCGAAAATGCAATCTCGTCGTCGTAGGATGGGCGGGCAAGCCGCATGGCCTTTTTGTTGAATGGGGTAAAGCACACGGCATCGGCGCGCCCGTCGCGCGCCAGGGCGAGCGCATACCCGTAGTTCTCGAGTGCGAATTCGCCGCCTCGCCGAACTGCAACGCCTCGGCTGATCGAGGCGGGGTCGAGCTTGCCGAAATCGATGAAGAGGGGCTCATCGCCGTCCGGTACGATGGTTGCATCCGGCGCGACCGTCGTCATCTCGGTTTCGACCCTGGCAATTTGCGCTCCCTCGTCGAAGACGCGACGGTCGCCCACGACGACCAAACGGGCGGTGGCGCGCACCTCGTCGAGGGCGACAGCTTTCGCCGTCAGCTCAGCACTGATGCCGGCGGGATCGCCCATCGCGAGCGCGATCACTGGCTTGGCGTCACGCGTCCGCACATCCATGGCTTGCCTCTCCGGCGCTTCGCCTCAATCCAATACGGGCTTTGTCGTCGTGCGCACATGCGCGATTTGCAGAACGAGCGGCAACAGCAGCAGCGCGATCCCCGCCACGACCAGCGTCGTCACGAGCGCGTTGCTGAAAAAGATCGCAAGCGAGCCTTTCGACATTAGCATTGCCTGCCGGAACGCATCCTCCGCCTTGTCCCCGATGACGATCGCGAGCACCAGCGGCGCGAGCGGATATGAGAGCTTCTTGAACAGGTAACCGACGATCCCAAACCCGAGCATCAGCAGGACGTCGAGGTAAGAATTGGATACCGAATACGCTCCGACCGTACAGATGATGAAGATGAGCGGTGCAATGATGAAGAACGGAATGCGCATCAACGCGGCAAAAATGGGCACCGTGAGCAGAACAAGCACCACCGCGACGATGTTTCCGATATACATCGACGCGATCAGTCCCCATACGAAATCCTTCTGTTCGATGAACAGCATCGGCCCCGGATTGAGACCCCATATCATCAAGCCGCCCATCATCACCGCCGCCGTGGCCGAACCCGGAATGCCGAGCGACAGCATCGGCAAGAGCGCGCTTGTGCCCGCTGCGTGATCGGCAGTCTCCGGCGAAATGATGCCTTCCGCCTCGCCCCGGCCGAAGTTCGCGCTGCGAGGCGAGAAGCGCTTGGCGATGCCATAGCTCATGAACGAGGCGGCTGTCGGCCCGCCCGGCGTGATCCCCATCCAGCAGCCGATCGCCGCGCTGCGCAGCAGCGCCCAGCCATGGCGCGGAAGCCCGACAAGCGTGCCAAAGACTTCCCGCCAGTCGATCCTCGAGGATACGGCTTTGGCCTGAACTTCCTCCTCCACCGCCAGTAGCAGCTCGCCGATGCCGAACAGGCCCATGACGGCAACGACAAAACTTATCCCTTTCACCAGCTCGTCGATGCCCATCGTAAGCCGCACGCTGCCGGAAACCGTGTCGATGCCGATGGCAGCAATCGCAAAACCGGTGGCCAGCGAGACAACGGTCTTGGGCGGCGGAGCGCCGCCCATTCCGACAAAGCTCGCGAAAGCCAGAAAATAGACCGCGAAATATTCAGGCGGCCCAAACGCGAGAGCGGCTTGGGCGACCCAGGAGGCGAGAAACGTGATCAGCACAACGCCGACAAGCGCGCCGAAGGCAGCGGATCCGAACGCAGTTGCCAGCGCCGTGGTCGCTCGGCCGTCGCGCGCCATCGGATAGCCGTCGAAGGTGGTCGCAACCGAGGATGGCTCTCCGGGAATGTTGAACAGAATCGAAGTCACGGAGCCGCCGAACAGCGCGCCCCAGTACATGCTGGACAAAAGGATGATCGCGGAAACCGGCTGCATGCCGAACGTCAAGGGCAGCAGCAGTGACACACCGTTTGGGGCGCCCAGTCCCGGCAGCACGCCGACGAGGATCCCGAGCAGCACGCCAATGAGCATCAACGCCAGATGCGGGAGCGTGATTGCAATCGTGAACCCGTGCAGCAGGGATTCGATGTTCTCCATCGCGTCCTCGTCAGAACCCGAGCACGTCCGCCAGAGCTCCATGCGGCAGCGACACCTGGAACATGCGTTCGAACACCAGGTAGAGCGCGACAGGCGTCGCCACCGCGATGAGCAGCGAGCGCGGCACGGAGAACCGGTGCAGCAGGGCCAGAGTTCCCAACATGTAGCAGCCCGAGGCCACATACACGCCGACCAGCGGGATTGCAGCAACGAACACGACGGCCGGGGCGAATAGCGCGATCAGGTGCCGCAGGTCGGACGAACTGACGGCCACAGCCCGGCTTTCCAGGCATCCGCGGGCAAGATTCCACAGGCTGGCGATGAGGACGATGAGACCGGTCAAGAATGGAAATGTCCCGGCATCAACGCCTGCGGTCGACCACCCGACGCCGTTGTCAATGCTGGAGACGGCCACGGCCGCGCCGAAGACTGCGGTCAGGGTTGCTGTGGCCAATTCCAGAGCGCGTCGGGAGATCATCAGTGCTCGCCGCTCAGTTGACGAGCCATCCTTGCTCGGCGGCGATCTTGCGCACGCGCTCGATGTCCTCCTTCATGAACTTGTCGAACTCCGCTCCGGTCAGGAATGTGTCGGTCTGTGACGTGCGCTCGATGTATTCCTTCCACTCCGGCGTATTTTGCACTTTCCGCATCAGCTCGACATAAAAGGCGACCTGGTCCGGCGTGACCTTGCCCGGCAGCCACACCGTGCGCGGCTGCTGGAATTGAGGGATGTTCAGACCGGATTCGACGCAGGTGGGAATGTCGTGCCAGCCCTGCGTTGCGGTGATGTTCGGGCCTTTCGGCAGCCGTTGCGGGCTAAACGCGCACACCGGACGTTGCGTGCCGCCACGCCATTGCCCAAGGCTTTCGTTGGGATTGTTGACGTGCGAGTCGATATGACCTCCGGCGAGCTGCACCGCCGCTTCGGCGCCGCTCTTGAACGGAATGTAGGTGAGTTTCACATTCGCGGCCTTTTCGATCATGCGGGTGAGAACTTCGTCGGTATCCTTCGATTGCGCGCCGCCCATCTTGAATTCACCGGGCTTTGCCGCCGCAGCTTTAAGGTACTCGCCAACGCTCTTGTAGGGTGCGTCCTGCTTCACCCACAGCAGGAATTCGTCCTGCGCCATCGCCGCGATCGGAGTGAGGTCGGTCTGCTTGAAGGCTACCCTCGAGACCATCGGCTGCTGCCACGCATTCGACGTGCCGAAGATGACCTTATATGGATCACCCGCGGACGCCTTGGCGTAGGTGTAGCCTTCGGCCCCGCTTCCACCACCCTTGTTGGTGACGACGACGGGCTGATCAGTCAGCTTGTATTTGACGATGATGCTCTGAACCGTGCGAGCGAGATTGTCCGTGCCGCCGCCGGGACCAGCGGTTGCGACGAACTCAATCGGCTTGCTCGGGCGCCACTCGGCCGCCGCTGGAGCCGAAAAGAGGACGGCAATGGTGCCGGCCGATAGAAGCAACGATCTTGCAGCTAAGCTCATGTTTCCTCCTGATCTTGTTTTTGGGTGAGTGCATCAGGCCACCTGTTGCCGGGCAGGGTGGGATGCCATTGTGACGATCGCGCCATCTTTCTCGAAACGCTCGATCTGCTGGTCATCGAATCCGCATGCGTGCAGCACCTCGCGCGTATGCTCGCCGTAGAGCGGCGCGCCGGTGCGCACCTTGCCGGGCGTGGCCGAGAATTTCACCGGAAGGCCGATTGTTTTGACGCGGCCGAGCGCCGAATGATCGACCTCAACGACCATTTCGCGGGCGAGCGTCTGCGCATCCGCGAGAGCCTGCAGCATGTCATTGACCGGACCACAGGGAACGCCCTTGTCCTCGAGCGCTTCGAGCCAGTATTTCGCCGGCTTGGTACGGAAGCGTCGCTCGAGTTCCGTCTCGAGCTCTTTGAGGTGAGCCATTCGGTCGGCGCTGGATTTAAAGCGCGGATCGTCTGCGAGTTCCGGGGCGTCCAACGCGTCGAGCATGCGCAGCCAATTCTTTTGATTGGCACCTCCGACAACGATCCATGCGTCCGACGCTTCAAAGGCCTGGTAGGGCGCGTTGAGCGGGTGCGCCGACCCCATGGCGCGCGGAGCCGTTCCGGTCGCCAATGCAATTGCCGATTGCCAGTAAGTCTGCACCAGCGCGGCCTCGAACAGCGAGGTCTCGACCCACTGGCCATGCCCGGTTTTCAGTCGATGCACGTACGCGGCCAGGATTCCCATCGCCGCGAGGATCCCCGCGGTAATGTCCGACAGCGGCGCCCCGCATTTCACCGGCGGGCCGCCCGGGCTCTCGCCGGTGAAGCTCATGATGCCGCTCATTGCTTGCGCGACGAGGTCAAAGCCGCGCCTGTGCTTGTAAGGACCCGTGCGTCCAAACCCGGACAGCGAGCAGTAAATCAACGAAGGATAATGCTTGCGCAGATCCTCATAGCCGAACCCAAGGCGCTCCATCACCCCCGGCGCGAAATTTTCCGTCAGCACATCTGCAGTCGCGATCAGCCGCCGCAGAATTGTCTTTCCCCCCTCTGTCTTGAGGTCGAGCACAATCCCACGTTTGTTGCGGTTCATCATTAGAAATGCCGCAGCCTCCTCGCCGATCTTCGGCGGGATCATGTGGCGCGTGTCATCGCCGCTCGGCGCCTTTTCGATCTTGATGACTTCGGCACCCATATCCGCCAGCATCAGCGTGCAGGTCGGGCCCGCCATGACGTGTGTCAGATCGATCACCCTCAAGCCGGTCAACGGACCCATCGCACAATCCTGCTTGCTAGCCGCAGCCTATTCGCCCGCCCATTGCGGCTGGCGCTTGTTGAGGAAGGCATCCAATCCTTCACGGAAGTCTCGGCTCATGTAGCACATGAGGATAAGGTCTTCGCCCTCCTCGCGCGAGAGGCGGCGCTGCAGGCGCGCGAGCGCCTGCTTCGTGGCGTTGAGCGTCAGCGGCGCATTGCCGGCGATCAGCGTCGCAAGCTCCTCGACCCGCCCCTGTAGAGCCGAAAGGTCCTCGACGACTTCATTGAGAAGGCCAACGCTTGCCGCCTCCTCGGCGCCGACGAGCCGGGCGGTGAATATGAGATCCTTCACGCGCGCGGGTCCGATCAACGCCGTGAGCCGGCTTAGGCTCGACATGGAAAGGCAGTTGCCGAGCGTGCGGGCGATCGGAAATCCGATTCTTGTCGTCTTCGTCCCAATGCGCAGATCGCAGCAAGCAGCGATGCCGGCACCGCCGCCGGTACAGGCGCCGGTGATCGCAGCGATCGTGGGGATGCGGCATTGCTCGAGGGTCGTCAGCACGCGATCGATGCGCGATTCGTATTCGATCGCATGCTCGGGCGTCTTGAAGGCGCGGAACTGATTGATGTCGGTCCCCGAGGCGAAGGCCTTGTCACCGGCGCCTTGGAATATGAGCACCTTGATCGAGCGGTCCTTGTTGGCCTGCTCGCATATTTGCGCAAGCCGCTCGTACATCGCGAAGGTAAAGGCATTGCGCGCCTGCGGACGGTTGAACGTGGCGCGCCCAATACCGTCCCTCACGTCGAAGAGGAGGTCATTCGCGCCTGTGGAGGCCTCATCCATGTGGTTTGGGTCCCGGGGCCGTACTTGTTGGAAAGGCAACTTGAATGCAGAAATGAGGGAAAGCAAGCGGGGAGCCGGACACGAGGCGATCCTCAATGCGTTGGTGCGGCGCGATGGCCTCGCACTCGCACACTCTTTGCGCACGCATCTGCGTGACAAGCACGAAGAAGTCATACGCGGGATTTACTGATAGTAGCCGAACGGCGCAATCAGGATGGACGATGGCGCGCGTATGCTGCAAGCCAGCAGCTGTTAACCGCCTGCGTGAGCCGTTGGGGATCGACCCGCCGCCTGTCGACGCATCTCGGCGACCATGCTGCGCACGGCCTTGATGATGTTCTGATAGCCGGTGCAGCGGCAGAGATTGGACGAGAGAAGATCGAGGATGTCGTCATCCGTGAGGTCCGGATTCGTTTCCAGCGCGTTCACCGTCAGCATCAGAAAACACACTGAAGCGCGTGGTGCTCGATGAATGCGCTTTGCACGGGATGCAGCTTGTCCCCCTCGGCAAGGCCTTCGACCGTGCGGATGCGCTTGCCCTGGGCTTGGACCGCGAACATCAGGCAGGATCTGACCGCCTCATCGTCGAGGATCACGGTACATGCGCCGCACACGCCGTGCTCGCACCCTATATGCGTCCCGGTCAGTCCGCACTCGTCACGGATGACGTCGACCAGCGTTCTTCTCGGCTCGACCCGAACGGCGTAGTCATGGCCGTTGATATTGAGCTTGATCTCGAGCTTGTCGCTCATCACACGAATTCGCCAGACCGCCCGCCAACTCCTTGAGTGATACATGCATTCTGTGGCAAGTAAAGCCGAAGACGGTTACCCGAGCAGCCGCAAATTATCGGCAACGAACCGCGGCAAGCGCGGACGACGCGAACTCCGCGACTAGCTCTAAAGAACTCCGCCAAGGGAGGAAATTGCCATGACGTCCAGTCTGTCACGCCGCACGCTCATCAAAAACGCGGCCGGTTCCGCGGTGCTGGCCGGGGTCGGCATGCCGGCGATCGTGCGCGGGCAAGCCGATGCGATCCGCATCGGACATCTCACTCCGCTCACCGGCTTTCTCGGGCCGCTCGGCGAATATGCGGTGATGGGAGTAAAGCTCGCTGCCGAGGAGATCAACGATGCCGGCGGTGTGATGGGCCGCAAGATCGAGCTCGTGATGGAGGACTCGGTCAACCCGCAAACCGCCTCAGCCAAGGCCGAGAGGTTGATCGAGCGCGACAAGGTGGCAATGATCATCGGCGAAATCTCCTCCGCTTCCGGCCTTGCCATCGGTCAAGTCGCCAATCGGCTCAAAACCGTCTACATCAACACCGGCTGCAATTCCGACGCCCTGCGCGGCGCAAGTTGCAATCCGTACATGTTCCACATCGAGGGCGCGAACTCGATGTATGTAATGGCGGTCGGCCAGTACTTGCTGCGCGACAACCTCGTGCGCGGCAAGAAGTGGTACTCGCTGACGGCAGACTACGCGTTTGGCCACGATCTTCTGCGGGTTGCCAAAAAATTCATGGAAGCCAACGGCGGGCAATTTGCCGCCGACGAGTTGGTGCCGACCGACGCCACCGACTTTTCCCCGTATCTCCTGAAAGTTCGCCAGGCTCGACCCGATCTCGTCATTTCGAATCTCGCCGGCAACCAGATCACGAGCTTCCTCAAGCAATATTCCGAATACGGCCTGCAGTTCCCGGTCGCGGGTTTCGGCTTCGATACCGTCGTCGCTTGGGGCGCCGGTAAGGGGAATTTCTCCGGCATCTGGCCACTCGTTTGGCACCACCTGGTGGACACGCCGAGCTCGAAGAAATACGTCGAGGTGTTCCAGAAAAAGTACGGCAAACTCCCGGACAACCAGTCCTGGGGCGATTACAACTCGCTCAAGATCGTGGCGCAGTCGATGAGCGAGACCAAGTCGACCGACCCCCAGAAGCTCGCGGAGCATCTACGCAAGGGTGCGAAATTCGACGTGATGAAGGCGCGCGAAGCCTACTTCCGTCCCTACGACAACCAGATGGTCATGGAGATGTACGCGGTCCGCGCCAAGGACCCAGCCAAGATGAAGGATCAGTGGGATATTTACGATGCGCTCGGCGCCGTTCCCGGTGCGAACGAGGACATGGAGATCATCGCCCCGCCGAAGGATGGCAGCTGCAAGATCGGATGAGCGGAGTGGCCAGCCCTGCGTCACGTAATCAATTGGCGGAGATCGACCGAGACTTGCTGTTGTTGTCGTCCCCGCGCGAGCGGAGACCCCGCATTCGAGAGCCGGTAGTCATGAGTCCTCAGCATAAGCGCGTTCACGCGTATCTTCGACGCGCTATACGCGGGGACGACATAGCATGAGCTGATCAACCGGCTCGTATTTCCCAAGGGCGGCGCGTGCAGCTCGTCTTCATACTCGAGCAGGTTCTCAACGGGCTCCTGGTTGGCGCCTATTACCTGCTGATCGCGCTCGGGCTGTCGCTCATCTTCGCGCTGGGCGGCGTCGTCAATCTCGCGCATGGCGGTTTCTACGCCATCGGCGCGTATCTCGAGGTCATTCTGGCGGATCGCATCGGATTCGCAGGCGCGCTCGTCGCCTCACCGCTGGCGGTTGGTCTCATCGGCATCGCGATCGAGCGATTGTTGTTTCGCCGCTTCTATCGTTCCGACCCCATCCTGAGCCTGCTGCTGACCTTCGGGCTCGCGATGATCATCGAACAAGCTCTGCGCATCGTATTCGGCGCGGCTCCGTTACCGTTCTCGATCCCATCCGAATTGCGCGGCCAGATCTTCATCGGCGATTTCATCTACTCGCGATACCGCCTTGTCATCTTAGGCGTCGCGGTGGCTGCGGTGACCGCGACCTGGTTCATCGTTTATCGCACCGCGTTCGGCCGCGTCGTGCGCGCGGGTGTACAAAACCCAGACGTGGTCGGCGCGCTCGGCATCTCGCTTGCACCCTACATGACGGCGATCGCGGCGCTCGGCGTTGGCCTCGCCGGACTTGCCGGCGTGCTGCTCGCCCCGATTGCGGGTGTGCACCCGGCGATGGGGGCCGAAATCCTCACCGCCGCCTTCGTCGTCGTGGTGATCGGCGGGCTGGGCTCGTTCTGGGGCGTTATCGCCG
>Ga0209240_1000144_pt1 | contig 27286 bp, 26 predicted proteins | sample GraSoi_2013_80cm_FD_185828 | JGI IMG/M metagenome (GOLD analysis project Ga0209240, IMG submission 185828) | Grasslands soil microbial communities from the Angelo Coastal Reserve, California, USA - Sample 9_17_2013_80cm (SPAdes) (version 2) | ecosystem: Environmental > Terrestrial > Soil >...
CCTAGGCTTTACTCGCTCAGGCTCAGGGCGGCCTTCGGGCAGGACCGAACGGCGTGCCTGACCGAGTCGGCCAGCGCGGGCGGGACGTCGCCGGCCTTGATGTGCAGGATGTCTTCCTCGTCGACCTCGAAGACCTCGGGAACCAGCCCCTGACAGACCGCGTTGGCCTCGCAGGCGTCGCGATCGACTTCCACTCTCACCGCAGCCTCCATCGTCGGCACAGTCGCCGTCCATGCCTACCTTATTGTTCCCCGCGTAATTGTTCCCGCGTCGCCAGTGATGTCCGCCTGTGGCATCGCCTGGCGAGACGGCAGACTGTCCACATGAGCTATCTCCTGCCCGATCAGCACAGGCGCTCCGCCGAGGCGGCCAGGGGCTTTATGCCTGCGGCCGAGGGCGAGGCGCTCTTTGCGACCGCCGCCGCGTATGCCCACGTCGGGCCGATCGCTGAGGTCGGCACCTACTGCGGCAAGTCCACCATCTACCTGGCCGCGGCGGCGGAACAGACCGGCCAGGTGGTGCTCACCGTCGACCATCATCGCGGCTCAGAAGAGAACCAGCCCGGCTGGGAGTATCACGACGCCGAATTGGTCGATCCTGATCGCGGGCTGCTCGACACGCTGCCGTGGTTCCGGTCCACGCTCGCCGCGAGCGGACTTGAGGAGCACGTGATCGCGATTGTGGGCCGGTCGGCGACCGTGGCGAAGCTCTGGCACGAGCCGCTCGGCATGCTGTTCATCGACGGTGGTCATACCGACGCGGCCGCCACGGCTGACTACGAAGGCTGGGCGCCGCGGATCAGCCACGGCGGCGCGCTCGCCATTCACGATGTCTTTGCGGACCCGACGGACGGCGGTCAGGCCCCGTACCGGGTCTATTTGCGCGCGCTGGCATCCGGCGCCTTCAAGGAGGTCGGCGTCCATGGCTCGCTGCGGGTACTCGAGCGGATTGGTGCCGGCATCGGCTAGCGCCTTAGCCAATCAGCCGCTTGACCTGCGCGATCCAGGTGTCCTGCAGTACGAAGCCGGCCCGCTGATACAGGCCGACCGCCCCGGTCGGTGAGTCGGCATCAACGTCGAGCGTCGCACTGACCAGGCCGTCGGCCCTGGCCGCACGCAGGGTGTGGCTCAGCAGGGCAGTAGCGATCCCGCGGTTGCGCCCCGCCCGGCGGGTACCGACTGTCGGAATGTAGAGCTCGCGCCTGCCGGTGGCTCTGGTATAGCAGTCGTACTCGTGGCTCACGATGACGCTGAGCGGTTCGCTGCCCTCGTACGCCAAGAAGCTGTAGGCAGGCCGGAACGCCCCGTACCCGACGAAGTGCGCCCAGGTCTCATCCGTATTCTTGGTCGACCCCCAGTGGTCGCGGAACGCATCGTCGCGAACCAGCCGGGCGTCATCGGATCGGTCCGGTGTGAAACCGACTACCTGGACTCCGGCAGGGACTTGCGCCGCGGGAAGGTCGGGGGTCAATTCGCAGCTCATCCGCAGAAACCAGCGCGTCGGCGCGTAGCCATGCGCCGAGAACAGCGCAACCGCACCCTCGTTCCTGGCCAGGCAATGGCCTTCGAGCGACAGCGGCCTTCCGGGGAATCGCCGGGCATGCAGCGGTCTTGCTGCCTGCTCGGCCCACCCAAGCAACTCCGATCCGATGCCGCGGCCCCGGTACGCCGGGTGCACGCCACCGTCGAGCCGCATCTCGTGGACCGGTTCGGCCGCTGTGCGCGGGCTCAGGACGCTAAATCCGATCATGGTGTGGCCGCAGTACACGGCGACGGACCCGCGGGCGTAGTCGGCCTCCGGATCATCGAACTCCTCAGCCAGGTCTTCCTCCCCGAGATGCTCATCTTGGTGATCGACGACCTCCATCGCGGCCACCAGGTTCGCCCATGCGCGAACCTGGCCCCGGTCGAGCGGCCGCCAGTCGAATTCCGGATGTGAGCTCACCGGCCGATTGTGGAGGCGGACAGCGCCGCTGGGCAAAGCAATTTCGTCCGCACCCGATTCAACAGCGATGGCCCACGGACGTTCAAAGAACACAGTTGATGGGCCATAGCTGTTGAATTGTGGCGGGGACGGGCGCGGCTGCTGTGGTGCGGGCGCGGCTGGTGCGGCGAGTGTTGCTGGTGTGGCCACGGAGGCCGCGCGATGCGGGGCCTAGACCAGGTCGGGGATGCCGTCGGGGGCATTGTCACGGGGATCGCAGCCGCAGGCGGTGTCTCCTGCGCGCATCACCCCGGCCGGGTCGGCGCCGACGTCGCGGAAGAGCGAAGAGCCGGCGGTCGCGCCGCAGAGCGCGTCGGCGGCGAGCACGATCGCGGCCGACGTGTAGCTGCTCTGCTCGTCCGGGTAGTGCCGCCGCGTCGCGAACTGCCAGCCGGTCCAGTAGGCGCCGCTCGGATCGCGAAGCAGCTGTATCTGGTCGAGCAGGTCAAGCGCGCCTGCTCCGTCGCCGATCGCGTCGAGCGCGATCGCGAGCTCGGCCGTCTCGGCTGCCGTCACCCACGGCTGGTCGTGCACGCAGCGCACGCCGAGTTCCGGCACCACGTAGGCGTCCCAGCCCTTGCCCAGGTGAACCGTCGCCGCTTCGCCGCGAACCGGCCCGCCAAGGACGGGGTAATACCAGTCCATCGAGAACCGGCTCTTGTCGGCGAAGGCCTCCGGGTGCCCGGCCACGGCATGAGCCAGCAGATCCGCGGCAAGCTCCCAGTCCGGCTGCGGCTCGGCTAGGTACTCGGCCAGCATGATCGCGCAGCGCAGGCTCGAGTACATGCTCGAGCTGCCCGCAAGCAGTGCGTAGCTGTCCGGGGTCCCGTCGCCACCGCGCCGCCAGATGATCTCCCCGCGCGGCCTCTGCAGCCCGAGCACGAAGTCGATGGCGGACCTGACCGTCGGCCACATTCGCTGGGCGAACCCCTCGTCGCGGCTGACCAGCAGCTCATGCCAGACGCCGACGGCGCAGTAGGCCGCGTGGTTGCTCTCCGTCGTCAGGTCGGTCTGGCCCGCTGGCATCTGCTTCCGCCACGAGCCGTCGGCGCGCTGGGTCACCCGCAGCCACTCATAGGCGCCGCGGCACGCGTCCCGCAGCCCGCAGACGCTCAGCGCCATCGCGCACTCGACGTGATTCCAGGCGTCGACGTGGCCGTCGGGCCAGCCGATGGAACCGTCAGGCTGCTGGACCGCGGTGATGGCGCGACCCGTGCTGCTGATCTGATCGGCGGTGAGGATGCCGGCGACCTCAGGAATCCAGGCGGCCGCGCGGGACCGCTGCGAGCTGTCAGGCTGCAGCATGCTTATCGGCGTATACGACAAGGCTCTTGCCGATCAGCGGGTTCAGGGCCTGATCGGCGATCCGGGTGACGGCGGGCTTGCGCATGATGTCCCAGACGAGTAGTCGGTGGAAGGCGCTGGCTAGCGGATGATCATCGTTGCGCACGCCGACGGCGCACTTAACCCACCAGTACGGCGAGTGCAAGCTATGGGCATGGTGCTGCCCGGTGACCGTCAGGCCAGACCGCGTGAGCTTGGTCACGAGCTCGCGCCGCGTGAAGATCCTGATGTGGCCGCCCCGGTTGTTGTGGTACTCATCAGAGAGCTGCCAGCAGATCCGCTCCGGCAGCCAGGAAGGCACCGTCACCGCTGCCATGCCGCCAGGTCGCAGGACCCTGGCGATCTCGTTCATCGCGCTCTGGTCGGCGGGCAGGTGCTCGAGCACCTCGGCGGCGATGACCTTGTCGAAAGAGCCGTCAGGGAACGGGATACGAGTGGCATCGCCGGCGACCGCCTGGCCCGAGGCGCCGTCGGGAATCTCGCCGGCCTCGGCCATGGCGGCGAACGTCGCGGTGACCCGGTCGAGTTCGGCGCGGTCAGTATCCATGGCCACCACCCTGGCGCCGCGGCGGGCCGCCTCGAACGCGTGCCTGCCGCCGCCGCAGCCCAGGTCCAGCAGCCGTTCTCCTGCCGAGATCGGCATCCGGCCGAAGTCAACGGTCAGCATTGGCGGCTCCGGGCGAAGGAACCCCCGCGGCGGGGCCGGGCGGATGGACCCGGGCGGCTCCGGGCGAAGGAGCCACGGCGGCTGCTCGCGCGGCGATCGCGCGCCGGTACTCGGCCACGGTCGCCCGGGCCACGGCCGGCCAGGCGAACCGCTGCTGCACCCGCTCGAACGCGGCGGCCGCAAGCCGCTCACGTTCGGCGGGCGAGTCCTGCAGCCGGCGCAGCGTCGCGGCCAGGTCCTCCGCGTCTCCGGGCGTGACCAGGCAGGCCGTGTCCCCGGTCACCTCGGGCAGCGCGCCCGTCCTGCTGGCCACCAGCGGAGTTCCCGACGCCATGTGTTCCACCGCGGGAAGCGAGAAGCCCTCGTACAGCGACGGCACGACCGCCACCTCGGTGCTCGCCACCAGTTCAGCGAGCTGGGTGTCGCTGATACCGGTCACGAAGCGCACCCGGTCGCCAAGCGACAGCTCGCCGATAAGCCTTTCGGTCGGACCGCCGGGAGTCGGCTTGCCGACGACAGTCAGCGATGAGTCCCGTTCTGTCGAAAGCTTGGCGAACGCCCGCAACAGGGTGGGAATCCCTTTCACCGGCGAGTCAGCGCTGGCCACGGCGATGATGCTGCCCGGCAGCCGCGGCGCGGGCCTTGGGTGGAACAACCGGGTGTCCACCCCGAGCGGGATCACCCTGACGTTGCCAGGCGCCACCTTGAAGTCGCGGATGATGTCTGCACGCGAGGATTCCGAGCCAGTCACGACGGCGCCGACCCGCCGCGCGACCCTGGACTGCATCCGGACAAAGGAGTACCAGCGCCGCTTGGTCAGCCTCGACCATCCCCTAGCCTGGGCGAGCTCGATCCTGCGGTCCACGCTGATCGGGTGATGGATGCTGGTGACCAGCGGCAGCCCCAGACGCGGTATCCCGAGCATGCCGTAGGCCAGCACCTGGTTGTCGTGGACGATGTCGAAGTCGGCGCAGCGGGCGCGCAGCGCGCGCAGCGCCCTGATCGAGAAGGTGAGCGGCTCGGGAAAGGAGGCAGTCCACATCATGGCGACCTCAAGCACGTCAATCCAGTCGCGGTACTCGCTCGGCTTGGGCGTGCGGAACGGGTCCTCGTCTCGGTACAGATCCAGGCTCGGAAGGGTCCGCAGCTCCGGCCCGGGCTCAAGCTCGGGATACGGCTGACCGGAGAAGACCTCGACGTGGTGCCCGAGCGCGGCCAGTTCCCTGGAGACGTGACGCAGATAGATACCCTGGCCGCCGCAATGGGGCTTGCTCCGGTAAGAGAGCAACGCCACGCGAAGCGGGACCTCGACCCGGTCATCCTCGTCATCGGTCGCTGTGGTCACGCGGGTCTGCCTCCTCCTCGCCGGCGCTGGCCGCGGCGTGCCGGTCGAGGCCGATCCGCTGACCCTGCTCGCAGCGACATTATCACTGGCCACGCTGGGGATCCCACGCCCCAGACCGGTCTAGCCCCGGGCAAGCTGGGCAACCGTTATAGGGCGGTCCGGTCGGAGATGTCACCGCAGCGGCCACATGCCGATATGCTGCCGCGACGAGGCCGGTAGCCTGGCCCGCAGCCGACCAGCCCGCCTGCCTGCGGCGCGACCGGCCACCGAACCTGGAGGCAATCCTGTCCCGACGAGCACTGATCACCGGCATCACCGGCCAGGACGGGTCCTACTTGGCTGAGTACCTGACTACCCAGGGGTACGAGGTCTTCGGCCTGGTCCGGGGCCAGCGCAACCCAAGGGTGCGCCAGCTCAGGCAACTCCTCGGCGACGTCAGGCTGATCCGGGGTGACCTGCTCGACCAGGGGAGCCTGATCTCGGCGGTCGAGCGCGTGCAGCCCGACGAGGTGTACAACCTCGCTGCGATCTCGTACGTGCCGATGTCGTGGGCGCAGGCCGAGCTCACCGGCGAGGTCACCGGACTCGGCGTGCTGCGCGTGCTAGAGGCTATTCGGGTATGCAGCGGCATCAGCGCGTCCCGCAGCCCGGGCCGAGGCCAGATCAGGTTCTACCAGGCCTCGTCGTCGGAGATGTTCGGCATGGTCAGGGAGTCCCCGCAGACCGAGCAGACCCCGTTCCACCCGCGCAGCCCGTACGGCGTGGCGAAAGCCTACGGGCACTTCCTCACCCAGAACTACCGCGAGTCGTACGGGATGTTCGCGGTCTCCGGGATCCTGTTCAACCACGAGTCACCGCGGCGCGGCGCGGAGTTCGTCACTCGGAAGATCTCGCTGGGCGTCGCCAAGATCAAGCTCGGGTACGAGCGGCAACTCAGGCTCGGGAACTTGTCGGCCCGCAGGGACTGGGGCTTCGCCGGGGACTATGTCTGTGCCATGGCTCTGATGCTCGGGCAGGATGAGCCGGTCGACTACGTGATCGGGACCGGCGTGACGCATTCGGTCGAGGATCTGCTCGACCACGCTTTCAAGGTGGCGGATCTGGACTGGCGCGATCATGTTGTCACCGACGCCGCGTTCATCAGGCCAGCCGAGGTCGACAAGCTGTGCGCGGATCCGTCGGCGGCGCGCGACAAGATCGGCTGGGAGCCGAAGATGACCTTCGAGGAGCTCGTCGGCATGATGGTCGAGGCCGACCTCGAGCTGCTTTCGTCCGGTGGGCATGCCGAGGAATCGTTCGGCGACGGCTGGTAAGGCCCTGGACGTCTGGTAAGGCCCTGTTAGTGGACGGCCGCGCTGACCGCGTGGCCGATCCCGTAGGTGAGCCCGGCGGCCACCCCGGCGAGCACGAGCTGGCGAACCGCGCCGCGCAGGAACGGCCGGTCGGTGATCCGCGACACCGTACCGCCGCCGACAAACGCCGCGACGCCGGCGATCAGGAGCGCGGCCAGCAGTGAGTCGAAGCCGAACAGGAAGGGCAGCAGCGGGATCATCGCGCCCACGGCGAACGTGATGAGCGAGGCGCCCGCTGCGACGTACGGTGAGGGCAGCTCGTGATGGTCGACGCCGAGTTCCTCGCGCACGTGCATGCGCAGAGCCTCCTCCGGCTGCCGCCCGATCTGCCGCGCGACCCGGTCCGCCAGCTCGGCGTCCACGCCTCGGTGACGGAACACAGCGGCTAGCTCCCGAGCCTCCGACTCGGGGTTGTGCTCGAGCTCGTACCTTTCCTTCGTGACCTCGGCCCCGACCAGCTCGTTCTGCGACGACACGGACACGTACTCGCCCGTTGCCATCGAGAAGGCGCCGGCCGCGAGGCCGGCCAGGCCGGTCACCACGATGGTGTGGCGAGACACGCCAGCGCCGCCGACACCTGAGATCAGCGACACGTTGGTGACCAGGCCGTCCATCGCGCCGAACACAGCGGGCCGCAGCCAGCCGCCGGAGACGTCGCGGTGATGGTGCCCGTGAGCCTCGCCGCGGTACCGGCGGCTGAAGGACGCTGCGACCGCCGGTCGCTGGCTGCTGGTCGTGCGGGAGCTCCGGCGTCGCGTCCTGCTGGTTCTCAGCGGATGTCATCGTCACCTTGCCTGGTAGGGCCGCCGGACCTTCCGCCCGGCGCATGCGGGGCGCGTGCGGGGCGCGTGCTGGCCAGGCCACGGGAACTACCAGCATATTCGGACCAGATGCGTTCCCCGGATACGGCGATGCCCTAGCCGGACCGGCTGGCAAGCGGTCGGTCCGGCCAGGGCCTTTCAGGCGGGACTCAGGCCTTCGCCGCGTTCCACAAGAAGAACTGGCCCTGCGCCGTCGGGTACACGCCGGTGACGTTCTGCTGCGTGGCGCTGAGGTAGTTGTAGAAGTACGCGAAGATGATTGGTGTCTGATCGAGCAGAAGGCGCTGGATCTGGCCGGCGAGCTTGCGCTGGGTGGACGGGTCACTGGCCGCGATGTAGTCCTTGGAGAGCTTGTCATACGTGGGGTTCTTGAAGTGGGCCGCGTTCCAGGACCCTGACCCGGTCTTGGCGTTGATCGACTGGAGCGGTGCCGCGAGGTACACGTTGGGGACGGCCCTGGCGCCGTAGTCGACCAGGCTCATCTCCCCGTCCAGCCAGTCCGACTTGCCGAAGACCGCTTGGCCGTAATACTTCGTCGGGGTTTCGATCGTCAGGTTGATGTCCACGCCGATCTGGGCCGCCGACTGCTTGACGATCTGCGCCAAGTGCGGGATCTCCTGGGTCGTCTCGGTCAGCAGCGACGCCTTGAAGCCACGCGGGACTCCGGCTCTGCCGAGCAGTTGCTTGGCGAGCGCGAGGTTCTTCGTCCGCTGGGGCACGCTCGTGTCGGTGGATGGGAACGAAGGGGAGAAGGGGCTGTCGTTGCCCACCTGCGCCTGCCCCTTGAAAAGGGCAGCCACGATGGCGGGCCGGTCAAGGGTGTAGGCGATCGCCTGGCGCGCCAGATTGCTGGTGAAGGGGTGGACGTCGCAGCGCATCGACAGTTCGCGATGCGTGGCGGCTTTGAGGCTGATGACGTTGAATCCCGACAGCAACTGCGGGCTGTTGGCGACGGAGAACTGGTCGAGGCAATCGATACTGCCCGCCTGGAGGGCGGCGGCCATCGGAGCCTCATCCGGGTAGAAGGTGAACTCCAGCTGCGATGGGAGGGCTTTCGTTCCCCAGTAGTGCGGGTTGCGCACGAGGGTGGCCCCGGTGCTCGCGGTGTAGCTCTGCTTCATAAACCGCCCGGTGCCTGGCCAAGTCGTCTGGTACTGGCCGTAGTCGAAACCCTTCGGCACGATGATCATGTTGTAGTTGTCTTCCGAGACCGCGTCGACGAAGCCGCCGTCCGGGGCCGTGAGGTGGAAGGCCACGGTGGTGTCGTTGACCTTCTGAACGCCGCTGGGGTCGAGGATGCCGCCGAAGACCGAGAGCGCGTTGGCCTTGCTCTTCGGGTCGGACTGGGTCTGGAAGCTGTAGACGACGTCGTCCGCGGTCATCGGTGTGCCGTCGTTGAACTTGACGCCCTGGCGGATCTTGAATGTCCATACCGAGGAATCCGCGTTCGGGGTCCAGGATTCTGCCAGCCACGGGTGGTAGTTGCCGTGCTGGTCGGTGAAGACCAGGAACTCGCCCACGTTGCCGATCAGTTCGAGACCACCTTGGTCGGCGATCGTGATCGGGTTAATCGCGGCGGCAGGGACGAGGATGCCAGCCTTGATCGTGCCGCCGGCCTTGCCTTTTTGCGTCTGGCCTGGGCTCTGGCCGCTACTGCCGCACGCGGCCAGGATGCCGCCGATCAGCGGCATCGATAGCCCGATAGCGCTGCCGCGGCGGAGGAAGTCGCGGCGCGACAGCCGCCCGGCGACGAACTCGTCGATGACGTGCTCCTGGATCGGCCCACGGCCCCTCCGGAGATCGTCAAGCCGTCTGTGGTCGATGTTGGGGGAACGGCCAGTGTCCATGACACTCCCTTTTGCGATGCCCGCCACCGTGGCGAGGTTCAGAGGCCAGTGATGCAAGTGGTGAGTCACCCGCCACATATGTGCGGCTCAAGGTACAGGAGGTGTTCACCCGTATTCAATCTTGTTTACTCATTCTCAACATTCTGTAGCTGCCGCAGATCATCAAGCGGGATGTGGCAGCGCATGAGGTGGCCCGCCCCGACCTCGGCCAAGGGCGGCTCGGTGGACTCGCAGATCCCGGTCGGCAGGCGGCGCGGGCAGCGGGTGTGGAACACGCACCCCGAGGGCGGGTGGGCCGGGCTGGGAATCTCGCCGGTCAGGATGATTCGCTTGCGCGACGTTCCGTCCAGGCTCGGCACCGCCGACAGCAGAGCCTCGGTGTAAGGGTGATGCGGGGCCGAGAAAACGGTCTCGGCATCCCCGAATTCCATCAGCCGGCCGAGGTAGAGGACGGCAATCCGGTCTGAGAGGTAGCGAACGACGCCGAGGTCGTGCGAGATGAACAGGTAGGTCACCCGTTCCCGCTGCTGGAGTTCGGCCAGCAGGTTGAGAATCGCAGCCTGTACCGACACGTCAAGCGCGGAGGTTGGCTCGTCGCACACCAGGATTCGGGGGTTCCCGGCGTACGCGCGGGCGATGGCGACGCGCTGCTTCAGGCCGCCGGAAAGCTGGGCGGGGCGCAGTCCCAGATGCCGCTGCTCCATGCGGACGGACCGCACGATCTCCTGGAGGGACTCTTCGCGTTTCTTCCCCGACAGGCCGGCCAGCTTCGTGAGGGACCGGCCGATCAGGTAGCGCACGCTGTGACGCCGGTTCAGGGCCGAGTCGGGGTTCTGGAAGATGATCTGCATCGCCTTGAGCTGATCACGGCTTCGCCGGGACAGGGCGGCCGCCAGCTTGGTGCCCTCCAACTCCAGCGTGGACCCCTGGTCCGGCGCCGTCAGCCCGAGCAGCACCCGGGCGAGGGTGGTCTTGCCGCTGCCGGACTCACCTACCAGCCCGACCGTCTCGCCGTGGTGCAGGTCGAGGTCGACATCGGCAAGGGCATGCACCTGCTCGCCGCGCCCGCGGAAGGTCTTTGAGACCCGGCGCAGGCTGATTATCGGCGCCGCCGCAAGGTCCGGCGGCAACATCCGGACGTCCTCGGGGGTTGCCCGCGGCAGGTCCGGTGCGCGCTCATGGAAGTGGCAGCGCGCACTCCGGCTGCCGCTCACCTGGTACATGGGCGGAGATTCGACCCGGCAGCGCTCTTCGGCGAGCGCGCAGCGTTTGGCGAAGATACAGCCAGCCGGGTCCTCGCCGGGAGCGGGCAGGAAACCGGGGATTGTGTCGAGGCGGCCGTGGTCCTTGCGCTGGCCGGCCTGCGGTATGCACCGGAGCAGGCCGACCGTGTACGGGTGGCGAGGCTGCTCGAAGACCTCCCTGGCAGGGCCCTCCTCCACCAGTTCGCCGGCGTACATCACGCCGACGCGGTCACACATCTTGGCGATCACCGCGAGGTTGTGGCTGATGAACAATACGGCGGTGTGGAACTCCTCCCGCAGCGACGCCACCAGTTCCAAGATCTCCGCCTCGACGGTCGCATCGAGCGCGGTGGTGGGCTCGTCGAGGATCAGCAACGCGGGTTCGGCGGCGAGGGCCATCGCGATGACCACCCGCTGGAGCATGCCGCCGGACAGCTGATGGGGGTAGCGCCGTAGGACCCGGCCGGGGTCGGAGATCTGCACTTTCTGCAGCGCCTGCTCGGCCCGCTCGGCGGCTTCTGACCTGCTAAGCCCAGCGATCTCGAACACTTCGGCCACCTGGCGCCCGACCCGGATCGACGGGTTGAGCGCGCGGCCTGGCTCCTGGTACACCATGGAAACCGTCCGCGCCCGCAGCTTCCGCAGGGCTTCCCCGCGGAGCGAGGCGACGTCCTGGCCTTTGACGGCGATCGATCCGGAGCTCACCCTTCCGTTCCTGGCCAGGTAGCCGATGGCGGCGAGGGCCATGGTGGTCTTGCCGCATCCGGACTCGCCCACCAGCCCGAACGATTCCTGGCGTCCGATCTGGAATGAGACGTCCCTTACCGCGAGTCGGTCGGTCCCCCGGACCGTGTAGGTCACGTCGACGTTGCTGGCGTCCAGAACGACACCATCAAGGTCGGGACCCGTGGGACCCAGCTGCGGCGCAGCACCGATGATCATTGGATTACCACCGCCTCGACGGAGTCGGCCACAAGATTGACGCCGACCACCAGTGAGGCGATCGCCAATGCCGGGAAGAGCGTCTCCCACCAGTACCCGGCCGCCAGGTACTGGTAGTTAGCGGCGATGTCAGCGCCCCAGTCCGGGGTCGGCGGCTGGACGCCGAAGCCCAGGAACGACAGCGTGGCTACGGTGAAGATCGCGTACCCCAGGCGGACGGTGAACTCCACGAGGATCGGCGCGAATACGTTCGGCAGGATCTCCGCGAAGATGATGTGCCCGTGCGACTCCTCGCGCAGGCGGGCGGCGGCGACGTAGTCAAGTTCCCGCTCCTGGAGCACGGCGGTTCGCACGGTCCTGCCGATGAGCAGGGAGAATACGAAGCCGATCACGAGGATGAGGGTGATGTCGGACGGGCCGAGCGCGACCACGAAGAGGAAGGCCACGATCACAACCGGCAGAGCCAGCACGGTCTCCACCAGCCGGCCGATTATGTTGTCGACCAAGCCTCCGAAATAGCCCTGTACCAAGCCGATGCTGGCACCGACCGCGGTCCCGAGCAGGGTTGCGAGAGTCGCAACCACGAGGATGCCGCGCGAGCCTACGATCACCCGGGACAGCACGTCCCGGCCGAGCGAATCGGTGCCGAACCAGTGCGCGCCCGACGGGTGGGCGTTGAACTGCAGCAGGCTCCCGGTCGTGGGATTGTAGGGACTGAACGTCCGTCCGAATAGCGCGCACACGATCCACCAGAGCAGAATCACCGCGCCGATGAGAAACGTCGGCGATCGGACGAGCTGGCGAATGCGCTCGCGGCGGACGCCCGCCGCGGAGTAGTCGATGGCGCCGGTATCTGGCGGAAGGACGCCGACGGCTTCCGGGTCGTGAAGCGCCGGGGTGTGCTCGAGTGGGGTTGCCAGTGCTGGGGCGGCAACTCGGTCGAGAGGCTCGTCGCTTGTCATAACTCGGCCCGCTGGAGGCGGATCCGCGGGTTCAGCAGGGTGTACAGCACGTCGGCGATGAGGGTCGCCGCAAGGTACACGATGCCGATGACGAGAACGCCGGCTTCTAGCATCGGGAAGTCTTTGTCCGTGGCGGCGGTGAAGATCAGCCGCCCGAGACCTGGGTAGTTGAACAGCCTCTCGACCACTACCAGCCCGCCGATCAAGTAGCCGGTCTGGGTGGCGATGACGGTGATCGTCGGTAGCAGCGAATTGCGCAGCACGTGACGCCGGATCACTACCGAGCGCGGCAGTCCCTTGAGGGTTGCGGTCCTGACGTAATCGGAGTCGAGCGCCTCCAGGGTTCCCGCCCTGGCCATCCGGGCTATGTAGCCGAACAGGACGAGCACGAGCGGGATCGCGGGCAAGATCAGGTACTTCAGGACAGTGAGCGGAGATGCTCCGGGCGGAGCACTCGCCGTGACCGGCAGAACCTTCAGCCCGATCGCAAACACGACGATCAGCACGATCCCTGAGACAAACTCCGGGACCGTGGACAGCGACAGGCCGGTCACGCTGATGGTCCGGTCCACCGCCCGCCCGCGGTTCATAGCTGCCACCACCCCGCCGATGATGCTGAGCGGAACCACGAGTACGAAAGCCACCGCCGCCAGCTTGAGCGATAGGACCAGGGCCGGGCCGAGGAACGAACTCACCGGCGCCTGGAACTGGTAGGAGATGCCCAGGTCGCCGTGGGCGATGCCGGTCGCCCAGCTCCAGTACTGAGTCAGCAAGGGGCGGTCCAGGCCCAGACTCCGGTCCAGGGCCTTCACCGCGCTTTGCGCCGCGAACGGGCCGAGGATGGCGCGGCCCGGATCGCCGGGCAGCACCTGGCCGGCGAAGAAGATGAGCAGGCTCAGCAGGACGAGCGTGAGCAGCGCCAGGCCTACGCGTTTCAGCAGGTACTGCGCCAAGCTCCCCTCCGAAGGTCGTCGCGGCGGTGAAACGACCGCGAAACGCTTCCGCGGCATTTGATCGCGTACCGGAGATTGTGTACCGGACGTGCTCGGAAAGCAACGGCCCGCGCCCGGCTGCGGCCAAGCCGTGACAGACCACGGCCAATGGCTGCGCTGGCCCAGCTAGCTGGTCACGGTGACGGCTTGCCCGGTCTCGAGCGCCCGTTCCGCGGCGACGGCCACAGCCAGGCTGGCCGCCGCGTCCGACGGCGTGCAGACGACCGCCGAGGGGTCGTGCTCGCGGACGGCCCCGAGGAAACGGCTGATCGACCGTTCATGTGGGTGAACGGCGGCGGTGCGGGTGACCTGGCGGCCACCGCTCGACCCGTGCAGGGTGAAATCCGGGTCGAGGTCGAGCCTCAGAGTCGACTCAGAGGCGACCACGTCCAGGCTGTAGCTGCCGGGCTGGCCCGGCTTGGTCCAGGCCACGACGATCGTCGCGAGGGCGCCGGAGGCAAGTTGGAGCAGGATGGTTAGAGCGTCGTCGATGTCGCCCGCGTCTTCGCCCTGGCGGGCCAGCCGCACTCGGCTGGCGGCCGCCTGCACCGACACCACATCACCGCCGACGGTGCGGGCGAGGTCGATGTGGTGGCTGCCCCGTTCGAGCAGGTTCCCGCCGCCGGCGCGCCGGTCGATGAACCAGGGTCGGCTCATGGTCGGCCCGATGCTCGTCCCGACCATCAGCCCGATCTGCTGGCCCTGGAGCAGTTCACGCAGATCGTCGAGCAGGTCAATGGCGTGCCACTGGAAGCCGATCGCGCAGACAGTCCCCGAGCGCTCGGCCGCCGCCAGGATCGCTGATGCATCGTCTGCCGTCCGGGCGATCGGCTTCTCCAGATAGACCGGCAGCCCGCGGTCCAGCGACGCGACGGCTGGCTCCCGATGTGCCAGCGGCGGCGTGCAGACGAACACGGCGTCGAGTTCTTCGCGGCCGAGCAACTCGCGCCAGTCGGTGTAGACGCGCATTGGGGCGCCGCCTGCGAGCGCCTCGGCCCGCGTGCGGTCGAGGTCACAGACCGCGACCACGTCAGCCTCGTTCAGCGATTCGAGGATCCGGTGGTGCGCTTGCGCTATCCAGCCGGCTCCGACGATGCCCACTCGTATCTTGTCCACGCCGCCCTCTGCGCCTTCGTTCGCTCTCGCTACCGGTGATCAAGGAGCAGACCGGATCAGACATGATCAGGTCGGCTTGTGCGGCTCCGCGAATTCCGTCAGCCTAGTTTCGCTGTCAGTACACTGCAATGTACTTACCCCGTATGCACGTTTTCATAGTGTCGCGGCGCTAACCTCCGTCGTCGACCCTTACGCGCATCGTGCGGTAGCGGCCACGGCAGGGGGGGAGGCCCGTGAAGATTACGGCGATCGAGATCGAGCGGCTGAGGCTGCCGCTCGACCCGCCGTTCCTGGCCGCGTGGGACCCGGTTCCGCGCACCCACTTCGACGCCACGCTGGTCCGAGTGCGCACCGACGAAGGCATCACCGGCTACGGCTCGGGCGACACGATGTCCGGCTTCGCGGACTACGCTGACCTGTTCATCGGCCGTGATCCGCTCCAGATCGCCAGCCATGTCCGCAGCCTGGAGACAATCGCGTTTCATGCGGGCCGGTACTGGCCGCTCGAGGCCGCGCTGTGGGACATCGCTGGCAAGGCATGCGGCCAGCCGGTGGCCATCCTGTTCGGCGGCGCGCTCACCACGATGGCCTGCTACGCCTCGTTCGGCGAGTCGCGCAGCGCGGCCGAGCGCGCCGACGCCGTCCTCGGTGCCCGCGAGGCCGGATTCCGCGCGGTCAAGATCAGGATCGGCCGCGAGAACGTCGCGGCCGGGCTCGCCGCCGTTCGCGCTGCCCGCGGGGCGGCGGGAGACGACCTCGCGATCATGGTGGACCTCAACCAGTGGTGGCGGATGCCCGGCGACATTTCCGCCGCGCTTGACCTGCCGGCCGTCCGGCGCGTCGCCGACGAGTTGCGCGAGGTCGGCGTGCTGTGGCTGGAGGAACCGCTCCCTGCCGCCGACCTCGCCGGGATGCGGACGCTCAGGGAGCAGACTGGCCTGCGGATGGCCGGCGGCGAGATGGCCCGCACGCCCGGTGAACTGCTCGGTGCGCTAGCCGCCGGAGCCCTCGATGTGGTTCAGCCGGACGTCGTCCTCGCGATTGGCATGCTGCGGGCGCGTACGGTCGCCGAGGTCGCGCTGCTCGCCAACCACTGGTTCACGCCGCACACCTGGACCAACGGCCTTGGTCTGCTGGCCAACCTGCATGTCGCCGCCGGCGTCGGCGGCGGCCCGTATCTTGAGTTCCCATTTGATCCGCCAGGATGGACGCAGCAGCGCCGCGACTTCTTCCTGGCTGAGCCGCTGACGATCGACGCCGAGACCGGGTCCCTGCGGGTGCCGCAGGGACCCGGTCTCGGCGCGGACATTGACGAAGACGTGGTCGCGAGGTTCAGGATTGGCTGAGCCTGGGCAGCGACGCCCCGGTGTCAAGGAGTAAAGCGACTTGTCTGCCAGAGTGATCAGCGGTCTCGCCAGCACAGAGCTGGTTATCGCTCCGACGCCGTCCGCGCATTTCGCCGCGGGCGGCATCAGCAAGCTCGGGCCACTGGCAGCCGCGGCAGGCGGCGCCAGGGCCATGATCATCACCGACGCGGGCATGCTGGCCACGCAGGTCATCGATGCCGTTCTGACCAGCCTGGCGGACGCCGGGGTCACGTCCACCGTCTTCAGCGGCGTGCACGCCAATCCGACCACGGACGACCTGGCGGCAGGGGCCGACGCGATCGCCTCGGCGGGGGCGCCCGCCGACGCGGTTTTGGTGGCCGTCGGGGGCGGCTCATCGATCGACGCCGCGAAGGGCATTGCGCTCGCTGCCGTGAACCCCGAGCGGGGCCGCGACCTGGATTACAAGAACCGGTTCGCGGCGCGTGGACTGCCGATCGTGGCGGTGCCCACGACCGCGGGCACAGGTGCCGAGACCAATGCCTTCGGCGTCGTCACTGACCCGCTGACGCACCGGAAGTTCTACGTGGGCGCCGCGAGCACGATGCCAGCGGCGGCGATTCTGGACCCGGAGCTGACGACTGGCCTGCCGCGGGCGGCCACCGCGGCCACCGGGGTCGACGCGCTGACGCATGCTATCGAGTCGTACCTGTCGGTCCGGGCGAGCCCGTGGTCGGACGGGATCGCGCTCCAGGTCATCAGCATGATCGCGGCGCACCTAGCGCGGGCATGCGCGGACGGCGCCGATCTGGAGGCGAGATCGGTGATGCTGCTGGCTTCGCACATGGCTGGGATCGGGATGGCCACCACGGGGCTTGGCCTCGTGCACGCGATCGGTCATGCCATCGGCGGCAGGTACGACATCGCCCACGGGATCTCGCTCGCGATGGTGCTGCCGCAGGTGCTCGGGTTCAGCGCGCCGGCCAGGAAGGACCGGCTCGCCGTGATCGCATTCGCGCTTGGCGCCGGCGACGCGGCTCGGGACGACGACTGGAACGCGGCGGCGGCGATCGACGCTATCCAGGTGCTGCGAGCCGAGATCGGTCTGGCTGTGAAGCCGCCCGATTTCGGTGTGGAAGCGGCAGACTTGGCCAGCTTGGCGGCCGACGCGCTCGACGATGAGGTGCTGGTCAATGCTCCGCGGCAGCCGACAGCAGCCGACATCGAGCAGATCCTGACCGTTGCCGCCGACGGTTAAGCGGCACTTGGTGCTGCCGGGGCCGCGGACGCGCCGTAGCGACGCGGGCGAATATCGTGACAGTATGACGAGCCCTGGTGCCCCCGGTGCCTCCAGTGCCGCCGGTGCCCCAGGAACCGGCCAGCGGCAGCGGCGGAGGCCGGTTGTCGCGATTGTTCTCGTGCTGGTCGCGGCCGCCCTGCTGTCGACCGGCACCCTGCTGGCCGCCCGCTGGGTATTCGGGCCGCACGCTCGGGCCGCAGGGAGCAAGTCGGGGCTCGGCTTCGTCCGGCTCCACCACCCGGCCCGGCCGGTGAGCCTGCCGAGCCTGCGCGGGAGCGGAAAGATCGACCTGGCCGGGCTGGCGGGCAAGCCGATCGTGATGAACTTCTGGTCCTCGACCTGCGGCCCCTGTAAGCAGGAGACTGCCGCGCTGGCCCGCGTGGCCAGGGCCTTGGGTAGCAAGGTCAGCTTTCTCGGAATCGACACAGCCGACGGCCGCCCGAAAGCGATCGCGTTCGTCGCCAGGTACAAGGTCTCCTATCCGATCGCATTCGACCCCAACGCGACGGCCGCCAATCAGTACGGCGTCCCAGGGCTGCCGGTGACCTTCTTCTTGTCTTCGTCTGGCAAGACGGTGGTCGGCGAGAACATCGGCGCGCTCACGGCAGCCAAGCTGCGCAGGATCCTGCACGAGCTATACCGCGTGAGCTGAGCCGTTCTGGCCGGGCTGGCCATGCAACTCGGCGGATGCGCCTGGCGATCCGGTACCGGGAGCGAGGAAGATGATGGCTTGGCCGTCGCATCCGGCTGCGGCCCTTGACCTTGGTCAGTGAGGAAACTGGCGATGACCGCTGCGCGAACGCCGGATCAGGCTCCGGCCGGCCCCCGGCCGGTCCGGGCACCCCGGGGAACAGATCTGTCCTGCAAGGCCTGGCCACAGGAAGCAGCCATGCGGATGCTCATGAACAACCTCGACCCTGAGGTAGCCGAGCACCCCGACCAGCTCATCGTCTACGGCGGTTCGGGCCGGGCGGCCCGGAGCTGGGATGCGTTCGACGCGATCGTCGGCTCATTGCGCGACCTTGAATCCGACGAGACCCTGCTCGTCCAGTCAGGGAAGCCGGTCGGCGTGTTCCGCACCCACGAGTGGGCGCCGCGGGTGCTGATCGCCAACTCGAACCTGGTGCCGCAGTGGGCCACCTGGGAAGAGTTCCGTCGGCTCGAGTCGCTCGGGCTGACCATGTTCGGCCAGATGACCGCTGGCTCATGGATCTACATCGGCACGCAGGGCATCTTGCAGGGCACCTACGAGACGTTCGCGGCCGTGGCGGCGAAGAGGTTCGGCGGGTCGCTGGCCGGCACCATCACGCTGACGGCGGGCCTCGGCGGCATGGGCGGGGCGCAGCCGCTGGCGGTCACCATGAACGGCGGCGTCGTGATCTGCATCGACTGTGACCCGGCCAGCATCAGCCGCCGCATCGAGCACGGCTACGCCGATGTCCAGGCCGACGATACCGACGACGCGATCAGGCGGGCGACGGCCGCCGCCAAAGCCGGCCAGCCGCTCTCGATCGGCCTGCTCGGCAACGCCGCAGACCTAGTACCTGCCCTGCTCAAGATGGGCGCGCCGATCAATGTGGTGACCGACCAGACCTCGGCGCACGATCCGCTGACCTACCTGCCGCGAGGGGTCGCGTTCGAGGACATGGCCGCGCTGCGTGCCGAGGACCCGGCGGGGTTCACGCTTCGCGCCCGCGAGTCGATGGCCGCGCACGTCGAGGCGATGGTGGGGTTCATGGACGCGGGCGCCGAGGTGTTCGACTACGGCAACTCGATTCGCGGTGAGGCCGAGCTGGCCGGGTACGGGCGGGCATTCGCGTTCCCGGGATTTGTGCCCGCCTACATCAGGCCGCTGTTTTGCGAGGGCAAGGGACCGTTCCGGTGGGCTGCGCTCTCCGGCGACCCGGCCGACATCGCGGTCACCGACCGGGCCATCCTCGAGCTGTTCCCCGACAACGAGCCGCTGGCCAGATGGATCGAGATGGCCGGGAGGAAGGTCCATTTCCAGGGGCTGCCCGCTCGCATCTGCTGGCTCGGCTACGGCGAGCGGGACAAGGCCGGGCTCCGCTTCAACGACCTCGTCGCGCAGGGCGAGGTCAAGGCGCCCATCGTGCTCGGCAGGGATCACCTGGACTGCGGATCGGTCGCCTCGCCCTATCGGGAGACCGAGGGCATGGCCGACGGCTCGGACGCCATCGCCGACTGGCCGCTGCTCAACGCGCTGGTCAACACGGCATCAGGCGCGTCCTGGGTCTCGATCCACCACGGCGGCGGCGTCGGCATCGGCCGCTCCATCCACGCCGGCCAGGTCTGCGTGGCCGATGGCACCCCCTTGGCCGCACAGAAACTCGAACGGGTTCTCACCAACGACCCAGGCACGGGCGTGATCCGCCACGTCGACGCCGGCTACGACCGCGCCAAGGAGGTAGCCAGGGAACGCGGCGTCCGCACCCCAGTGCAGGAGCACCACCAATGACCGACTGGCAGCTCCCCCTGTGGCAGTCGCTCCTGCCGGTGGGCAGGAGCGACGAGACTGGCGGCTACAACCGCTTCTCATTCACCCCGGCAGGGACCGCCTGCCGCACCTGGTTCGGCCACGAAGCCGAGAAGCGAGGCCTCCGCGTCGAGACAGACCGCAACAGCAACCTCTGGGCCTGGTGGGACCCGCCCGATCAGCCTGCGGACGACACGGGCGCGATCGTCACCGGCAGTCATCTCGACTCGGTCCCCGACGGCGGCCCATTCGACGGCCCGCTCGGCATCGTCTCGGCGTTCGTGGCAATCGACTTGCTTGCCGGCGCAGGCCGGGTTCCGGTCCGGCCGGTCGGCGTCGTGGCGTTCACCGAGGAAGAGGGTGCGAGATTCGGGGTGGCCTGCCTAGGCAGCCGCCTGCTGACCGGCGCTGTGAGCCCCGACGCGGCCCGCGCCCTGACCGATGCCGATGATGTCGGCCTGGCCGATGCGATGACCGCAGCGGGACTCGAGCCTGCGGTGATCGGCCCCGAGCCCGAACGGCTCGGAGGAATCGACGCGTTCATCGAGCTGCACATCGAGCAGGGCAGCGCGCTCGACGGGATGGGTGCCGCGGTCGGCGTCGCCGAGTCGATCTGGCCGCACGGCCGCTGGCGGATCGACTTCACCGGCCGGGCCGACCACGCGGGCACCACAAAGCTGGCCGACCGGCACGACCCGATGCTGCCGTACGCGGCGACCGTGCTCGCGGCCAGGACCGTGGCCACCGAGCTTGGCGCGCTGGCCACGTTCGGCAAGGTTGTCGCGGAGCCTGGTGCCGCCAACGCGATCAGTTCGGCCGTCCACGCGTGGCTCGATGCCCGCGCGCCCAACGAGGAGAGTCTGAAGGAGCTTGCCAGTCAGGTGACGGCGGTCGCGCAGCTGAGCGGCACCAGCCATAGCGTAAGCGTGACCAGCCGGTGCGATTCGTTGTCGCCGATCGTAGAATTTGATCGTGACCTGCGTGACAGGGTCGTGACGGCGCTCGCGCGGCGGGGGATTGAGGCGCCTGTGCTGCCGACCGGAGCGGGTCACGATGCCGGCGTGCTGGCGACCGGCCTGCCCACCGCGATGCTGTTCGTGCGCAATCCGAGCGGCATTTCGCACTCGCCTGCCGAGCACGCGGAGCCCGAGGACTGCGAGGCCGGGGTCGTAGCCCTTGCCGCCGTGCTCGAGGAGCTTGCCTGCTCATGACGCCGCCGACGGGGCCTGTAGTGGCCCGTGCCTGGCATGCCGAATTCGCCTGGCTGCCAGGGGTCGGCGTGCTGCCTGAGGTGCTGATCGAGGCCGCCGGAGACCGGTTTACCAGGATCACGTCGCGGGTCACGGCTGAAGCGCTGCCATCAGGCACGATCAGGCTCGCGGGCCTGACGATGCCGGCCCTCGCGAACGCGCACTCGCATGCCTTCCACCGCGCGCTGCGCGGCGTGACGCAGGCGGGCAGGGGCACGTTCTGGACTTGGCGGGAGCGGATGTACCAGGTCGCCGCGGGCCTGGAGCCGGACAGTTACCGTGCGCTCGCCCGCGCTGTCTACGCCGAGATGACGCTCGCCGGGATCGGCTGCGTCGGCGAGTTCCACTACCTGCATCACGGGCCGGACGGGACCCCTTACGCCGATCCCAACGCGATGAGCCGGGCGCTGATCGAGGCCGCGGCCGAGGCAGGGATTCGGATCACCCTGCTCGACGCCTGCTACCTCTCCGGCGGACTTGACCCCGCGGGCTGGTCGCTGCCGCTGTCCGGTCCCCAGCTCAGGTTCGGCGACGGGACGGCGCAGGCGTGGGCGAAGCGGGTCAGCTTGCTCGGTGCCGACGAGCACGGCATGCTCGGGCCGTCAGCCAGGGTCGGGGCGGCTATCCACTCTGTGCGGGCGGTTGCGCCCGAGCAGATGGCTACCGTCGCGGCGTGGACCCACGCGACTGGCGCACCGCTGCACGTGCACCTGTCGGAGCAGGTCGCGGAGAACGACGCCTGCCTGGCCACCTACCGGTGCACGCCGGCGGCGTTGCTGTACGACGCGGGAGTGCTTGGCCCGCGCACCAGCGTGGTGCACGCCACTCATCTGACCAGCGCTGACATCAGGCTGCTCGGCGGCAGCGAGGTGTTCGCGTGTGTCTGCCCGACGACCGAGGCTGACCTGGCTGACGGGATCGGCCCCTTCGGCGCTCTCGCGGCGGCCGGCTGCCGGCTGACCGTCGGCAGCGACAGCCAGGCGGTGATCGATCTGTTCGAGGAGGCCAGGCTGATCGAGATGTACGAGCGGCTGGCCAGCAGGGAGCGTGGTCATTTCACCGCCGAAGCGCTGGGAACGGCCATGACGTGGGACGGTCACGCCAGCCTGGGCTGGCCCGATGCGGGCGAGATCGCGCCCGGTTCACTCGCTGACCTCGTGACGGTAACGCTCGACTCGCCGCGGCTGGCCGGGGCCGTCCTGCCTGACCGCCCAGGCGACCCGCGTCAGCGCGGTCCGGCAGGTCAGCCTCCCGGGGTGGGTGAGCCGGATCTGGCCTTGCTCGGGGCGGTCATCTTCGCGGCCAGCCCCGCCGAGCTCTCGGCCGCCGTCCGAGCCGTGCTCGCCTAAGAGTCCATCATCCCTGGCTCACGACGCCGGCGGACGAGTGTGGCCCGCCCCCCTCGGGCGGCTCGGCCAACGACCGCGACCATCGCCGGACCGCTCTTGACTCGCGTCATCGGTTAGTGCAGACTAACGGTTAGTGGAAACTAACGGAGTAGCAGCGCTCGGCGCCCTGGGAGACCCGACCAGGCGCGCCATCTTCGAGTGCCTCGCGCGGCGGCCGATGGCTGTCGGCCAGCTGTCGGCCGACCTGCCAGTCACCAGGCCAGCCGTGTCCCAGCATCTGAAGGTCCTGAAGCAGGTCGGCCTGGTGACCGATCACGCCGACGGGACGAGGCGGATCTACCAGATCAACCCGGAAGGGGTGCAGGCCATCCGCTACTACCTCGATCAGATGTGGAACCAGGCGCTGACCGGATTCCGGCTCGCAGCGCAGCAGATAGCACAGGAGGAAACATGAATCTGGCCATCATCGCCCCCGTGAGATATTCGGTCACGGTGCCGATTCCCGCCGAACGGGCATTCGCCCTGTTCACGGAGGGCTTCAACACATGGTGGATCGGCCATCACATCGGCGAGGCCGAGATGGCGGAGGCGGTGATCGAGCCGCGCGTCGACGGCAGCTGGTACGAGCGCGGCGTGGACGGCACCGAGTGTGATTGGGGCAAGGTCCTGGCCTTCGAGCCGCCAGACCGCGTTCTCCTGACCTGGCAGCTCAACTGTCAGTTCAAGTACGACCCCGACCTGTCGCACGCAAGCGAGGTGGAAGTGCTCTTTGTCGAGAAGAACGGCCAGACCAGGGTCGACTTGGAGCATCGCTATATCGAGCGGCTCGGCGCCGGCGGTAACGAGCTTGCCCAGTCGGTTTCCGGAGAGGGCGGCTGGCCGAGCATTCTCGACCTGTACGCCAAGGCTGCGGCTGCGGCCTAGCGGCGGCCCGGCGCAGCGTCACTGGCGGGCTGGCTACAGCTTCCCGATCTGGTGGTAGCCGGCCCAGAGCCTGCCGCTGCCCAGCCAGCTGCCGCGGATCAGCAGGGCAAGCTCGGCGGTCTCGCGCAGCACGTACCAGCAGATCAGGGCTGTCTCGCCAGGATCGCTGCTGCCAGCCAGGTCATCGAGCAGATCGGTGAGCCCGTAGCGGCGGCGGTCAAGCTCAGAACGCTCGAGAGGCGGCGAGCCAGCGGCTAGGACGGCCCTGGCCTGGTCCCGTACCACGGTTGCGGTTCCGTCGGCGTCGGTCAGGATCACGCCGTCCGCGCACATCCTGGCCAGCGTCGGGCGTCTCCGCGCGCGGTCTTTGGCGAACCAGTCGCCGATCGTGCTCGCGTGCTGCACGAAGAGCTCAACGGGCCAGGTCCGCCAGATCAGCGACTCGCGGTAGGGCGGCTGAGTGCCGTCAACCACGATGACGATGTCTAGGTCTGAGGTCGGCGTCCGGCGAGCGGACAGCACCCCGCCGCCGAGGAAAGAGGCACGAGCGGCGGGGAAGCGCGCTGTGACCAGCGCCCGCGCGTCTTCTTCCGGGTCCATGACCGGCATCATGGCCGGGAAGCAGCGGCCGCGCACTTCGTTTGGCCGCCGCTCCAACTGGCCGGGTGCTGCGGCCAGCGCCCTGCGATACCCCGTCGTGGCAGGATGCGCTCGTGAGCACGCTGATCACGAACATCGGTGAACTGGTCACTAATGTGCCGGAGGCCGGGGGCGTCACTGCGGCGACTGCCGGCGGAATCGGCGCGGCCGCTGACGGCGGCGTAGCCGCAGACCGCCAGGACCGGAGTGGTTTCGCCGCGCTGAGCGACGCTGCGATCGTGATAGACGGCGGCCGGGTCGCGTGGACCGGCCCTGCGGCACAAGCGCCTGCCGCCGATGGTCGCGTCGACGCTGCGGGCCGGGCTGTCCTGCCCGGGTTCGTCGACTCGCACGCCCATCTCGTCTTCGCCGGCGAGCGCGGCGCGGAGTTCGCCGCCAGGATGGCCGGAGTGCCTTACAGCGCGGGCGGCATCCGCAGCACGGTGGCGGCAACCCGGGCGGCCAGCGATGCCGACCTTGGCGCCAACTTGCGCCGGATCGCCGCTGAGATGCTCAGGCAGGGAATTACCACGTTTGAGTGCAAGTCAGGCTACGGATTGACGGTCGCCGACGAAGCGCGGAGCGTCGCGCTGGCCGCCCAGGTCACCGCCGAGGTGACATATCTCGGCGCTCACGTGGTGCCGCCGGAATACGAGACCGACCCGGCCGGGTACGTGGATCTGGCCTGCGGGCCCATGCTCGACGCCTGCGCGCCGCACGCCAGGTGGGTGGACGTGTTCTGTGAGCGCGGGGCGTTCGACGCCGACCAGGCCCGCGCGATTCTCGCGGCCGGCCGCTCGGCCGGCCTTGAGCCCCGTGTGCACGCGAACCAGCTCGGCCAAGGTCCAGGCGTCCAGGTCGCGGTCGAGGCAGGCGCGGCGTCGGCCGACCACTGCACCTTCCTTTCCGACGCCGACGTCGACGCGCTCGCGGCGTCCTGGACGGTCGCTACCTTGCTGCCCGGCGTGGAGTTCTCCACCCGTCAGCCTTACCCAGACGCCAGGCGGCTGCTCAACGCCGGAGTGACGGTGGCGATCGCCACGGACTGCAACCCGGGATCGTGCTTCACCTCGAGCATGCCGTTCTGCATTGCGCTGGCGGTCAGGGAGGTGCGCATGACGACCCGTGAGGCGGTCTGGTCCGCGACTGCGGGCGGCGCCCGGGCGCTGCGCCGGGACGACGTCGGCCACCTCGGCGTCGGCGCGCAGGCGGACCTGGTCATGCTGGAAGCGCCTTCGCACGCTTACCTCGCCTACCGGCCAGGCGTCCCGCTCATCGCGGCCGTCTGGCAGGGCGGCAACCTCGTGCCGACCGCGTCGTCTGACGTGCTCTTCGGCCGGGAGTGAGGTCAGGCAGGAATAGAGTCGCACCAATGACCGAGACGCTGCCGCTGTTCCCGCTCGGCACGGTCCTGTACCCGGGGCTCGTGCTCCCCCTGCACGTCTTCGAGGACCGGTACAAGCAGCTTGTCCGCGACCTGCTCAACGAGCCAGAACCGCGGCGGTTCGGTGTCATCGCCATCCGCGTGGGGCGCGAGACCGGGATCGGCGGCGTCTCTGCCCTGCACGAGGTCGGCTGCACTGCGACGGTCCGCGAGGTTGTCGAGGCTGACAACGGCCAGTACGACCTCGTCACCGTCGGCACCGACCGGTTCAGGCTGCATCAACTCGACGAGTCGCGGCCTTACCCGTCCGGAGAGGTCGAGCTGCTGGGCGAGCTGCTGGGCGATGAGGCCGCGGCTGCCCTGGCGGCCGCCGCCGTGCAGCGTGGTTTCCGTGCCTACCTGAACATTCTCGCCGAACGCGGGGCCGCCGCGATCAGCGTTCCCGACCTGCCCGACGAGCCGATCCTGCTCTCCTACCTGGTCGCCGCGTCCATGATCATCGAGCTGAACGACCGGCAGGGCCTGCTGGCCCAGCCCGACGCCGTCCGCAGGCTGTCCGCCGAGCGGGCACTACTAGCCAAGGAAACGGCGATTGTCCGCGAATTTGGCACCACTCCCGCTACCGACCTCCGCTCCGCCCCGTACAACCCCAACTGAATCTGCCGATGGCGGTTCCCAAGTTTCTCGAGTTTTATGAGCGAGTAGTCAAACGCGAGTACTCATGTTTTACTTATAACGTGAATCCCACCCGGCTGTTCATTCTCGGCGCGCTCGCCAAGCACGGTCCGATGTACGGTCACCAGCTTCGGCGCGATGCCCGGCTCGACTGCGCTGACATGTGGTCCGACGTCAGGCCTGGATCGCTGTACGGGGCGCTGCACCGGCTGGCGGCTGAAGGCCTGATCGAGCCGGTGCGGACCGAGCAGGAGGGAAATTTGCCAGCCCGTACCGTCTACGCGATCACCGCGGAAGGTCAGCGCGAGCTCAGGGTGCTGCGCGCAGATGCGCTCGCCCAAGTCGGGCTGCGTCCCGACCCAGTTGACCTCGCCTTGGCCACGAGCAGCGACCTGGACGAGGACACGCTGCGCGGATACGTGCAGGACCGGATCAGCGCGCTGAGCGCCGACGCAGCCAGGTTCCAGCACCGCGCAGACCGGGTGTGGCCTGATCAGACTGTCGCCGATGACCTAGTCGTCGAGCACGCGCTGTTGCGCATCGAAGCGGAACTCGCCTGGCATCAGCTCGTGCTCGACCGGATCGGCAAACTGAGCGCCGGCAGCCAGTACAGGACTCGTGCCGCGACCGACGCCCGGCAGGCGCCGGGTGGCGCGATGATCGCGCGGCAAACAGATTCTGACGGTGCGGATCCGGTGGCGCGATGACCGTGCGGTCGCTGCGCCTGCTTGGCGACCCCGTGCTGCGCACCCCGAGCGACTGCGTCGTCCGCTTCGACGACGCGCTCGCCCAGCTGGTAACCGACCTGCTCGACACGGTGCAGGTGCCAGGGCGCGCCGGGCTCGCAGCGAACCAGATCGGGTCCAGCCTCGCGGCTTTCGCGTACAACGTCGACGGACAGCTTGGTTACGTGATCAACCCGGTGCTGGCCGAGATCAGCGGGGAACAAACCGGAGAGGAGGGTTGCCTGTCCATCCCGGGTGTCAGCGCTAACCGCCGCCGTGCCGCACACGCCGTCGTGACCGGCGTGAACCTGGAGCAGCAGCCGGTGACCGTCGCGGGCGACGGCGAGCTTGCCCGCTGCCTGCAGCACGAGACCGATCATCTGCGCGGTGAGCTTTACGTCGACGCGCTCACCGGCCCCGAGCGCGCCGCGGTCATGCGAGCGCTCCACGAGCAGCCGGCCGGCGGCGGCCCCGCCGGCCGCGTTCCTTGATCACGGACATTTTTCGACGGCCGCTGTCTAAATCTGTCCGTGATCATGATGAGTGAGCGGCGGCGGCGCAGCTAGTCGATCCAGTAGCGGCGCAGCGCAGGCGTTCCTGGCGTGG
>Ga0209240_1000146_pt1 | contig 27165 bp, 21 predicted proteins | sample GraSoi_2013_80cm_FD_185828 | JGI IMG/M metagenome (GOLD analysis project Ga0209240, IMG submission 185828) | Grasslands soil microbial communities from the Angelo Coastal Reserve, California, USA - Sample 9_17_2013_80cm (SPAdes) (version 2) | ecosystem: Environmental > Terrestrial > Soil >...
GAAGGTTTTTTCCCCGCCAGCTGGTTTACCTGGTTAGGAGATTCGTTAGTGGGCAACCTCTTTCGCTTGGGGGCCGATGTTTTTGGAACTTTAGTTCTGATCGGAGTGGTGTTTTTTGTGTGGCGTCGTTTTGTTAAAAAGGACGCCGCCTTGGAACGATTCAACCCGTCGGTCTTGCTCCACCCGGACGTTCGCGCCGGCGGCATCCGCTTCGATAGCTTTATTGTCGCTGCCTTTATCTTCCTTCACGTCGGCTTCAGGCTCTTTGCAGCGGGCTCATTGCTAGCGGCGGAAGGACGTACCGACTATTGGCAACCCACAGCGACTATCATCACCCAGGTGATCGGGTTTGGCGCCAACCGCATCGCCGGATGGCATCTTGGGTGGTGGATCTCACTTGGATTGATCCTCGCTTTCTTACCTTACTTTGTCCGATCCAAGCATATCCACATTTTTGCAGCACCGATTCGATTGGGGATGGGTCGCCGTACTGCCACCGGCGAGAAAGTGGGCAGCGGGGCGCTGGATCCGATCAATTTTGAGAACGAAAACATCGAACAATTCGGGGTAACGCAGTTAGAACAGTTCCGATTCAGCCAATTATTCGATCCCTACGCCTGTATCCAATGTAACCGTTGCACGAACGTGTGCCCGGCCCATGTGACTGGCAAAGCGCTGGCGCCATCTGCCATCGAGATCAACAAACGTTACGAGCTCAATTCTGTCCGGAAAAAACTCGCGGCGGGAGAACCTAGCCCTCGTTCGGTGATGGAATTTGCGCTAACGGAAAGCGCGCTCTGGGCCTGCACAGCCTGTGGCGCTTGTGTTGAAGCCTGTCCGGTGGGCTGTGAGCAATTGACTGACATCATCGACTTGAGACGAGATGCCGTCTTAACCAAGGGCCAATTCCCTCAAGAGCTCAACGCCAGTTTTCGGAATTTAGAACGCGCTGGAAATCCGTGGGGGCTAGCCCAAGACGCTAGGGCGGATTGGATACCCAACGATCTGCAGATACCATTGGAGACGCAAAACCCCAATTTCGACGTGCTTTATTGGGTTGGTTGTGCGGGCGCTTATGATCCCGCGGCTCAAAAAGTGGCTCGCGCTTTTGCCGCTATTCTAACCCATGCTAAAGTCAATTTTGCGATCCTTGGTAAGAAAGAGAAATGCACGGGGGATCCAGCCCGAAGAGGTGGCAACGAGTATTTGTACTACAATCTGGCCACCGAAAACGTCGAGACGCTGAATTCGGTTTTGGCAAACGCTGGCACCCTAAAACGAGTAGTGACGACTTGTCCCCATTGTTTTAATGCCTTGGTCAACGACTACCCACAGTTAGGCGGAAACTACCGAGTCGTGCATCACACCCAGTTGATTGCAGAACTGATTGAGGAGGGTCGGCTACCGGAGATGATCCTAAGCGAAAAAGTCACTTATCATGACCCCTGTTATCTGGGAAGGCACAACGGGGTGTATGACGCTCCACGCAAGGTCTTGGGGAGCGAAACCGCGGACTCGTTAGTCGAGATGCCGCGGAACCGGGCCAACAGCTTCTGTTGCGGGGCCGGCGGGGCTCAATTCTGGAAAGAAGAAGAGCCAGGAACGATGCGTGTTACTGAGAACCGCTTTCGCGAGGCCGAATCAACCGGAGCAAAAGTCGTGGCAGCAGGTTGCCCATTTTGTAAGTCGATGCTTAGCAGCAGTGAAAGCGCCGGCAAGACCGGCGCTCCGGCCGTTCTCGACATCGCCGAGCTGGTCCTGGAAAACCTGCGCAGAACGAAGGAAAAGCTTGGGTTGGCGTGATGGTAGGGATGAGCTCCCGCTCATCCGGAAAGGAGCCAGGAGCCAGAATCCAGGAGTCAGGAGGTGCTGGGTCGTATGGGCGTGTCGGCGTAACGGCGTGTGGGTGGATCGCCGAAACGGCGAGTCGGCGTAACGGCGAAACGGCAAATGGGCGAACGGGCGAGGCAGCGACACCGCACTAGTCCAATCCGTTCGCCTGGACGCATGAAACGCCTTAAACTCATCACGCCTGCCGCGCGGATACGCGCCTCGCCGGTGCGCCCATTCGCCGTTTCGCCCAGTCGCCTACTGCCTCCTGGCTCCTGGATTCTGGCTCCTTTCGTTGCCGGGCCGCTTACCTTGAGCGATAATTAGATATTAATTTAGGAGCCACCGTCCGATAACCATAATCATGACCACTTACGAAGCACCGCTCGATGAGATGCAATTCGTAATACGCGAGCTTGGGGGACTCGATAGCCTAACCGCATTACCTGAGTGGCAGGATATCGACGCTGAGACAGTGAGCGCAGTTTTAGCGGAGGCGAACCGCTTCGCCAGTGAAGTTCTCGCACCCCTCAACCAGATCGGTGACCAAAGAGGGGTTATTTGCAAGGACAACCACGTAATCACCGCACCAGGTTTTCGCGAGGCTTACCAGCAATACATCAACAGCGGCTGGAACCGCTTGGGATTCGATGAAGAATACGGCGGTCAAGCGATGCCGAATCTCGTTGGCGCTGCGGTGCAAGAGATGTGGAAGGCAGCTAACTTGGCGTTTTCAGCTTGTTTTCAACTGACCCAAGGAGCGGTAGAGGCTTTATTCCAGAACGGTAGCGACCAGCAAAAGAAGACGTATTTACCAGGCTTGATAGAGGGCCGTTGGACCGGCACCATGAATTTGACTGAGCCGCAAGCGGGTTCAGATCTTGCCGCCGTCAGAACCCGAGCGATCCCCCAAGAAGATGGTTCTTATCGGCTCTTTGGTCAGAAGATCTTCATTACTTACGGCGAACACGATCTTTCGGAGAACATTATTCATCTAGTGTTGGCCCGAACACCGAATTCTCCGCCTGGCGTCAGAGGGATCTCGCTACTTGTGGTTCCGAAATTTCTGGTGAATGACGACGGCACTTTGGGACAGCGTAATGATGCCTTCTGTCTTTCTGTCGAGCACAAGTTAGGTATTCATGGAAGTCCGACCTGTGTGTTGTCTTATGGGGACCATGGCGGTGCCGTCGGCTACCTGATCGGAGAAGAGAACCGCGGTCTAGAATACATGTTCACGATGATGAATGTCGCCCGGTTATCGGTTGGTCTGGAAGGAGTCGCCATTGGGGAACGGGCTTATCAACAAGCACGAGACTACGCTCGAACCCGCGTTCAAGGTCGCGACATTTCCGGCGGCGATTCTCCCGTGCCTATCATTCGCCACCCGGATGTCCGGCGCATGTTGTTGTTAATGAAGGCGCAAACGGAAGCGACTCGTGCCCTCGCTTACGTTGTCATTGCTGCCCGCGATTTAGCCAGCCACCATCCTGATGAACAAACCCGGAACCGCAACCAGGCGTTCGTCGACTTAATGACGCCGGTGGTAAAAGGTTGGAGCACAGAGACGGGGATCGAAATAGCATCTTTGGGCATTCAGGTTCATGGAGGGATGGGCTACGTTGAGGAGACCGGGGCGGCGCAATACTGGCGCGATGCCAGGATCACAACTATCTACGAAGGCACCACCGGAATACAGGCTAACGATTTGATCGGACGCAAGATCGTGCGCGATCAAGGTAAAACGATTCGGGTGGTTCTGGATGAGATACGGACCTTTGCCCGAGAGCTGGGATCGTCGGATGCCTCGTTGCTGAGTATTAAGGATGGCCTAGCGCAAGGCGTGGAATCGCTCGCAGCGGCTACTGAATATATCCTCGCCAATTTTCAGTCCGATCCTCGAAAGGTTGTATTCGGCTCCGTGCCGTTCCTGAGGCTCTTCGGGATTGTTGCCGGCGGATGGCAACTGGCTCGAGGAGCAAAAATATCAGCGAGCCGTTTGGCCGAGGGCAAAGGTGATCCAGCCTTTTACAAAACCAAGATTGCCACCGCCCGTTTCTTTGCCGAGCACTTGCTCGCAGCCGCGCCTGGTCTAGCGCATACCGTGATCCACGGGGGCGAGGTAGACAGTCTGGTATCGGACGATCAGGTGTGATATTGGGCGGTTCTGCCCAACGAAAAACAAGGTCGGTCCCGTAGGGACTAAATGATCGTAGCGACTCGACTGAGCTCGCCGAAGTCCAGCCAATTTATTGCCTGGTATCCGTGCGAAAAGGGGAATCGTCCCGTAGGGCACGGTATGATTTGGGTCCGATAGCGGTGCCACGATTTGGACGACTAATCAACCGTGGGCAAGGATCAGACCGTGCCCTACGGGACGGATTCTCGATTGAACCTGTTCCAGGCAATAAATTGCCTGGCTACGATCAGCTTGTCCCTACGGGACAATAAACCGTCACTACTCGACAATTTGAAGAATTGCCTGATGACCGGTTCGAGCGGCGGCTGCGGCTAAGAGATTCCGCATCGCCGTGATAGTATGACCGTTCCGTCCGATCACCTTACCAACGTCGGAACGGCGCATTTCTACTTTAAAGACCAGTTTTTTCCCCTGCTCTTGCTTTGTTACCAGCACTTCGTCGGGCGCATCCACCAAGTGCTGGATCACGAACTCGAGGAAATTTTCCACGGGGATCTTCTATGCGGCTGGTGCCGGAACTACGGTTTTCTTGCGGGCCTTTTTGATGATGCTCGCAACCGTCTCGCTCGGCTGAGCGCCGTTCTTAACCCAGTATTCCGCGCGATCGAGGTTGATCTGGTAGTTCTCACCACTCTTCCGCGGATCGTAGTTACCAATCACTTCAATGAATTTACCGTCACGCGGACTTCTTTTGTCCGCCACTACCACGCGATAAAAAGGGCGATTCTTCGCACCTTCTCGCCTTAATCTGATTGAAACTGCCATATTATCTTCTGCAGAAAAGCGTCCCAAGCTTCTGCTTATCTTCCAAGTGTTCCGGCGCCGGGGACACGGGCCAACATCTTTTTCATTTTTCCAGCGTTCTTCATCAGTTTCCTCATCTGATCAAACTGACGAAGAAGCGTGTTTACTTCCGTAACGGTAGTGCCGCTGCCCCGAGCAATCCTTTGTCTCCGGCGCGCGTTCAGAATTTCCGGACGCTTCCTTTCGCCCGTCGTCATCGATAACACGATGGCCTCTGTTCGCTTCAGCCGCTTACCGTCAACCGAAAAGCCTTTCAAATTACTCATGCCCGGCAGCATGCCAAGGATATTTTCCAGGGGGCCCATCCGGTTCAACAATTGGAGTTGGGATAGGAAATCGTTGAAATCAAAGGTGGCAGTCCGCAGTTTTTTCTCCAGGCGAGCGGCTTCTTCCTCGTCGATAGCCGCGGCCGCCTTTTCCACGAGGCTGACCACGTCACCCATTCCCAGGATTCGCCCGGCTAAACGGTCCGGATAAAACGGTTCAAACTGGTCGATTTTCTCGCCTAGACCGGCAAACTTGATTGGGCGGTGGGTCACCTGCCGCATAGAAAGAGCTGCGCCACCGCGAGCATCGCCATCGAGCTTGGTGAGAACCAGTCCGGTCAGGCCGAGCGCCTCGTGAAAATGCGTCGCTACATTCACGGCCTGCTGCCCGGTAGCGGCATCGCACACCAGGAGGATCTCTTGCGGTTGCAGCAGATCCCGGAGCTTTTTGAGTTCTCCTACCAGGACCTCGTCGATTTCGAGGCGGCCGGCCGTGTCGTAGATCTCGACATTGCCTGATTGAGTTTCCGTCCACTTGATAGCCTGGCGGCCAACTTGCACGAGGTCGGTTTGCCCCTGCTCGGGCCGGAAAAAGGGAACATCAACCTGCTTGGCCAGCGTTGCCAATTGTTCGATCGCAGCAGGCCGCTGGAGGTCACAGGCAAAGAGCAGCGGCGCCTTACCTTGTTTCTTGAGAAAAGAGGCCAGTTTTGCTGACGAAGTTGTTTTACCGGCGCCATGCAAACCCACCATCATGATCCTGGCCGGTGCCCGTAGATCCAAAGGCGCGTTGTCGCCCCCTAATAATTGGGTGAGTTCGTCATGGAAAATCTTTACGATCTGCTGCCCCGGGGTAATGCTCCGCATCACCTCTTGCCCAAGCGATTTCTCCCTTACCCGGGCGATGAAGTCTTTAGCGACTTGATAATGGACATCGGCTTCCAGCAGCGCCAAGCGAACCTGTCGCAACGCGTCGGTAATGTTGGCCTCTGAAATTGACCCGTGGCCGCGTAAATCTTTAAAGACGTCTTGAAGGCGATCTGAAAGTTGTGAAAACACAAGCCTGCTTTGCTAAGGACGCGCTTCCGCTCGTCCGAGGTTCTGCACTTCCGGGAGTTCGTTAATTGGTGGCTACCGGGCCAGCCGAATCCACGGTGAAAATCCACTTAGTTTCGACCCTTTTGCCCTTTACTTTGGCTGACAGAATCACCGTGTAAGTCTTTGGTGCCAGTTTTTGGGTGACCTCGTACGAAACCAATTTAGTTTTCGCATCGTAGTTCGCCGGTACAACCCCGAAACCACTAATCCGCATTTCCAAGGAACCAGGATCGATCTCACCCATCGTAGCGATATTCGCTTTGATCATCGGTTTCGGATTCGTGATATGGGAATTGTCCATCGGCTCGGTCAGCATTGAAGCCGCAGCCAACTGAGTTTCTTCAGCGCCCGGAGATCCGCTCTCGGCCCCAAAATCGAGCGCGGCCTTGAACACATCCGGCTTAATAGAATCGACCGCGTACCGGCCGATTTGGTCGCGCAAAACATTCTGCCCCATGTGCTGGCCATAAACCGTAAATTGAAGCGCGTACCCGGCATCAGTGGCCGTCTTGCGAACCACTTCATTGTGAAACCCGTAAGGGAACGCAAAACCGAGTACCTTAATAGCAAGCTTATCTTCCAAGATCTGCTTGCAGGTATAGACCTCATTGTGCAGCCAGGTCGGATAATCTTGCCCCCGAGGAGCGTGCCGGAGATCGTGGTGAGAAACGGTGTGTGCCTCGATATCGACGCCCGCATCCCGCATCTGCTCAAGTTGAGCCCAGGTCATCGATTTGCCGCCCTTCTCGACATAATCGGTGTAAATGAAGAGCGTGAACGGGTAGTTAAACTCCTTCAATATTGGCCACGCCACGAAGTATTGAGAGTTCCAACCATCGTCGAGGGATACAACCGCGCTTTTATTCGGGATCGATTTCTCTCCGTTCAGCCAAGCGAGCACATCCTTCATGGGAATCACCGAGATCCCGTTGTCCTTTAAGGCTTGCATCTGCGCTCGGAAGTCATTCGGCAACGTGACCAGATCTTTCGCTTTGTCCTCAAACCGGTGATAGCAGAGCACGATAAAACGTGCATTTTTATTCACCGCCGGCCTCGGAGTCGGCGTCGCACTAACCACAGCGGTAGCCGCCGGAGACGGACTAGCCGTGGGCTTAGGCGACCCGGTAACGAACGCGGTAAGCTCCTGTGCCTTCTTGCATCCGACCCCGAACATCGGAAGCAATGCTAACAACAAAAAGAAACGACGTGGCATACAAATCAAACTACAAACTACCACGGTAACCGGCCATGTGAAAACCAGATTCGCCAGACAATTTTGCGGCACATAGCGTATGACATGATGGGCGTGTAATAGGCGAATGGGCGAAACGGCGATGGGGCGATGGGGCGACACATTAACTTATAGGACTCATGGGACTTATGAATCGGCAGAGTCCCATTAGTCGCATAGGTCCCATGAGTCCCATTGGGTGCGCGGCCTGTGAGTTCTCTTGCCTGTGAGACTCGCCCTATCGCCCATTCGCCGAACCGCTACCCTTTCGCCTCGTTCTCCCCCAACTTCAGTTGTTGGAATGTCCGGTTGATGTAACGAAAGTGTTGCCCCAGAGAACAAAACCGGACCAGTTCAGGCTTCGGGATCAGCGCCACAACTTCCGGAATTTTTTCCAGCTCGGTCAGGAAATCATCGCTGCCTTGCCAGGTCGCCATCGCCGCTTTTTGCACCGCTTCGTACGCGGCTTTTCGATCCATACCGCGCCGGGTAAGCTCAAGCAGAATGGCTTGGCTGAAGTAGAGACCCTTAGTGATCGCTAAGTTTTGCTGCATGTGCTCCGGATAGACCACCAATCCGTCCACGATATCGGCCAGCGTCAACAACATGTAATCCAGCAACATGCAGGAATCCGGTAAGATGATACGCTCGACACTGCTGTGGCTGATGTCTCGCTCGTGCCAGAGCGCAATGTTTTCCAGCGCCGCCACCGTGTTCCCGCGCAACACCCGAGCTAAGCCACTCAGCCGCTCACTGGTGATCGGATTTCTTTTGTGCGGCATCGCGGAACTACCTTTTTGACCCGGTTTGAAGAATTCTTCGACCTCCAGGACCTCAGTACGTTGCAGGTGCCGAAATTCCGTAGCCCAACGATCAACGCTGGAAGCCACCAGACCCAGGGTGGTGGAAAACTCCGCATGCCGATCTCTCTGAACCACTTGCGTCGAGAGGATGTCTGGTTTTAAACCCAATCGCCGGCAAACTTGCTCTTCGACTCGAGGGTCAAGATGAGCGTGAGTTCCTACCGCCCCGCTCAATTTACCGACCGCAATTACCTCTCGAGCCTGACGCAGCCGCGTCTGGGCCCGCCCAAATTCGTCGTACATTAAGGCCATTTTCAGCCCAAAAGTGATCGGCTCCGCGTGGATCCCGTGACTCCGCCCAATCATAGGCGTGTATTTGTATTCCAGAGCTTTACGCTCGGCCGCTTGACGCACCAGTTGGACGTCGGCGAGCAGAATGTCGCAAGATCTGACCAGCTGGACCGCTAAGGTCGTATCCAGAATGTCTGACGAAGTCAGACCCTGATGAATCCAACGGGCCGCGGGCCCGACATACGAAGCCACGTTCTCTAGAAACGCGATGACGTCATGCTGAGTTCGTTTTTCGATCTCTTCGATTTCCGGGATCGAAAAGCGCGCCTTAGCGCGGATTTCCTCAGCGTCCGCCGAGGGAATCAACCCCAAAGAAGCCATCGCTTCACAGGCGAGAACTTCAATTTCCAGCCAAATGGAAAATTTCCGCTCATCCGCCCACAATTCCCGCATCTCCTCACGGGAGTATCTCTCAATCACGCCGAGAGATTACGGGAGGCAAGGCGGAAGCAAAGAGTTATTTTTGGCTGATAGTCCGAGGTTATCGGAATTGATGACGATTCACCAAACCAGGACGCGAGGGCAAAAAAAATGCCCTCGTCTTAAGAGGTTACCTTCCCGTAGGAACAATGGCCTCAACAGCGAGGCCGTCCAAGATTATCGGAATTATCAATTTAGCGAACTCGAGCCCGAACTTTGCGACCATTGTTCATTAGCCGGACTTGGCCTGAAGCAAATAAATCTGCGACGGTTGCGACCGTCTCTTCATTCGATTTAGCATATGAGCTCACTGCAGCAATCAAATCTCCCAGGCTAAGCGGCCGGGTCGTCACTTTGCGTCTCTTCATTTTTTCTCCTTATCCTTTCGCTTTCTCTCCATTTTCACTCCGGTCTGCCTAGGTGAAGAACTCCTCAATAGGTCAGACCCTAATACTACGTCCGTCCATTTAGACGGAGGTGATGCCGATTTTGTTTAAATTTTGTGCGGTATTTCGACCTTTGGTCGCAACGGTTGGTTTTCGGTTGCATTCAATCTCTAATTCGTCGAAGAGGTCGGCCAATATATATGCAGTTGATTACCGGCTTACTGGACCTTCTTCTCCACTTGGACAAGCATCTCGATCAGCTGGCGGGTCAATTCGGAGGTTGGACCTATCTATTGCTCTTTCTGATCGTATTCGCCGAAAGCGGAATCATCCTGACCCCTTTTCTTCCAGGGGACGCTCTGCTCTTCGCTTTGGGGGCATTGACGGCCACCACGAACCACTTCAACCTTTTACTGATTCTGGTGCTGCTAACGATTGCCGCGCTTTGCGGTTATTTCTTCAACTACTGGGTTGGAGAGAAGCTGGGAACAACGCTATTTAAGGACCCGAACTCGAAAATCTTTCGTCGCAAATACCTGGATCAGACCCACGCTTTCTACGAGCGTTATGGTGCCAAAACCATCCTGATTGCCCGATATTTGCCCGTTATTCGTACCTTTGCGCCCTTCGTTGCAGGCATGGCGCAGATGAATTTCTCTAGATTCGCCGTTTACACGATTCTCGGCGGCGTGGTCTGGGTTTTCGTGATCGTTTTGGCCGGCCATTTCTTTGGCGGGCTACCCTACGTCCAGCACAACTTTTCGGTCGTGATCCTAGCGATCATCGTGGTCTCGATGATTCCGACCGGCGTCGAGCTCATTAGGGCGTATCTCCATAAATCCAAGGCGGAAACGGCTGAGTAAGGTACCGGTAGGGATGAGCTCCCGCTCATCCGTCGGTGCGGCTGGGCTCCCGAATAACCTTAAAACCTTCGCGAAGGAACTGGGTTTTCGGATCGCGCTTTGTGAAACTATGCCGCCAGATGTGCCGAGCCGTGGGTGTACGCGGCATCACGGCACCGGAAGATTTGCTTAGACTGCTCAGGATCAAGGGATGGCATGTAAACGCAGATAAAAAGAAGAACTTGAAGAAGTGGATGCGCTGGTTGAGCGCCTTCGAGAGTTTGTTCAGCTTAACTACATGACGGCAGCGCAACTGGCGCGACAGATCGGGGTTCATGATTCCACCGTGTACGCGTGGCTTCTGGGTCAAGCCAGACCGGTGGAACCAAAGCGCCTCGTCGCATTTCTAGATGCTTTTTCGCGAGAGAACGGATCCGGCATCGCGCTCCAATCGGCTACGAATATCGCGAATACAAGAATTGGCGTGGGATCCCAAAGCCGCGCCGTTGCCCGTTTTGTAAGCAGGCGAAGGGGGAGATTCGAAAGATCTGCGGCGGGTTTTTAGGGGTTTGTCCGAGTCGCGATGCGAGAGGACCGAAGCGGGAAAGCCACGATGCGGCGCTACGTGCGTGGAATGGGAAGGGTTAGAGTTTTCCAATCTCCTATTGGTTTGAGAAAATCTAAAACGTTCCAGTTTCGAACAAAAGAACAGGTGAATATACCTCTTCTGCTACTACGGGACCACTGGTCCTAACGGTCGAAGCATCGCACGCGGTTGTAAGAGTGAGATGTCATCACCTTCGGCGTCTTGATGCCGGATCTGGTTGTTATTGAGTACTTCGAAGCTGCGAGGAATGCAGCGAGCTTGATCTTTACGGGACATCTGGCTCGGCGGATAGTCTCGCAAAGGGACGGTCTGTGCGGTTCCGCAATGTAATCGTTTTTCTTCTAGATCTCTCGCTCGTTGGCGCGTGCTGTACGGCGTTTGTGATCCTCATCGGTGAAATCAAGCATGCTTCCGAACTTAAATTAGCCGCTGCACAGAAAACCGATCAGATCACAGACATCTGGATTAATCGAATGCAGGGATCTTTTTTCGTCTTCCTCCCCGATAATACGGCCAGTATATATGAGAGTTACTCATTTGATTTAATTAACGTCGGCAAATGGCAAAGAGTCGAAGATCGTCCGGTCTATCCCGAAAGCCCCAGTATAGGTTTAGCTTCTTACAAAGCGGAATTTGATGGGGCTCGTGTTGCAAATATTTACCTTTATCGAATTTTTCACCACGACAGCATTGTGATCGAAGACAGGATAATAGGCCATCGCGGGTTTAACCGGCTGTCAGACACGGATGATCCTAATGGATTTTATCATAGGAAGTTTAAACAAGGCCTTCCTCAAGATCTTTCTATCGTCGATAGATACTGGGAATTGCACAACGGACGTCCGTCTCACTGACCAATCAAGCAATTCGTAAGGATACAAATTCCTTTGATGTCACCATCACAAGCTTGACCGGCAGGTTACATATTTCCATTGTGGGTGAATAACATCGACAGGGAACACCTCCGAAAAAAGGTCCGAGGCGTCATCCGATGACGCCCCCTTCTTTGAAACTAAAGTAGCTGCTGCGCCCGGGCGCAGGACTTCCGATAATGACATGATCAATCAGGTTAAGTTGTAGAACCCGGCTTGCTTCGCTGATGCGACGTGTGAGGCGAAGATCGGCTTCGGAAGGGGAAGGGTCGCCGCTTATGCCGCATGCGGCATAAAACAGCGGGGTTCGTCAGAGTGTTTTCAGGTAGTCCAGCAGTTGGTCGTCTGGACGGTATCGGCCAGGCTTGCTCCGCACCGGGTTCAGTCTGTTGAGAACAGCCTCCTTCAACTGAAGATTTGCATCCAGATATATCTGGGTCGTGTCGAGGGATTCATGTCCAAGCCAGATCGCGATCAACGAGCGATCGACGCCAGCCTGCAACAACTCCATTGCTGCTGTGTGACGAAGCACGTGCGGCGTAACTCGTTTCTTGATCAGCGAAGGGCACACTTTCGTAGCCACCGCGACATGCTTCGCGACCATGTATTGCACAGCGTCAGCGCTGAGGCGTTCTCCCCGCGCGTTCGGGAACAGGAACTTCGACGGCTCTCTTTTCCTGTTCTTCGATCCACGCATTTAAGACCGCTACAGTTGACCTTGCCAGAGGCGTGCAACGCTCCTTCCGCCCTTTTCCTTCGCAACGGACATGAGCCTCGGTACCGAACGAGACATCTTGCTGTCGCAGACCAGTGATCTCAGCGAGTCGCAGACCGGTTTGAACAGCGGTCAGGATGATCGCGTGATTGCGTCGACCGACCCACGTGTTCTTGTCCGCTGCGCCCAAAAGGGCTTCGACTTTGATCGAGTGAGATAATCGACTAGACGCCGGGACAGTCGTTTATACGGGATGGCCAGCACCCGCTGGATGAGCCCAGAGTGCTGCGGCACTTCCAGCGCGGCGTAGTGGTAAAACGAACGGATCGCTGCCAGACGCGCATTGCGACTACGTGCATCGTTGCCGCGGGTCGCTTCCAAATCGTCTAAAAAGTCCACCAAAAACGGGGCGTTGAGCTCTGCCAAAGTGAGCTTCGATGGGGGCATGCCTAAGCGCTTCTGCGCAAACTTTATCAGCAATCGGAACGTGTGCGCATAGGATGAGATCGTGTGGTGGCTAGCCTTGCGCTGGGCCATGAGCCGCTTTGCGAAAAATGACTCACAGAGTCGAGAGAAGTCCGCACTCGGCGTCATGGCAGGACTCCTTTCCACCGTGCTTCCAGCCGCTCGGCTGCTGACGCCATTAGTTCAGGGGTGTTAGTAAGATACCAGTAAGTGTTGGTCACGTTCGCGTGACCGAGGTAGGTCGAGAGGACCGGTAGCCGTCGGCTTACCTGTTCTCCGTTGCGATACCACGCTAGTAATGTCTCGACAGCTAAGCGATGTCGGAAGTCATGAATGCGCGGCCCGTTTCCGGCGCCGGGATCGCGAATACCATTCTGCCGCGAAAGATGGCGGAAGATTTTACTGACGTTAGTCGCGATCAAGCGGGTACCATGGCTCGACACGAAAAAGTAGGACACCCGACGAGGAGCATAGGCTTTGTCGCGACGCTCAGCGTATTCCAATAGCCACGGAATGACGAACACCGAGCCAGCTCACAAGCGGGTGAACAATAGACCAAGATCGGCCGACCTGAGGTGCCCAGATTGACGCTTCTTTCTGCGCGCGATCAGAACCGCGCGGGAGCAAAGTCGATTTCCCTGGCGAAACGCGCGGAAAGAACCTAGGAGGGATACCGTCGTCAAAAAGTACAGCGTTAACTAACCTTCCCGCCGAGCGCCCGTGGTGGAATATTCTGATTCCGAGAGAAGAAATTGTCGGGATCATACTTCGTCTTAATCTCAACAAGACGTTCAAAGTTGTCGCGGTATGCTGCTTTTACCCGTCCAGCGCCTTCGTCCTCCATCAGAAAATTCACATAGGCACCTCCCAAACTATGGGGTTCGATGGCAGCCCAATAGTCTCTCGTCCATTTCGTGATTAACTCGGCATTCGCCGGATCCGGGTCAATGCCACAAATGACCATAGAATACTGTGCTTCTCGAAAGCTAAACGCAGTTTGGTTACGGCCGACCCGGGCCGCCGCTCCGTCAATGGGGTAAAGGTGCATCGTCGATAGCAACGTGGGAACCTGACTCCCAAACTCCAGATGGCGATCGATTGCTTCCTTGGTCGGTCGGTTCACGAAATGCCCTTTCCAATACCACTGCAAACCTGGAGGAACCAAATCATCAAACAGGCTTTGCATGGCCGTATAAGGCATCGGAGCGATCACTTCCAGTAGCGGTTTGCGAAATTCGCGGATGGGTTTGAAAGCAGCATCCGCACCATCGAGAGGGCCGGAATAGCACCAGATGATGCCACAAAGATTCTTGTTGTGCAGGTGAACCGGGAATGGATCGCCAGGTTGGGCCCTCAAGAACGCAAAGAAACCATAAAGATCCTCGGAAGCAGTCGGCATAAATTCGGCATGCCATTCGAGAACCTCCCTAGCATCGCTCAGATCCCAAAACATCGGCCCGCCGACAACGTCTCCAAGCGGGCAAGCTCGGTAGAGAAACGAAGTCACAATGCCGAAGTTCCCGCCACCACCCCGGACCGCCCAGAATAGATCGGGGCGTTCCTCGGCGTTCGCAGTGACGAAGCTTCCGGCCGCCAGTACCATGTCGACCGCCAGGAGATTGTCGATCGTCAGGCCATATTTCCTAGTCAGATAGCCCGTTCCACCACCTAGCGTTAGCCGAGCGATCCCGGTCGTACCGACCACGCCTGCAGGTACGGCCACACCAAAGCTCTGCCCCAAATGGTTGACGTCACCTTGAGTGCATCCAGGCTCGGCGCGAATGGTCGATGAGGAAGGCTCAAAGCGGACTCCTTTCATCTGCGAAAGGTCAATCACCATGCCATCATCGCATGTAGCGAGACCCGCCCCGTTGTGGCCGCCGCCTCGAACTGCGACTGGCAAATCATTTTCTCGAGCGAATACAACTGCAAGACGAACGTCCGCCGTGTTGGTGCACTTCACGATCATCTTCGGATGTTTATCTATCATCCCGTTGTAGACTCTACGGGCTTCATGGTAGTCATGGTCTTCGGGTAAAATGGCTCTCCCGCGAAGATTAGCTTTCAGCCTTGAGATAACTTCAGGTCTCATGGGATCTAATTCAGTCAGTCTGGCGCAACAAACCCCGGGGTTCCCGCGATTAGATAAAGTGATCAAAAGAATGCTAGCACAGAAACTGAGGCGGTTCGATGCGCCAACTGCATGCGTAGTCCAAGCAACGAAAAAGCGTGCTGACGCACGCGAAAGACCGTGCTTAGGACGCAGGACTGGGCATCGTTAGCCTCTTCGTTGCGGGCCAAGCATCTCAGGCTCCTGGCTGACACAGGCAAGAGCTCGTGATCTGCACGTCGGCTTTAGACCATATCTTTCGGAAACGTGTGTCAATTGCGGCGGCTTCTTCCTCTTTCCCCTGGCTGTGGAGGCTCTGCGCAAGACCGAAAAGCGACCAGCCGTTTTCCGGCAGCCGGGCGAGATCCTCTCGATAGACCTGTTCGGCCTCAGCAAAGCGTCGCTCCCGCATGAGCGCGGCACCGAGAGAGTGCCGCGCCGGCAAAATCCAGCCGGGCGGTTCACTGTAACGCAGCGCGTCCTCGGCCTTCACCGCCTCACGAAGTTTAGAGACACCCTCATCAACCTTGCCGTCGCGATAAAGAATTTCACCGGCCAGCATCGGAGTGACGACGGCGAGGATCGCCTGCCCGGTGTTGGGGCCGGCGGTTTCTTCTGGCGGCACGAGTAGCACTGCGGCTAGGTAGGCCTGCTGTTCAACCTTGGCCGCGGCAACATCACCTTTGGCCGAAAGCGCGATGCCGCGCGCCGCAAGGCGCATAGCTCGCGTGAGCGGCATAAAGTTGGGATGATCCGGCGCGGCAAGGATGTCGTCCCACCGGCCGAACCGTACAAGCACTTCATAGGGCAGGCCGACGAAACTCTCGGCTACAGCGGCGTGTTCCTTAACGAAATCCATGGGGATACCCGCCACCATCGCGCGAATGTGCTCGATGGCGAGGTCCCTTTGGCCAGTCATCATCGCGGCATAGGCGAGCATGTGCTGGTTATGCGCGGCGTACACGATGATCAGCCCCTGCGGCGGGCCGGTGATCGCACGATAATGATCGTCCGCAGCGACAGCCCTAAGGTTCCCTTCGATAGCTTCGTGCCAGCGGCCGCGGCGAATATCAATATGCGAAGGCATGTGTACAGTGTGCGCCAGACCGGGCTGCAGTTGGCGCAAGCGATCCGCTGCGGCGTCTGCGAGCTCGGGATGCGGCGATGCCTCGACGGCGTGAATGTAGAGATGATTCGCCAACGGATGGTTCACGTCGATTTTCAAGACGGCATCGAGTGTCGCGAGAATCTCCTCAGTGCCAGGCTCTGGCTGGCCATCGGGAGCCCATTGGTCCCATGGCCGCAGGTCCATCATCGCTTCGGCAAAAAGCGCGCCGACATCCGGATCGTCGGAATGCGCTTTCCAAACCGCCCTCATCGCGTCGGCATAGGCGCGATCGAGTGGCTTGCGATCCTCGGGCTGCGGGTTCGCATAGCGATGGCCGAGCGCTTGGATGAGTGCGCTCTCTACCGCCGACCCGTGTGCCACGTTTTCTTGGGCAAGCACGAGTTCCTTCCACGCGAGTTCGGCCGCTGGCGGCGGCACGTGCGGGAAATTGATGTGTGGGCCACAAGCAAGTGCGATGCCCCAATGCGCCATGGCGCAGGTAGGATCAGCGTTCGCCGCAGCTTGGAACGATCGAATTGCAGCGCCGTGGTTAAACCCAAAGAGGAAGTCGAGGCCTTGGTCGAAATATTTCTGCGCTTCGGGAGAGTCCGTCGAGACCTTTCGGGTGTGAGATCCCAGGCCTTCGAAGAAGGGCTCCTTCCCGTTTTCAGCGCCTGCGCTGGCCATGACCAGCGCCAAAACGAAACTGCTGATAAAGCCGGTTGTTTGCATGACTAGGAAAGTACTACCGGATTCCGTTTACCGAGTTTCAGACCTGTGTTGAAATTTTGTTCCGCGACGCGAAATTTACCCCTATCCTTAACGGGAAAACCCGCCAGGTGAAACGCGACCATGGTCCGCCCGCGCACGGCGCGGCAAACTTTCACACAACGCACTGGACGGTCGTTCTGAGTGCCGCCCAAAGCCAGGAGTCCGGTGCGACCCCAGCTTTAAGCGAGCTGTTTCGGCTTTATTGGTACCCGCTCTATATCTTTGCGCGGCGCTGGGGGCATTCGCCCGATGACGCCCAGGATTTAACGCAAGGCTTTTTCCTGCATTTGATCGAGCATAACTCATTAGTCTGGGCGGATCCGCTTAAGGGCAAATTTCGTTCATTTTTGCTTACTTCTTTCAAGAACTATCTTTGCACTGAGGCCGAACGCGCCCACTGTCACAAAAGGGGCGGTCACTATGAGTTTGTCTCACTTGATCTGGAAAATGCCGAGAACCGTTATCGGTTGGAGCCGCCAGATGATTTGACCACAGAGAAAATCTTTGACGCCCGCTGGGCGTTAACCTTATTCGGCCGTGCGATGACGCGACTCGCCGAGGAGTATGCGACCCAAGGCAGAGCGTCTGTGTTCGAAACACTGAAGGGTTTTCTTAAAACCAACGGCGCCTGCTCTCCCTCGTACGAAGACGCCGCGAAGGCGCTCGGGGTCAGCCTGGGCGCGGCTAAGAGTCTCATCCACCGCCTACGCAGACGCTGTGGATCGATTGTGCGCGAAGAGGTCGCCAGGACCGTGTCAAATCCGGATGAGATCGACGAGGAAATCCATGCGCTTTGCACCGCCTTAATAGCCTCCGGAGGATCGTTAGATCCATGAATAGAAAGTCCCGAGTCACGTGCCCGACTTGTAGCAATGAATTTTCCGGGACGATGGAGTTCTGTCCAGTATGTGTACTTCGCACGGGGCTGGCCAGCGAGCTTGAGTCCGGCGAATCAGTCTCTCAAGATGCGGTCAAGCCCACATCCGAGCACAGGACACAAAGATTTGAACATTACGAACTGATAAGGGGCGACGACGGCCACCCGATTGAGCTGGGCCGCGGAGCTATGGGCGTCACTTATCGAGCGATCGATGTCGCCCTGGGTCGCCCCGTGGCTTTGAAAGTCGTCAGCGAACGATATCTTAGTGACGAATCGGCCCGGCTTCGTTTCTTACGCGAAGCCCGTGCAGCGGCCAGCGTGCGGCACCCGAACGTGGCCTCGGTCTTTCACTTGGGCAGAAAGGGCCGGAATTATTTTTATGCGATGGAGTTTGTTGAAGGAGAGCCGCTAGACAGACTCATCGAGCGTTCGGGACGTCTCGAGGTTAACTTGGCACTGGAAATTGCGAGGCAGGTCGCCGCCGGTTTGGCTGCAGTGCACAAGCAGAAGCTGGTGCACCGAGACATCAAACCAAGCAATATCATGATAAACCTTGAGCAGCCAGACGCGGCGACCGTAAAAATCATCGACCTAGGTCTAGCCAAGGGGGTTCAGGAAGCAGGTTCTCAACCTGCGATTTCAATGGTTGGGGTTTTTGTTGGGACGCCGGAGTTTGCAAGCCCGGAGCAGTTTTCGGGCGTCCCGGTCGACATCCGTTCGGACCTTTACTCACTCGGCGTGACACTGTGGCAGATGCTGACTGGCCACGCGCTATTCCGGGGCACCGCCGGTGAGGTGATGTATCAGCACTTGCATGCACCGCTAATGAAGGGACAATTGGGCCAAGTCCCGCAGCCGGCCGTGGTGCTGCTCGAGGTACTGCTGGAGAAGAATCCAGCACGGCGCTTTCAGAACCCGGCTGAAATGCTCACGGCGCTAGCGGCGGTGACGGGCGCGATCGATGGGGAGCGCATCATCACGCGTCAGAGCTTACAGCAGATATCTCCGGTAGATTCCTTAGGCGCAACTCGGAAGCTGCCTACAAGCCGAGGGCCTGAAAAAATCTCCGTGGCCAGATTGCCCATTACTGCAAGCATGGTCTTTGGTCGGGAAGAGGACCTCGCTTTCCTGGATACGGCTTGGGCAGACCCGCAGGTAAATGTAGTGTCTATTGTGGCCTGGGCGGGTGTCGGTAAATCCACGCTGGTTAACCAGTGGCTCCGACACATGGCGGCCGAACATTACTGTTCAGCAGAACTCGTGTTTGGCTGGTCCTTCTATCGGCAAGGTATCGCTGGGGACGCCTCGTCGGCCGATGAATTTTTGGATGCGACTTTGGCTTGGTTCGGCGATCCGGACCCACGCATCGGCACGGCGTGGGAAAAGGGCGAACGATTGGCGAGACTCGTTGCGCATCGTCGAACATTATTGGTTCTGGACGGCCTAGAGCCGCTCCAAGATCCCCCCGGTCCACAAGAAGGACGAGTCCGTGAGCCGTCCCTCCAGGCGCTTCTGCGCGAGCTTGCTGCTTTCAACACCGGGCTTTGCGTAATCACCACACGGCTACCCGTTGCTGATATTGCAGATCATGAGGGTACCTCCGCTCCACACCGCGACCTGGAACATCTGACGAGCGAGGCCGGTGCGCAGCTACTCCGAGCGATGGGAGTTAAAGGGCCGGAAGCGGAGCTGCGGCGCGCTAACGACGAGTTCCAAGGCCATTGCCTGGCGCTGACCTTGCTGGGCAGCTACCTGACCGATGCCTACAACGGCGAAATCCATTGCCGCGAAGAAGTGTCAAAACGCCTCGCTCACGACGTACGACAAGGAGCCCACGCTCGGAAGGTGATGGCCTCTTACCAAAAGTGGTTTGGCGAGGGTCCGGAGTTGTCGGTCTTGCGCATATTGGGCTTCTTCGATCGCCCCGCACACGAGCAGGCGGTTGAAGCCGTGCTAAAACCGCCTGCGATCCCGGGCCTGACCGACTCCTTAACGCATCTGAGCCCGACCCGGCGGCGCACCGTCATCGCCCGGTTAAGAAGGGCGAGGCTCCTCACGGGCGAAGATCCACATTGTCCTGGGCACTTGGATACGCATCCGCTAGTGCGCGAATACTTTGGCGAACAACTGCGAAGCCAAGAAAGTGAGGGGTGGAAGGAAGGCAATCGGCGGCTCTACCATTACTATCGAGCGCTGGCGCCCCAGTTGCCAAATAATGTTAGGGAAATGGAGCCACTTTTCTTGGCTGTCAGCTGCGGCTGTCACGCCGGTCTATTTCGCGACGCCTTGCACGAGGTTTACATTCCGCGGATTCAGCGAGGCAATGCCTCCTTTGCGGCGAAGGTTCTTGGGGCCCGACGAGCATTGCTCGCGGTTTTAGCGCATTTCTTCGAATACGGCCGCTGGGGATCACTGGTACAAAACGGCGCCGAAGCGCAGAATCTTTGCGCAGAAGATCAGCTCTTCGTCCTCACTCAAGCGGGGCTATATCTAACTGCCACGCGAGGACTCGCCGCACCGGAAGCGCGAATTTGTTACGAATACGCGGAGCCGTTGTGTCATTCGCTTGATCGCCCTATGCTCCTGTATTCGGCACTGATAGGTCAGTGGCGGTACTCCTCCCAGACCGAGAAGCTAACGGTGTCACTGCGACTTGCTAAGCGCATCTATGCACTCGCACAGAAGCAGAATAACCCCGCACTTATGGTAGGGGCCTACCGCGCTTTGGCGATCACACGCTATTATTTGGGCAACTTCGAGGCCGCGAGACAATACGCTAGGCGAGGCGTTCAGCTCTGGCGCTCCGGTGACGTCCAATCTCCGGTTGAAGAGGTCCATGCGCCTATCGTTATCTGTCTATGCTTTGAGGCTCTCTCCGCGTGGCATTTAGGAGAGATCGTCTCTTGCCACGCGAGTATGACTGAGGCGATCTCACTAGCCAACCAGCTCAGTGATGCCCACGCGGTAGCCCAGGCACTCTATCTTTCAGTGACGCTCGCTTACTATGAGCGCAATTATTCCGAGGTGGAACGCTTGGCATCGGATTTGATTGAGCTGTCCACGCGTCACACCTTCGCATTCTATTTACCTGTAGGAGAGATCCTTCGAGGTTGGGTGCGCAGTGTTTCCGGCCGCACAGCCGAAGGTCTGGCATCGATCGAGGACGGAATACGAAGTATTCGGTCGACAGACTCGATACTGACGCTGCCGTATTGGCTCGCGATCAAGGCCGAAGCCTTGCATCTGGTGGACCGTAGCTCCGAGTCTCTCCAGGCAATAAGCGAGGCGGAAGCGCTAGTCGAAAGATCTAAAGAGCGAGCGTGGTGTGCCGAACTGCACCGACTCCGGGGGGTGTTGCTCGCCGCTATGGGTGCTGACGAGGCCCAAATTGAGGCTGCGTTCTGCCAAGCGATCCGCACGGCCAAGCGGCAGAAGTCGACTTCGCTGGCGGCACGCGCAGGAGCGACGTACACAGAGTACCGCAGCCAGAAAGGCAGAACGGTAGGGGGCCGCGGCGTCCAACTGCCTCTTTGCTGATCCACTCTAGGGGGTAGCCCAACAAAGGTACGTAAAGTCCCACAGAAATGTCCTCTAGATCCCTGGGTTCTGGACCGCCTCCTGGTAAGCCTTATCGACCGATTGGAGTGAGAGGTGTTGGTAGATCTCAAGGCTCTTTTTGCTTTCGTGGCCTGATATGAGCTGAATCTGTGAGTCAGTGAGGCCTTTGGGGTGCATTCCTACTTCGTCTTTTGGCGATTGTGCGAAATCGTATTCTCGCCCCCGTTTCGCTTGCCACGTGAAATGACTACCCCTTAAGGACAGGAGCCGCCCATGCCGCGCATGAAGATCCTCAACAGCGTCGAGCGCGAGGTGTTCGACTTCCCGCCGATTTTCAACAGCGTCGAACGTAAACGCTGCTTCGACTTTCCCACGCCGCTCCAGGACATTGCCACGAGCCTGCGCACGGCAAGCAATCAGTTGGTCTTTCTCTTGAGCTGCGGCTACTTCAAGGCCACCAAGCGATTCTACCCGGTGGCGACCTTCCATCGACGCGACCTCACCTACGTCGCCGATCGGATCGCTGTGACCCTCGAGGGGATTGATCTGACCGACTACCCCAAGCAAACCATGTCTCGGCATCAGGCGGCGATCCTGAGCTTTTACGGCTTTCGCGCCTTCAAGCCGCACGGCCAGGCGGTGCTCGGCGCGGAAATCACGCGCCTGGTCCAATCTCACCTGAAACCGAAGTTGATTTTCTCCCGCGCCCTCGACGTGTTGGTCCGAGAGAAAGTTGAAGTCCCCGGGTATTTTCCCCTGGCCGCGCTCATCTTGAGCGCCATCAATCAGCATAACCGCCGCTTGACCAGCACGGTCGAGGCACTGCTGACGCCGGACACCCGGGCGTTGCCGATACCCTGTTGCGGCAAGAAAGCGCCGACGAGGCGGCGGCAGGAAGCAATGCGGCCTACAAACTGACCTTGATGAAGAAGCTCTCGCAGTCGACCAAACCGGCGAAAGTGAAAGAACGGGTCGCCGATCTGCAGTTGGTCGAAGCCCGCTATCGATTGCTCAAACCTGTATTGGATCATCTCACCCTCGGGCAAGACGGCATTCAATACTATGCCTATAGCGTCATCAAAGCTCAGATCTTTCAGCTGACCCGACGCGCCGAGCGCGAACGGTACCTGCATCTCATAGCCTTTATCGCGCATCAATACTATCGGCTGCACGACAACCTGGTCGATGTCCTCCTGAGCAGCCTGCAATCCTTCCACAACAGCGCACTTCGCGAGCACAAGGACCAATGTTACGTGCGGCGCGAGCACCGCAATGAATCGCTCAAAATGCTCGTCGGGTTTCTTGACCACGGGGTCTTGGAAACCCTCGCGCAGATCAGCGCCGTCGCCAAGAATAGCGAGCTCACCGATTCCGAGAAGGTGCAACGCATCTGCGCGTTACTCACCGACAATCAAGTCACGCAGTCGTTGGACCCCGAGCAGCTCGCCGAACTGAAAGCGACGTTGGTCACGGAATTGAGCGAGGAAGATTATTACCTCATCCTATCGTCCAAATCCGTCCGCATGCAGAATCGAGTCAGCCCGATCCTCAAGGCCGTGACGTTTCTGGCCGAGCCGAGCGCGAAGGACTTGCACCACGCGATGGAACATTTCAGGCTCAAGGACGGGGCCATCGACAAAACGGCGCCCGTGGATTTTCTGACTCCGGATGACCGCACGGCCGTGTCTCGGGACGGCCGGTTCAGTGTCTCGCTGTACAAGGCGCTGCTATTCTTGCAGGTGCAGAGCGCCATCAAATCCGGCACTTTGAATCTGGAACACTCCTACAAATACCGTCCCCTCGATGCGTACCTGATTGACCGCGAACGCTGGCAACGCGACAAGCCTTTGCTGATCGAACGGGCGGATTTGCAAGCCTTCCTCGATCCGCACCAGGTGCTCGCGGAACTCGATACGGTGCTGTACCGGCAATACCTCACCACGAACGCTCACATCCTCGACGGGGAAAACCCGCACATCAAATTCAAAAAGATGGGCTTTACGGTCAGCACCCCCACGCTGGAGGAAAGCGACGCCGAGGCCCTGCAACACTACTTCCCCGAGCGCGATTTCGTCCCGCTGATGGAGGTCCTTGCCACCGTCAATCGCCATACCGGTTGGATGGAGGAATTTCAGCACTGGCAGCAGCGCCATCATCACGGCCGGCCAGCCGATCGGGTTGTGTATGCCGGCGTCATCGGCATCGGCTGTACCATCGGGATTCGCAAGATGGCGCGGATTTCCCACCCCATCAGCGAATCGGAGTTGGAGAATGCCGTCAATTGGTTCTTCTCGGTCGATAACATCAACGCCGCTAGCGATCGCGTGCTGCAGCTCATGGATCGACTCGAATTGCCGAAGCTCCTGCAGCGCACGCCGGGCCGCTCCCACACCTCGAGCGATGGCCAGAAGTTTGAAGTGCGCGTCGATTCTCTCAATGCCAACCACTCCTTCAAATACTTCGGCAAGGAACAAGGCGTCAGCGTCTACACCTTTCGCGACGAGCGCGATCTGTTATGGCACTCTCTGGTGTTCAGCGCCGCAGATCGCGAGAGCGCCTACCTGATCGATGGCTTGATGCACAATGAAGTGGTCAAAAGCGATATTCATTCGACGGATGCCTTTGGCTACACCGAAGCGATCTTCGCCACCAGCCATTTGACGGGGTTTTCGTACGCCCCGCGCTTTAAGAACCTCAAGCGTCAACGGCTCTACATCTTCCGCAGCCGGCAATCCGTGGATCGTTCGGCGTGGAAAATTAAGCCGGCCGCGTACTGCGATGAGCAGCACATCATCCAGTTCTGGGACGACATCCTGCGCTGGGCTAACCCATTTAAACGAAAGGATCTCATAGCCGCCCTGGAACGATTGCGTTCGAGCGGAAGTCCGGAGCTGAGAAAGTTGTTGGACGAAGCCTTGCGCGGAACACTATCTGATGAGCAGCGACGGCTAAATAGGCTTTCGGAGGTGCTTCTGGAAACTGCAGCTAGTGAATGATGGCTAGACCTGGAGCAGCTCTGCCGTCTCTAAGCTGCTCCAGCCCGTTTCATCACAAGAAGGGCAACTTCGGCGGATCCTAAATTAATCTTTCTTTCGCAATCGCGTTCTTCTCGTCGGACGCCAGGCTCTCCACCAACTGGTCCGCGTCACTCAAGACCCGCTCAAGTTTCTTGCGAAGATCCTCAGCATGCGTTCGAACCGCATCAGTGGCTTCACTGAGTCCCAGTTTAGCAGAGTCGAGAAGTTGATCGTAAGCGTGATCTTTACCCAAAGCGGTCCGAGCGCTCGCCAACAGCTCCGTGGCTTGTTCCAGCTGCTGCTCGGCTCTCTGGAACTCATTCTTTGTGGCTAAGTTGGTTGCGCGAGTTGCTTTGGCTTTTGCGCGCAGGAGCATGGCGCGTGCTTCGATCCGATGGACACGAGTCGCGATTGCCTCTTCGAGATTTCGAGCAGTCGTCAATGTCGCGTCCCTGGTCGATTTGGCCGCTTCCTCCAGACGTTTGGCCAGACCCTCAAGCTGCTCCTGTGCGAGATGAACCTGTTTCTCTAGTCCTTCGACGGCCTCTTCCTTAGCCTGAGCTAAACCTTCTCGTGCACGTTGAAGCCGCTGTCTGCTCCTCTCGTATGCTTGAGCGATCCTTTGCAGGACGTTTTCAGTAAGGTCCTTCTGTTTAGCGCGGAGAGCCTCTATCTCGCGCTCGAGTTCACGCTTAGCATTCTCAACATCCTGTTTGCCTCCGGCCCGCCAATATGCAATTGCGGCCAGGACAAAGCTCACCACAGCAATTAAAAGAGCTAAAGCATTCATAGTTCCTGAATTCCTCCAGATGCAATGACGAAATCGCACTTCTGCAGGGCACGACGTGTTGTTCCAGCAATGCACTTCAAGGGCCCGCCCACCTTTAGCCAATGGCGCAGGCGCCCTTTTTGGCCCTGCGCGCAGCATTCCCTTGAACTCTCAAACGAGGTCTCAGGCGGCTGTAACGGTGATTTTTGAAGTTTTGGACTGCGCCTCCGGTTTCTTAGGAAGCGTCACTCTGAGCAGGCCTTTCTTGAACTTAGCCTTGATGGCGTTCACATCGACCTCACTACTCGGAAGAGCAATTGCCCGTTGGAACGCACCGAACGAACGCTCGGCTCGATAATAGTCACCATCCTGGTCTTCGTGCTCTTCTTTTTTCTCGCCTTTGACGATCAAGGTGTTGCCCGACAACGACAGGTCGATATCCTTCTCATCCACGCCGGGGAGTTCGATTGTCACACGATATTCCTTATCGGTCTCCCTAATATCGATGTCCGGCATGAACGATGCCGACCGGCCTGAGAACCAGTTTCCATCCTCAGCCCAGGGCGCAAAGAAATCGTTGAAGAGCCGGTTCATTTCCCGCTGCAAGAGCCGAACCGGATCCCGTTCGAAATCTTGTGGGCCCAGCAAAGAGCCCTGGTTCTTTTTCCAAGGAATTAGATCGCGAATTGCCATAATCCACAAACTCCTTTCCTTTTTAAGGTGCTATGCTTTCTACTCGTAATCCGATAGATCTTTTATACTCACTAGTGAAGTGACAAACGATTGCGCGAAAATGTTCAAGTGCCAGTAAAAAAAGTACAAGCGCAGGCGCAGCTCGCCGCAATCCGAGCCCATTTGCTATGTAATGCGTTTAGTTACAGTTAACGGGGAGTCCTCCTGTCCGACCCGACAGATTTTCTATGAATGCTGCCGCAAACGTTGCTTATAGTTACTCATAATACGAGCGAGCCGTCCGGTCCGGCCGACTGCTAGCACTGGGCGGGTTTTCTTCTGGTTCTGAAATTTCAATGCAATGACGGAACTGATTCCAACGAGACTCCTGTAGCTGATTTTCGTGACGTGATTCTGAGCCGCGCGTTTCAGGTCGTCCCCGGAGTCGACTTCAACCGAGCACGCCGTGAGTTACTAGAGCGCGCGGATATTGCGCCGGTAGGCACTGGTTCAGAAGCACGGTTTCTTTTTTATTTCATCCGCGTCGCCGCCCTGTCTCTATACCGTCGGAGACTCCGGACCGATTGAGCCGCGCCAGAGTGTCACAATTGGTCACAATGTACTGTGACATCTTGCCCAATTCCAGTCATGCCTGACGAATTCGGCTCCTGTGGAACTTAGCCTTGATGGCTCTGGCATAGTTTAAGCATTGACGTCAAACCCGGTGGATAGGTCCCTATCCACCGCATATCAGAACCGATCATCGTGAAAGGAGGCTGTGATCTATTGGCATTCGCGATCTAGTTCCATAGAGGAAAAACCGAGATTGCCTCTTCGGGCGCTGTGGATCCGTGCTCATACGTCCCGGCCTCCCTGACAATACTAACTACTTGAATACTATGCGCACATTTAAAACACCTTTTGCGGCAATGTTAGTGGCAGCATCTCTCATGCTGCTTCCACTTGCATCCAACGCTCGTGTCTACATTGGGATTGCACCTCCGGTTCCAGTCATAGAGACCGTGCCAGCACCGCCGGGCCCGAATTATTATTGGGTTCCAGGTTTTTGGGTGTGGGACGGGCATCAATATGTCTGGCGGCATGGCAAATATATGGTTCGTCCATGGAGTACGGCGGTCTGGGTGCCCGGACATTGGGTTCATCATGTTAGAGGTTGGCACTGGGTCCCGGGGCACTGGCGCTAATCATGTAGGTTGAGAAACTATCCGGGCTAGCTCGTTGGAAAATCCAGGGGTAACCGGGTGGCTAATCGGACCTCATCGACATCCTCGAGCAGCCCGGCGAGTCTCTCTAACGCTAGAAGCCACTCTCGAATGGTCTCAATAGAACCGGTTTTTTGAAGATTCAAAGAAGTTGCTTGTGAAACCCG
>Ga0209240_1000151_pt1 | contig 26937 bp, 24 predicted proteins | sample GraSoi_2013_80cm_FD_185828 | JGI IMG/M metagenome (GOLD analysis project Ga0209240, IMG submission 185828) | Grasslands soil microbial communities from the Angelo Coastal Reserve, California, USA - Sample 9_17_2013_80cm (SPAdes) (version 2) | ecosystem: Environmental > Terrestrial > Soil >...
CAGCGGTTCATCCGCTCGCGCTGGCTTCTCCATTCTTCTCATCTCTGCCTCTGGAGAAACACGGTTTGACCTGGTGCCATCCGCCGATTCCGTTGGCACATCCTATCGATAAAACTCGGGTCGCCGTTCTGTATCAATCGCTGGAGAAAACCGCGGTTGAACTTAGAACTGACGCCGAGCAGTACAGCCAGCTCTTTCAACCGTTGGCAACCAACTGCCGCAGCCTGTTACCCGAGATCCTCCGGCCTCTAATCCATCTTCCACGCCAACCGTTCCAAATGGCTCGATTCGGGAGGTTGGCACTCTTGTCGGTTGAGCAACTCGTGCGAAGACGCTTTAGCGAGGAGATAACGAAGGCCTTGATTGCAGGTATCGGAGCCCATTCTTTTTTGTCTTTAAGCAGCCCCGGATCGGCCGCTTTCGCCCTAATGCTCGGCATGCTGGGCCACGCGGTTGGTTGGCCGATTCCCAAAGGTGGAGCGGGCGCTATTACCAAAGCTTTGTCCCAATACTTGCTCTCACTCGGCGGAAAGATCCAAACGGGCGTATCAATCAAGAGCTCTCGCCAACTACCGAAGACTCGGGCGGTGCTTTATGACGTGACTCCTCGGCAACTAGTTCAAATCGAGTCTCTACCGAGCAGCTATCAAAAGAAACTGCAAAAATATCAGTACGGCCCCGCTGTTTTCAAAATCGACTATGCCCTGGATAGCGCCATTCCCTGGATCCACGAAGAATGCCAAAGCGCGGGCACCATTCACCTGGGAGGCACGTTCGAGGAGGTAGCTCTCGCCGAGTCGCAGGTCGTTTCGGGGCGCTACCCCGAGTTGCCGTTCCTTTTGCTTAGCCAACCGAGTTTGTTCGATTCAACTCGAGCGCCTGCCGGGCAGCAGGTGCTCTGGGCCTATACTCATGTGCCGTTCGGGTCGGACCGGGACCTGACGGAGATAGTGGAAAGACAGATCAATCGTTTTGCCCCTGGTTTCAGTAGACGAATCCTGGCGCGACAGGTCACCTTGCCCGCGCAGCTGGAAAAAATGAACCCGAATCTGGTCGGAGGATCTATCACGGGCGGAGCTAACCATCTCTGGCAAATGCTCGCCCGACCGACCCTCAGCGCAGTCCCCTATCGGACCCCAAAGAAAGGGGTGTATCTCTGTTCTTCCTCCACCCCGCCCGGAGGCGGCGTCCACGGAATGTGCGGATATCACGCCGCTAACGCCGTTTTGCGGGATTTTCATCGGGATTCGAAGTAATTCCAACGAGCGAGAGCGAACGGGAGCGCCGGGAACGAGCGAGAACAGTCGTAGCCAGCGCAGCACGCCGATCCCTTTTAGAGCTCGGTATCGAAATCGATCGGACGAGATGCGGGCATTCGCGTTCACGGCGTTCCCGCTCGTTTTCGGCGTTCGCGCTCGTTTACTTGACGAGGAAACGTTCAGGCAGATACTTACGCCGCTTGTATTAATCCCCCAAATCCATGAAACACGGAACGGTTTCGTTACTACTTCTATCCGCCTGTCTCGCTACGCCTTCCTTTAGCGATACAGTGATCAAGGTGCTCCATATTCAAAAACTGCCTCAGGTTCGCGCCATGTGGCAAGAGGCTGCCGACCAGTACCAAAAGGCCCATCCCGGAGTTAAAATACAGTTCGACTACCTCGACAACGAAGCCTTCAAGGCAAAGTTACCGACTCTGTTACAGTCTAAAGACCGCCCCAGCGTTTTTCATAGTTGGGGAGGCGGAGTCATGAACGAGCAAGTCAGTTCAGGCATCTGCAAGGATATCACCCAGGCAGTCCAAAGCGATGGATTCACCGACACTTTTTATCCAGCCGGCGTCCAAAACTTCACCATCAATGGCAAGATCTATGGTTTGCCGAACGATGTCGGACCGATCGTTTTCTGGTATAATAAAGAACTCTGCGCGAAAGCCGGCGTTGATCCGACTCAAATTCATGAGTGGGATGATTTTATTGCGGCCGTAAAAAAAATACAGGCGGCGGGCATTACTCCGATCTCGGTCGGCGGCAAAGACAAATGGCCGCTGCATTTTTATCCGGCTATGTTGTTGATGCGAGTCCTGGGCAAAGAAGGGCTGAACGCCATCTGCGCGGGTAAAAACGGCGGCTTCAGCAATCCCGACGCCGTTAAAGCATTCCAGTTGTATAAAGAGCTCGCAGCCCTGCAGCCGTTCCAGAAAGGTTTTTTGGCGGCGACTTACCCTGATGCCGCCGGTACTTTCCATGACGGGAAAACTGCGTTCCATCTGATGGGCAACTGGGATCTCACCGAGGGTCGCTCAGAAGCTGCTGATGGCAAAGGGTTGCCGGACGAAAAAATCGGCTGGTTTTTCTTCCCGGAAGTTAAAGGCGGCAAAGGTAAGGCCAATGATATCTTCGCCAGCGTAGACGGTTGGCTGGTGACCAGCGATGCCCCGAAAGAGACAGTTGATTTCATGAAAGTTTGGCTTGGGAAAGAGAACCAGACCAAGCTCGCCGCCGCCGGGTTGTTTATTCCGATGGTCAAAGGAACCGCCGAGGCGATCCAGAGTCCTTTCTTCAAACCGATCGCTGAGGAAGTAGCTAAATCCAACTGGATCGAACTCGCCATGGACCAATTACTCGGATCCGATACCGGACTAGTCTTTAATGATGAGAGCGCCGCTGTGGCTGCCGGTAGCGCGTCCGCCGAGGACGCTACCAAAGCGATCGAGAGCGCCTTGGAACGAAACAAACCTTGATCCGAGTTCTAGGTTCTAGGTCCAAAGTTTTAGGTTTTGAGTTTTAAGCTGGGAGCGCTCGAAGGCAGGAACCGGCCTCCGAGCCTCTGGCTGGCAACTCGTGATGTAATACCTGAAACCTAGAAACTTTAACTCTGAACTCATGTTGCGTATTGGGATTGTTGGGTCCGGATTCATCAGTCGTGCCTACTTGCGAGCGGCGCAGGATTTTCCGGACATACGGATCGTTGCTTGCTCGGATGTTAATTTCGCTGCGGCCGAAGAGAAAGCCCACGAGTTTCGGATCCAAGCGCAATCGGTCGAAGAACTATTAGTTAACTCGGAAATCGATCTGGTTCTAAACCTGACGGTTCCCCAGAGCCATGGCACGGTTTCGCTTCGTGCCATAGACGCAGGAAAACATGTTTATTCGGAAAAGCCGCTCGCTATCTCGGTCAAAGAAGCGAAGGAACTGCTTTCCGCAGGAGAGGCCAAGGCGAGACGAGTAGGGGTCGCTCCTGACACGTTTCTCGGCGGCGGCCAGCAGACCGCTCGAGCGTTGATTGATAACGGGAACATAGGAACGCCGATTGGAGGGACCGCGTTCATTCTCCTTCCAGGACACGAACATTGGCATCCCAACCCGGATTTTTTCTACCAGCCAGGCGGCGGACCGGTCTTCGATATGGGGCCCTACTATTTGACGGCGTTAGTGAATCTCCTCGGCCCAATCCGGCGGGTGATCTCAATCGGTCGCCGGACATTCGACAACCGAGAAATTCAATCGGGGCCGCGCAAAGGAGAACGAATTCCGGTCCCGATATTGACTCATTTCAATGCTCTCCTGGAATTCCAGGAAGGCCCGGTCGTAAGCTTTCATGCGAGTTTCGACGTTCAGAACCATACTCATTCGCCCATCGAGATCTATGGGACTGAGGGCACCCTGCAAGTGCCGGACCCCAACACTTTTGGTGGACCAGTTCGGCTTTTAAAGCGCGGAAAATCGCCCGCCGATATTCCGCTTACACATGGGTTCGGTGACCGAAACTATCGGATTCTTGGTGTGGCAGAAATGGGGAAGGCGATTGAGCAGCGGAAACCGCACAGAGCTTCTGGTGAACTCGGGTACCATGTTCTGGAGGTCATGGAAGCAATCGTAGAAGGCGGAGGGCACGGTTCGCCTATCGAAATTTCGTCTCGTTGCGAGAAGCCCGCGGCTTTACCGTCTCAGCCTCGTTTGGGGATTTTGGAATGAAAAACGAAAGATCAGCTTTAATTCTCTGGGGTGGCTGGGAAGGCCATCAACCCGGACAGTGTGCGGAAATCGTTCAAGGTATGTTAGTCGAAGACGGTTTCCAGGTAACCAAAGAAAACGATCTCCAGATCCTGGTTAAGTCCGACCCCGGAAAATTTGCCTTGATCGTCCCAATCATTTCGATGGGATCGATTACCGAAGAGCAAGGTAAGGCTCTGACCTCAGCGGTAGAAGCTGGAACGGGAATCGCCGGATTTCACGGCGGTATGGTCGATAGCTTCCGGCACAACACGAACTATCAGTTTATGACCGGCGGCCAGTTCGTAGCGCATCCCGGCAATATCATCAAATACCGGGTGAATATTGTGGATCGTTCCGACCCAATCACTGCCGGCCTGGACGATTTCGATTATCGGTCGGAGCAATATTATATGCACGTTGATCCCAATAACCACGTGCTTGCCACCACTACCTTTTCTGGAGAACATGCTTTCTGGGTGGCCGGAGTGAAAATGCCTGTCGTCTGGAAACGACAGCATGGGCATGGGAAGGTGTTCTTTAGTTCGTTGGGCCACGTGGCGTCAGAGTTTAGCGTAAAAGAGATGCGTACAATCTTGCAACGGGGGATGCTTTGGGCAGCCAGATGAAACGTGTGGGCGTGTCGGCGTATCGGCGTGTCGGCGAAAGGACCTGCGTCGTGCCAAGCTCATTGGGCATTTCTTTATCCTCCTCCCGACTTCGCTATGGAACAGAGCTATCAACTGAAGGGCTACAAGCTACGTCGGGCAGGCTGTCCTCGAGAGGCTTTTCACGCGGATTTGCATCACCTGTTCGCGAAAGCTCCCTTCCCGAATTTACCTGGGTTGATCCGAGTTAACCGATAAAGCGTATGCCGCTAAACCATTCTCTGATCGAGGAACCGCCGGTCCGCAAACTTCCTTCCAGCAAAGGGTCTCTGAGATCCAGCCTCCGGGCATCCTACCGCAGCGGAATCCTCACAACGCTCCTCTTATTCTTACCGCCGGCTCTGGTTCTGTTCAGTCTGTTTGTCATCCTGCCAGTTGGCGAAGCCAGCTTTTTCAGCTTTTTCAATTGGAACGGGTACGGAACGCCTCAGAAGTGGATCGATTTCGAGAATTATTCTCGGGTCTTCGCGGATCCGATCTTCCGGCAATCACTCACAAACAATCTGCTAGTGATCCTGGTCTCGGCCTGTATTCAAGTCCCTCTGGCGCTTTGGGTGGCGCTCTTGATTTCCGACCGGACACGTTCCAGTGTCGTGTTCCGCGCGATTTTCTTTATTCCCTACATCCTCGCGGATGTCGTAGCCGGTCTAATCTGGCGTTACCTCTATGACGGTGACTACGGTCTCGTAGGCACGATCTATCGTTGGTTTGGGCACGACGCTCCGGACGTTCTAGCAGAAGTTGGTTGGGCGACAGCCGCACTATTGCTCGTGGTCGTTTGGAAATATTTCGGGTTCCATATGGCGCTCTTCATTGCCGGACGTCAGAATGTTCCTTACGACGTCATCGAGTCAGCCCGCATTGACGGCGCCAGCCGCTGGAAAATTACCCGTTTTATCGTCCTCCCGCTCATGCGCCCGGTAGTCGTCCTATCCTTGTTTTTTAGTCTGTTAGGCTCGCTTCAACTCTTTGACTTAATTATCGCCCTCACCGGCGGTGGACCTCTTAATTCTTCTCACTCGGCTGTCTCGTATCTTTACACTTTCGGAATAAGACGCATGCGGGTTGGATACGGCAGCGCCGTTGGCGTTGTGCTTTTCATTATTTGCGTCCTCGTGATGATTTTCTATAAACGCATCTTTATGCGGGAATCCGCGTCCAAATGAAACAGGCATTTAACTTTTACCGGTGGTTGGTGTTGTCTCTGGTAGCCTGCTTCTGCCTTGTACCGCTGTGGGCAACGGTCATTGGCGGATTTAAGACCACGGGCGATCTCCGGACCAACGCTCTTGGTCTGCCTAAGCACTGGGTAGGGGATAATTATATTTCGATCGTCGCCACCGCGCGCTTCTGGCAGATGCTATGGAACTCCGCCGTCATCGCGACATTTACGGTGGTGCTCACTTTGCTGGTAAGTTCGTTAGCCGCCTATACTCTGGCCCATCTGCGTTTCGCCGGCCGCAAATGGATCGCTAACTATCTCACTCTAGGGTTAACCTTTCCGTTTGCTACTGCGGTCTTGCCGGTCTTCATTCGGGTCCGAGATCTTGGCCTGCTTGACACCTATTGGGGGGTTATTCTGCCGCAGGTGGCGTTTAACTTAAGCTTCAGCATCGTGCTTCTTCGGGGTTTCTTTGCCGAGTTACCTAAGGAACTATTCGAAGCCGCGATCATGGACGGCTGCAGCTATCCTCGCATCTTCTGGCGTATTACGCTGCCACTCTCTCGTCCGATTCTAGCAACGGTCGGTGTTTTGGCTCTCGTCGGAAGTTGGAACAACTTCCTTTTGCCGTTGGTGACCATCAACGACGATGCGGTTTATCCTTGGCCTTTAGGAATTATGCAGTACCAGGGCCAGTACAGCACGGACTGGGGAAAGGTGCTGGCGTTCGTTACCCTTACGATGATCCCAGCCATCACTCTCTACCTGCTCGCCCAAAAACAAATCATTGCCGGCCTGACGTCGGGCGCGGTGAAGGGTTAGGCGGTTGGCGGTTGGCGGTTGGCGGTTGGCGGTTTGCGGTTGACAGTTGGCGGTTTCGCCGTTCCCTCGTCCTCGCCTCGTCCTCGTCCTCGTCCTCGTGCTCGTGCTCGTGCTCAGTAATCAGTAATCAGGGATCAGGCCTCAGTGAAAGGCGAGAGGCGTCGGCGAATTTGCCTACCGCCCCGGCATGACACCAATCACCCACCACTGATTACTGATTACTATCAATTGTGCCTTGGCTACAAACGGTCGACACTTCCGCCTGTATGGTCGAACTCACAACTTCTCTCTACCCGGCTGTTCAAGGCCTGTTTTGTCTGGTCATCGCCGTGGTGTGGCTGGTTGGCTTTCTTCGCCAGCGTAACTTCGGCTTTTTGCTATTGAGTCTGGCGACGCTAGCCGAAGGCGTGACTAGTCTAGCTCGGCAAGCGCTAATTAATTATGTGATCTACCATGAACCTTATCTCTCCGCTACGGAACGATCGACCACGGCTGGGATGATCGGCATGACGGTTCCAGCCGTTTATGTGGTGTTTTGGCTTGCTACCGCCCTGGGCGCATTTTTGGTCGGGTTGCACCGATCAAAATATCAAACCCCGGTGCAAGGACTTCCTCCGGTATCTGGTTAGGAAGCCTTGCAGCTCAAGCAGGAGCCTGTCCCTACCGTTAAAAAGTTGGCGGTTTCGCATCGCTGCAAAACCGCCAACATGGCTAACCTCGCTGAAGACGAAGGTCAGGTTAAAGGGTGTTATTTGCGTTCAATCTTGATCTTTTGTCCGGTTTGATGATCGAGGTAGACTTCTTTATTTCCTTCCTTCTTGATCAATTCATACCGGCTAGGTGCTTGTTGAATTTCCTGGGTAGTAACCACCGTTTGAGGGCCCGTTGATTCTACTACCGTGTTAGGCCTTTCGGTCACTACCGTAGTAGGCCGCTCGGTGGTGGTAGTGGTCGTCGTTTCTCGCACCGTGCTCGTCGGAGATTGCAGAATGGTCCCAGTCGGCGACACATAGATCACTTGCTGACCCGTGTCACCCAGGTAGGTGACGGCGTAGGCTCCGTTATCTTGAATCACGCGTACGATTCTGGTGGGGGTTATTCTGGTCTCCTTTATCACCGACGATTGGACAACTGGAGGCAGTGTATTGAATTGCAACACCTCGTCAGCTTTTGCGAGTGCAACGAGAGATACACCTACCCCAGCAACGGCGATAAAACGTGTTAGGTTCTTCATTGATTGTCCTTTCTTTGTAGTTGGCGTCTTCCGTCAATTGTGGTGACGTACAAATGCCCATTACACTTTCTATTCGCATTCGGGACAGCCGGCGGATCTGTCCGGACCACTGTCCCTTACGCAACTATCTAAATACTAAGAACTTGGAGAAGGTTTCGCCTTCCCTTTAGATTCGCCTTTCGATTCCCCCTTGGATTTCTCCTGAGACTGCTGTTGGCCAGGAGTCCGGCTCGTTTCGCGCTGCTGCCTCTCACCCTGGTTCTCCTTCATGTTGCGCTGATCAGCATTCTTCCCCTCACGCGGGTTTCCGGAAGTGTCACGATTCTTCTGCTCTTGCCCATTACCAAGCGTCTCACGATTCCCCTGATCCTTTTGCTCCATTCGGCCTCTATCATGCTGGGTCCTTTGTTCTTCCCGCATGTTTTTGTTGACGTCGGTCTTCTCGTTGGTTCGAATATCGGTTTTGTTTTCTTCTCTAGTCCTGACACCACCTCGGGGGCCTTGACCGGCCGCACCCCTGATGATCACTCGCTTATTTGTTGTACGATCGATGTAAATCGCGTCTGGTCCTTCGTCTTGTACGAACTCATACCGATCGCCGGCTGACCTTACCTGATCCAACGTGATATTGATCTCGCCAGATTCAGAGCCTTCTCTGGATTCAGAGCGTTGTCTTTCTTCGACCACCCCGGTCGGACGCTCAACGATAGTTCCGTCGAGCTTTACGAAAACGATTTGGTTCCCATTATCGGTCACCACCGTAATTTCGTAAATGTTGTCCGGCAACTCGACGACGCGGACAACCTTATCCGGGCTCGCGATGCTGTATTTGTGAATCACAGTTGTCCGAACCACTTCAGGCAACGTCGTGAATTGAATTTCTCTTGCCTTCGTGACCGCACATAAAAGAGAGACCAAGTCCTGCGACCACAAAAAGATACTTCGCTTTATTCATTACTAATCCTGTTGATTTATTTCTACCCGTCGTGCGGAATGGAATCGGCACGGAGAACACCCCTTGCTACTGTTTTTCGCGGGCGTACGGCGGGATGGATTTGTGCAATCAGGTTTGCGCTGTATCAGGTGTGGGCTACGCGTAGTACTATTACTTGTAGGATGGTCGACCGACCGGTCACTTCTCCGCTTCTTATTAACAAGAGAATTACAATTTACTTACAATCGTAGCCTTGCGCTTTCACGTGCGTCTACCTGCGCGCGCTAATCCGCGACCGATTTGGATTACTCACTAGGATGCCCGAACCTAATCAGCCGCCACAGCCGATTGGCGTTAAGAGGTGAGAGGCCAGCCGTTAACGAGCATCATAGTCAGTAGTCAGTAAGTTAGTATTCAGTAATGAGTGATCAGTGACCAGCAGTTAGGAGTACAGAGTAACAGGTGGACTTACTCGTGTATTTCCTAGATTCGGTGGGGCGAAGACCGGTGGGGCGAAAATCTCGGCGCGCCGAGGACCTGCCACCTCCGAAGACTAAGACGCGCCGGATTTGAGCCGCTCCGTGGATGTGGTTCCACCCACGGTGCAAGCCAGTTCAAAACGGGGATCGGGGGTTCGAAAGAACTACGGGTGAATGCCACCTCCACGGAACGGCTCAAATCCGGCGCGGCTTGATGATCGGAGATGGCAAACCCTCGGCGCGCCGAGATCTTCGCCCTACCATTCATGGGCTTCGATTGGCTATTGGCTATTCGCGCAGCGTCCTACCCCACAAACTCCTTCAAGAGCATCAACTCTTGCACGAGGCGATCAAACTCCGCTCGTCGAGCATCAGGATCGGGCGCGCGCAAAACGGATGAGGGATGGGTTGTGATCAGACAGGTCTTACCAACCGATTCGATGTGCGTGAGTTTTCCTCGCACATCGGCAATCCGGACGGGGCACCCGAAAATGCTGGTGGCAGCGGTGGCGCCAAGGCCCACCACCACCTCAGGCTGAATCGACTCGATCTCCACTTGCAGCCATGGACGGCAGGCTTGGATTTCTCGAGATGTCGGCTTCTTATGCAACCGGCGTTGACCAAGCAGCTCCCATTTAAAATGTTTTACCGCGTTGGTCACATAACAGAGATCGCGATTAATCTGCGCCGCTTTGAGCGCACGATCCAGCAACCTGCCGGCCGGACCGACAAATGGGAGGCCGGTTCGATCTTCAACGTCACCGGGTTGTTCACCGACGAGTAGAATGCGGGCTTGAGGAGCTCCAGACCCAAAAACCGTCTGTGTCGCTCGCTCCCAAAGTGGGCATCGCCGGCAACTCCTGGCGGACATCTCCGCCTCCTTTATACTCGAAAACACCGGTAACTCTTGCGACGGATTTAAAGTAGCTGGTTTGTCTTCTTTCACGATTTCCAAAGCCTTCCAGGGATAATGGCTAACGGCTGTTAGTCGCTACCGAAATGATCGCGGCCTCGTCACGGGTCGGATGTGTCGCTATCCGGAGCAGTTTAGCGATACGGCCGGTTGCTGGATGACAGCCGATCTACCCCTTGGGTGGCGGATCGATCAAAACGGCGACCGGTTCCTCTGCCTCCACGGCAGCACCCTCCTGCTAGCAGCAAGGCTTCACCATCAATTAGGTAGCATTTCTATGAGCGAGACAGTTAGCGGTTTCCTGATTCAACGGATTAGACAATGGGGTATCCGCCGCATCTATGGCTATCCTGGAGACGGTATCAACGGCGGAATTGAAACCGCAATCATCGGAATGCCAAACGTGTGAAAGACGCGGTTGATTGGGTTCTGATGACTCTTTTCGTAGCGATCGACCCATGCATCCATTGGAACATCACGAAATAGGAAGTGAGAACGGGACATAGGGTAGTGGCCGGTAATCAGCAATCTGTAATCTGTAATCAACAATCGGTGCTAACATGCAATTAGGCTTTGCGGCAGTCGGTGGCCTGCCATTTGGCAGAAACTAGCGAGGACGCTGACGAGTTATCTCTTAGAATGAATACAACTAGGTATTACTTGAGGAACGAAACGAAATCGAAAGAACCGAAGGCGCTGGGCAGCAAAGATTCTTGTGCGACAGTGAAATATGCGGAAACATATCATCGCCAGCACTGAACCAAGTCATTCCAGGAAGGTTGAGGAGTGGCTGAACCTCGTAGAAGCTGCTTCGGTCGAAGTCTCATCTGAAGATCCGCAGCATCCCATCGAATCGGCATTCAAGCACGGCGAAACTCTTGGTTGGCGTGCTGCCGAGTCGGGTGCACAGAAGATTCGTTTGTTATTTGATGAACCAAAGGAGCTCCGACGAATACGGTTGCGTTTTTCGGAACCTGAAGTTGAGCGAACCCAGCAGTTCACGTTGAGCTGGGCTGACAGCCAAACAGCTCCTTTCAGAGAGATCGTTCGACAGCAATGGAACTTTAATCCCCGGACTTCGACAGAAGAGGTAGAGGACTACAGAGTAGATCTGAGTCATGTCTTAGCCCTGGAGTTAACCATCGACCCAGACCTAAGTAAGGGGCAAGCGTACGCGGCCTTGGATGAATGGCGTGTGGCTTAGCCAGCCTCCCGATATCGTCGCGGGAGCTTAGAGCATCACGAGCTTAAACTCCCCGATCAGCGGTAGACGGGTCTTCTTGCCAGATTAGTGCCCGAAAGGAGCAGCTGTATCGAAAAAGCCACGCCAACGGGTGATTTTGCCATTTCGCACGGTGAACACGTGTACCCACTCGGTCTGAAACTTTTGTTTCGTATCACGCACAGAGCTTTCTAAGTAGCCCAACACCGTGACCTTTTCGCCGGCCTCGATGAATTCCCGCGGCTCGAAGACCGTCACGTCTTCGACTTGATCGAGAGAAGCAAAAAACTCGGCTACTTCGGCCGGGTTTCGGCGCAGGCCGGAATAGGGCAAGCTCGCCGGACAAACCTCCTTCCAATCGACTTCATCCGCTACCAGCTTTAAAAGCGCCGGGATATCCCGGCGACCAAAAGCTGCGTATCCCCTTTGCTCGCTGAGGCCAAGAACTTCGGGCCGTCAATTCCGGACGAGCTTGAAGCGAGTACGGGATGCTCAATAGCGACTGAGGGCGCTAATCAGAGGTCGAGCGCTCGGAGGTGCAGGCACTCGACCACGCAAGATCTGTTCCGGTGTTACCGAGCGGCCGTAATAGTTCGCATTCTTATCCCGTTGAGCCACCAGCACCGTTCCTTCCAGGGAAGCGCCGGCAAACAAGCCTTGGCTCCGGCTATAAGTGTAAACGGCCGCAACCGGGAGAACGCCGCCTTCAGCGGTCCGGCCAACCGGCCCGGCGGCAGCACTGAGAGCGCCTCCGAACTCGACATTGCCGCCGCGCGCGAAGGCGTCAACGGCCGCTTGCGTATTGAGAATGATGACAAATTCGGTGATTTCACCACCGATCTGGAACCCGAAGCCGCCGCCGCCGGTGGCGATCGCCGTCGGGCCACTCCAGCCACCGCCCGGCAACCTCGCAATCACCACTCCGTCTCCGAGTCTGCCGCTGACTCCAAATCCCCCTTTCAAGACCCGAAGAATGGCAACTCCTTTGGCATTGCGAAGCACGCGCCGCGGAATTGCGTGCTCTGAGATCCGTGTGAAATCGCGGACAATCCCGGTGCAATTAGCCACGGTTTCCCGCATCGATGCCGAAAATGCCGGGGCGCAACTCATTAATAAAAACAGGCAGAAATAAACAGCCCGAAGACGCAATGCACCCCGCACTAAATTGAGAGTGCTACAGCCATTGGCTACGACTGCTGAACAAGCTTTCATGGTGTTACTCGAGCTAAAACTACTGATCTACGCGGCAAACGCGGATCTCGTTTTACCGTTCGTTTTTCGCCATGGTTCCGGTCGCGTCCTTATTTAACGTAAGCATTCGGCCAATGTCGACAGCGCGATCGAGGCGGTCGATGGCGTCCAGTGGTCAACATGTTACCCTCCATTGTGATAATATGGAGCTCTCCTACCCGGTTATTGGCTGAAAAGCCCCCCGCTGAAGAATTCAAGGTAGCTCTGGTAACAGACCACCGAAGATAAACAAGTTTGTAAGATCTCGCTCTTGCTTATAAGTCATTTATAAAACGATCGAGAAAGTCTGAGGCATCCGCACACCTCTCTAGCTCCCCTTTTTCTTTCCGATAAGTGATGTATCTTCCCATGGCCAAGAGAAGCGCATGTGTGTGCACCGCTTGCTGGTCTAGCATCGATACAGGCGTTTGGTTCCAGATCTCAATGGCTTGAGTCAATTCTTCTTGGAACGCTAAGGCTACCGCTGGTTGCTTTTGGTCTGGTTGTTCCGACATACGAGTGGTTATTTGTTAAATGAAGGGGACCTTTCAGCCATAAAACATCCGATTGTTGATCGCGCCCAGGACTTAATCTGGATCGATTTTTTAAAGCCTGTTCTGGCTGTAGGACCCTTGCTTTGTCGACGGGCTGAGACCGTTAGAACGAAACCGCTTGTCCAATCACATCGAACACTAGATGGGCCGGGTGGCCTACCTCTTATGTTGTATCCATGGCTGCCCGGACCCGTAACTTCCGAGACTCCTTAATAAGGTTAGCCGCGGGAAGAATTTATTGGTGCGGCCCCACCACAACAAGCTATGCCGTTCCTATACGCCAATCATGGCGCGTTTGATCGCTGGCGATAAGAACAAAGCGGAAGCGGGTTATCTGCCGGGTCCTGGCGCGTGTCCGCCGGGGGCAGTTAACGGACCAGCGCAACCGGACGCGAAGTAAGGTAATTGCGTCTTTATCGCGGCGATCGAGCAATCCTGAATTTAAAACTCGAACAACCTTTCTCGCTTCCGGCAGCGCTGAAGTTTGGCCTTATTTTTCTGAGTCTGCACGTCGAGCGTGGTATGGAACTAGTCCGCGTAATAAATAATCGGGCACGCCCGCAAAGGCAGGACTAGTTAGTTGGCAAAGCAATTACAAGGTGCCTCTGGATGCTGATATAGTGATTAACGCCACCTCAATCGGCCTCCATCCGCGCGTTCATGACCGGCTCGACGTCGACATCGAGTCGCTCAAGCCTGGCATGGTAGTAGCGGACGTCATACCAAACCCACCTCGTACCCATTTCATCAAAGATGCCGAAGCGCGTGGCATACCATTTCTCCTGCGGCTCCCAACCGTGCCTTTATATTCGGCAAATCAACAATTCTCTTTCGTAAACCATTTCTTTGGGCAGGCCCTCATGCAGATCGAGGAAAAGTTCTTCGTGCCCCATCACTTCTGAACGCCAGGCAAGGCGATCAAACTTTTGAAGTTGTTCGAAACGCTCTTTTGAAAAATCCAAGCCGGTCCAATCCAGGTCTTCGTAATTGGGCATCCAGCCAATTGGCGTTTCCTTCGCCTTCGCGCGCCCTCGCGCTCGATCGACAATCCATTTTAGTATGCGCATGTTTTCGCCATACCCCGGCCAGACGAAGTTGCCTTCGTCATCTTTTCGGAACCAGTTCACATGGAATACCCGCGGTGTTTGGCTGAGGTTTCTTTGCAATGCGATCCAGTGCCTGAAGTACTCGCCCATGTTGTACCCGCAGAACGGAAGCATGGCCATCGGATCGCGCCGCACTTTACCGATTGTACCGGCTGCCGCTGCCGTCATTTCCGAGCCCATCGTAGCACCGATATAAACCGCGCCTGACCAATTGAACGCTTGAAAAACCAAAGGCACCGTTGTCGCCCGCCGGCCTCCAAAAATTAAGGCACTGATTGGAACACCCTCAGGTTTCTGCCAATCAGGATCGATCGTCGGACACTGCGATGCCGGCGCCGTAAAACGGGCGTTTGGATGAGCGGCCTTTGCTCCGGTTTCTTTCGCGATTTGAGGCGTCCACTCCTTTCCCTGCCAATCGATCAGGCGAGCAGGAGGTTTTTCTGTCATCCCCTCCCACCATACGCCCCCCTCGGGAGTTAAGGCGACATTGGTAAAGATCGTGTTCCTCGACAGAGTCGCCATCGCGTTTGGGTTCGTTTTCACAGACGTGCCCGGCGCAACTCCAAAGAAGCCGGTTTCCGGGTTAATGCCAAAGAGACGCCCATCTTGATCCGGTCTGATCCAGGCGATGTCATCCCCAACTGTCCAGACTTTCCACCCGTTCTCCGCAAAAGGCTGCGGCGGAATTAGCATCGCAAAGTTGGTCTTTCCACACGCGCTGGGAAAGGCCGCTGCCACGTAGGTTTTCTCGCCTTGCGGGTCTTCCACACCAAGAATCAGCATGTGCTCCGCCAGCCAGCCCTCGTCGCGCGCGATGTTCGAAGCAATCCGCAAGGCGACGCATTTCTTTCCAAGCAAAGCATTCCCGCCGTAGCCCGAGCCGTAAGACCAGATCTCGCGCGTCTCTGGAAAATGAGCGATGTATTTCTCCTGGTTGCATGGCCAGGGAACATCCTTTTGTCCTCGCGCCAGTGGGGCCCCTACCGAATGCATACAAGGAATGACCCGTTTCTCACCCCGATCAATCTCTTTGTACACCGGCAGACCGATGCGAGCCATAATCCGCATACTGACGACCACATAGGCAGAGTCGGTAAGCTGGACGCCGATCTGGGAGATAGGAGAGTCGAGCGGCCCCATACAAAACGGGAGGACATACATCGTTCGCCCGGCCATACACCCTTTAAAAAGGCGTTTGAGGGTTCTTTTCATCTCCAACGGAGCCACCCAATTATTGGTGGGCCCGGCTGCGTACTTTGAAAGCGAACAAATAAAAGTCCGGTCTTCGACCCGGGCTACATCCGTCGCATCTGAACGGGCATAATAGCATCCCGGCCATAGTTCTTCGTTCAGCTTGGTAAAGGTCCCGATCTTGACCAGTTGGGCGCAAAGCTTGGTGTTCTCTTCCTCAGAACCATCCACCCACTGAATGGACTCAGGCGTGCAAAGCTCTGCCATCTTTTCGACCCATCGGATCAGATGCTTGTTCTGACTAAGCGGCTTCGAGGATGCTCTCATGGTAAAGGTTTGATTAGCCTTTCGTACGCAAACTCCGGCGCCAACGCATCCTTTTTCTGTGTGTTTCGCCCGGACTGCTTCTCGGGAAACGCAGATGAATTTCGCGAATGCGCTCGCGGAGATCATCTGACGTCCTCTCGGTATCTGTGCCGCGAGGAGTCTATCGATCGCCTCGATCGAAAAACGCAGTCGCTACCGCCACTTCCCCTGGGTCGTTCATGGAGAACACAAAACGGCCGACGATATCCCCGCTAAGAACTGATTGGCTGATTGATGAGAGCGATGACTGTTCAACAATCCGCTATTCCAGTACTCCTAACTCTTCACCCGGTTTAGAACACACGAGGACGGCGTTACGGCGAGCTTCACTCCACCGAAATCGGAAACGAACAGGTCACTATCGTGCCAGCACCCAGCTTGGAATCTATTTCCAGCGTTCCCCTTATGATCGACGCCCGATACTGCATGGTTCTAAGTCCGAGGCCGGTGGAGTTGTGGTCAGCAGAGAACCCAATGCCATCGTCATGTATCTGTAAAACCCCGGTTTCGCCGTTGCGCTGGAACCGAACTCTTACTGTCTGGGCTTGGCTGTGTCTGGCAGCGTTGCTAACTGCCTCTTGGGCAATTCGATACAGGTGAATCGCTTGAGTGAAATTGCATTCCCTTAAGTCTCTTAACTCCGCCGTGCAAACCAACCCGAATCGCCGGCTGGTGCGAGATGCCAGGTTCTCCAGAGCAGCTCCCAGTCCCAATTCCTGAATGTGTTGTGAATCTAATCCCGCAGCCAGCGCATGCACGTTTTCCGCGCTTTTCTGCACCATGTCAACCACCATACGAATCTGCTTGGCCGCGTCTTCGTCCCGTGACTCCAACCCCGCGGCGATGGTTTCCGCAAAAAAAGCAATCGCGGTCAGATCTTGGCAATGGCTGTCGTGGAGGTCGCGGCTAAACCGTCGTTGTTCCTCTTCGGAAATAGCAATGACATCTTTTCTCAATCGCCTGAGATCAGTTAGATCCTGAATCATTAATAAAAGACACCGTTCATGGCCGGACAGGATCTCTTTTGCAGACACTAACACGTCAAGGACGCTGCCATCCGGCCGGATAAGTCTCGCCTCACATTCTCTACAATCGATCTCCGTGGTCAGAGGGAGGAACTCTGTGCCGTGGCCAACCGGCTTAACTAACCGAATCGCAGAAAGCGATTGCCCGAGAATTTGTTCCGGCGGACGGGCAGTTAACCGACAAAAAATTTCATTCGTTTCTATGAATCGCCCAGTTCCGATGGAAATGATTGCCGTGGCAATTGAGTTATTAGCCAAAATCTGAGCTGAAAGATCCTTGGCCCGCACCAAATCCTCTTCCATATCCCGTTCTTTGGACAAGTCTCGCGCCACGATTAACGTCGCGAAGACACCCTCCAAGTTGACGGATTTCAACACAACGTTAGCGACGATTTCCGCTCCTTCTAACCGAACAAATTTTTCTTCGGCACCGGTTGATTCTGATTTCCCTTTGGGAAGACGCATTACGCGATCCCTAACTGATCGATGACAATCGGGATGTATCCTCGCGAAGAGATCCTGTCCCTGGAGTTCGCCTAGGCTTCTCGCGCCCAGAAGTCGCCAGGCGCTAGGATTTGCACTGATGATTTTACCTCCAATCTCAAGAATAGCTGCATCGGGGAACAATTCTAACCACCCCTGGTACGGATACTGGTCGCTCTCGGAAGAGCTAGGCGCCGCGCGTCTAGTTGGTGAAAGCATCACGATCGCAGTCCGGCAAGAAAGGCTGCCACTGATACTGTCGATGTGCGATGTGCTTTGGAGCTCTACTGGACCGACAGCTCGAGTGGCGCTAGATAGAGCTAATCGTGTGCAGATCTTTTTTGGACCACTGGTGGCTTGAGCGAGATGGTCCAAAAAAAGGCGGCAATGGGCCTTATTAACAAACGCGATAAATGGAATATCCGTCAGTTGAAAAAGATCTGCTTTCAGAAGAACCGCCGCCGCTATATTAACCCGGCGAATGCATCCATCCCGGTCTAGAGCGACCTGCGCCACTGGCGAAAATCGATAATCGGCCGCTAACGCCGCTTCCGATGAATCACGCCGCGACGCCCTCGGCGATGCATTTTTACTATTTCGCCCGATTTTGCTGCCCTGATGCATAAGGACACTTCCGGATTCGGCCTAGAAATGGTGGGTTTTCTATCTTAGGTGACCTCTTCAATCGAAATAATCGTCACAGCATTCTCGGGATTAGCTGCTTCTACCTGTCGCACGTTTAACTTGATCTTCTTTCGGCCCAGCCGCGGAAACTCATGCTCTAACTCAAAATCAGTCACCTTCGGTTGGTGAGGAAGTCTTTCCTCCAATAACGCTCGAAATTCCGAGAAACTCCACTGGCCGTTTCCTACGTCAAAGATGTGAAATCCTTCCGTCTCTTTAGGGACCAATCGAAAGGTGTCATAAAAATGGTCAGTAGCCGTTCTAACGCGCAGGTTATTGTCGAGTACGATTACTGAGCTGCGGATAGTTCCAATAAACGCTTCCGCATAGTTGGCCATCATCTTGGTCCGTTCCGCCTCTAATTTGGCGGCATTAATGTCGAACAAGATCATCACGGCGCCGGTGATCTTATTGTCCGCCGTTTCATAAGGCCGGATCTGAAGGTTATACCAATGCCCTTTGCGATCCTGGATCTCGACTTCACGTGTAGACAAGGTATCCATGACGTCAGAGATTAACGTTTCGAGCTGTGGGACTTCTACGTCGGCACGAAGATCAGTAATCGATCGACCCACATCCGCAGGAATCAGTTTCAAGGCCCTTAGCGCTACCGGCGTAAACCGTCTGATGCGTAACCCTCGATCGACCATCACGATTGGAATATTCACGCTCTTCAACAGGTTTGTGAGGTCGTTATTGACTTCAGTGAGCTCTACATTACCGCTCTTCAGCTCTTCATTGAGAGTAATCAGTTCTTCGTTCGTCGACTGTAGCTCCTCTTTAGCCGTCTCCAACTCTTCGTTTGTACTCTGCAGCTCTTCATTACTGGACTGGATCTCTTCGCTGGCCGAACGGAGCTCTTCGTTCGTGGATTCCTGCTCTTCAATGAGCGTTTGCAGATGTTCTCGAGTGGTGGCCAGCTCTTGCGCGAGTTGTGATACTTGAGCATCTTGCAGGTTTCGACGCCCTCTCTTCGATTTCAGGGTAGTGGTATCGGAAACAGCGAGCCGGCTGGCTTCGAAAAGTAAAAGGAAGCAACGTTCCCGAACGGCTGACCCAGTCATGGGTGCCACTTCCAGATCCAAAAAACTGGCTTGCCCGCTGTCTTGGAACAGAATCCCTTCCTTGCGGACCGGTCCATTGCTTTTCTTGGCATCATTAATAGTGGAGCGTAGAGGCATCTCCAGGCTCGATCTCAACATGCGGAAGAGGTCAAGACTGGCATCGCCAGGCTCCGGGTCCAGGAATGGAGCTACATTCCCCCGGAACTGGATAATCTTCATTCCGTTATCCACCACAATAGTGGGCGGACAATACTTATCCATCAATGCCCGGTCCACTTCCCGCCGGATATCGGGTTGCGTTCGAGCGTCTGGTGTAGCGAAATCTCTCAAAGCCTGCTCTTTGGGATTAGGGATCTCTATCTCCATACCTGATAAAGGAGGGCTTTGAACCGAGCGCTTGGCGAAAAGCTTTGTCTTAGAATCGACCGGTTCAAAAAGGTCGCTGAAATAGCCAACCGTTTCCGCGCCGCCCAGCAACAGAAAACCTCCGGGCTTCAATGCGTAGTGAAAGAAGGGTATGAGTTTCTTTTGAGCGGCGGTTTCGAAATAGATCAAAACGTTGCGGCAGCTGATTAAGTCCAAGCGCGAAAAAGGCGGATCCCGAAGAACATTCTGCCGGGCAAAAACACATAAATCTCGGATGTGTTTCTTAATCTGATAGCCACGCTCATTTTTTGAGAAAAATCGGCGTAGACGTTCTTTCGAAATCGCACCCGCAATGTTTGCCTCGAAGATCCCTTTCCGCGCGATCTCCAGAACCCGGTCACTAACATCGGTAGCAAATATCTGGATGGCAGGCGACTCTGGACGATTATCGAAAAACTCAGTCACAATGATCGCCAGCGAATAAGCTTCTTCGCCAGTCGAACATCCCGGCAGCCAAATCCGAATCGGATCATTGTGTCCGCGCTTCTCCAAGAATCGAGGTAAGACGGCCGTTTTCAGCACCTCAAACGTCTCCGGTTCCCGAAAAAAGCTGGTTACATGGATCAACATTTCGCGGAAGAGCACGTCGACTTCCTCCGGATTTCGTTTCAGAAACGCAAAATAATCATCGATCTCATCCAGCCTGTGCACCACCATCCGCCGTTGAATGCGGCGGCGGACGGTTGTTTTTCGATACAGACTGAAATCGACCTCCGTTCGTGCACGAAGCAATGCGAAGATGGTTTTTAATCCGTTCTCGGGTACCGAACGCTTCCTCGTTCCTTTAGCTTGACGATCCTGCGCTACACGAGTCAGCTCCGCTGCGATCTTACGCGGGGTCGTCACAATATCGACATAACCAGACTCGGTTGCCGATGCCGGCATTGACCCATGTTGTGCCGACGGCTCGTCCTGGGCAAAAGTAGTTCCTCCCTGCTCCTTGACGGATTTGAGCCCGGCAGAACCATCGTGCCCCATGCCGGAAAGGATGACAGCCACTGCCTTGCTTCCTTGCTCTTTAGCCAAAGAATGAAAAAAGTAATCGATCGGCAAATGCCGACCCGCGCTTTCGGTTCTGCGTTCCAGGACCAGCATTCCGTCTGACAAGGTGAGATCAACTCCCGGCGGCATGACATAAATATGGTTCCGCTTCATCCGCAGCCGATCGCTGGCGACTTCAACCGGCATGTCCGTTATTCGAGAGAGAATGTCGGTTAACCGGCTAGTTTGCCGTGGCTCAAGATGCTGAATGAAAACAAACGCCATCCCTGTCTTACTCGGAAGATGCTTCAAGAGTTCAGAAACTGCTTCCAAGCCGCCGGCAGAAGCTCCGATGCCGACCACCCGGGAAGGGGCGTCGGGATCAGGCGTGGCAGCCGCCTCTTTAAGGTCAGTAGTTCCAGAATTATTACTCATCTTCCGCAGAGTCTTATCCAGCCGAAATTGATCGGAAGAAAGAAAACTGTAATTTATAAAAAATCAGGTCATACGTCAATCTAAGAGCCTCTGGCACTCGCTGCCATGGCCGCCGCCAGAGCTGACACCAGAACTGCGTCTTTCATCCAAGTTGGCATGGCCACAACCTGGCCTCATCTCTTGCCGCCACTCGCCGCCGAGGAGATCCCCGCATCCATTCATTATGGAGCAGCCGAACGGTCAAATATGAAGAAGCAATCCGGCAACGCGGCTTCCAAACCTGCAAAGACCAGTTCTGCTGAGTTTTTGAATGAGCTTTATAAATCGCAGCAACTGCGGGAACGGCTTCATACAACTCTAGCGGAGCTCAAGGAAACGATCGCGCTGCTAGAACAGGGCCTAGAAGAAGCCCATCGTTCCGCGCACCCTGTGCGAAAAATGGAGGAAGGATAAATGGAGAGCGGGGCATTGGAGTGTCGGAGTACTGGAGTGTTGGAATAGGGGAATCGTACTCGTACTCGTCCTCGAATGACCCAGCGTTTGGCCTCGACCAAGAATTCTTGAATATCGTCGATCATAGTTAGGCGACTGACAGGACAAACCTCATCATAGCCATTCTCGAGGACGAGGACGATTACCGTTCCGCGTTTACCGGCAGAAACTCTTCCTGATGACGTACGATGAATTCCGCTACCGCCTCCCGGGCAATTTCTGCGACATACGCATCGAGGTTATCGGGAATATCTGCTGCATGAGTCACAAACCATTCTTTTAAGATGTTTTGTAAAATGACGGTTCTGGTTTCACCAAGTGCGTCGCTCTGCCGGCTCAACCATAACGCACAGTAAGGTGACAGATTCTGGACAATGAATGACTCCGCTGAATCGTCCGGGTACTTCTGTGAATTGCCGAAAATAAGCATAGGCTAGCCTCCTGGCACAACAACCCATTCACCACAGAGACACTGCGTTGACAGAGACTCAAAAGGCCCTTCCAATAGCGTCTGTCTCTGTGTCTTTGTGGTGAAAATCAATACTCCACAGGTAAATCGATTTTGGACATTCGGTTGGTCGTAACAGATACAACCTCGCCATTCTCCGCGAGCGAAACCTTAACGTATGAGTCTGCAAAACGAATCTCGGGAGCATCCTGATGGACGTCGGTCTCCGTTATGCGGTCGTCGGAGCCGGCTGGCTTTCGCAGGAGGACTTTATGCTATCGACTTTTGGCAAATTCTCCTTTGCGTCACGATAAAGCGCGCGTTTGTTAAGTAGAGTTCGCGTGGGCAAATCAGGGAAAACACCCAGTCAATGGGGGAAAATCTTAGCGAACACGCAACCAGACTCTAAGAATAACTAATGCCCGGCAAAAGCTCCAAGGAAGGTTTCAGCGAGCTCGCCTACGCTTTGGCGATTACTCGAGCTACTCTGGAAGCGACCGTGGACGGGATTTTAGCGCTAGACAGAACAGGTCGAGTCACGAGCTGGAATAGCAAATTCCTGGAAATATGGCGAGTGCCGCCGGAAGTAATTGAGGAGCGTGATGCTAACAAGGTTCGCGCGGTTATCACTCGACAACTAAAAGATCCTGAAGGTTTTCGAGCTCGCATCGACAAAATAGAAGCTACGGCCTCGAAAAGCTTTGATTTGCTCGAATTGACCGATGGCCGACAAATCGAGCGATATTCTGAGGTTATCTTGGTGGAGAACCACCCCGCCGGCAGAGCATGGAGCTTCCGCAATGTGACTGAACGGAATCAGTCGGATTTGGTTTCCCGGCGGCTCGCCGCAATCGTAGATAACTCGGATGATGCCATTATTGGTAAGGATTTAAACAGCATCATCACCAGTTGGAATCAAGGTGCTGAACGGATTTTTGGCTACACGGCTAACGAGATCATTGGGACTTCGATCAAGCACCTCATTCCATCAGATCGCCAGGGAGAAGAAGATGAGATTCTCGCTCGTTTAAGCCGGGGCGACCGGTTGGATCATTTTGAGACCATCCGGGTAACCAAAGACGGGCGGCAACTACCCGTTTCCCTAACGATTTCGCCGATTAAAGATGCCTCTGGTAAGGTAGTGGGAGCGTCAAAGATCGCTCGGAATATTACTGACCGTAAGTTAGCTGAGGCCGCGTTAAAGGAGGCGCAGAGCGTTGCGGAAAAAGCAAACGCGGAGAAAGCGCGCCTGTTAGAGAGCGAGCGGGTCGCGCGGGCGGAGGCCGAACGAGCCAGCCGGATGAAAGATGAGTTCCTGGCTACTCTCAGCCATGAGTTGCGAACTCCTTTGAATGCCATACTCGGGTGGGCAACGGTTCTGCGTTCTAAGAAACATCTGGACCCTGAACTAGTCCAAGGACTAGAAGCGATGGACCGCAACGCCCGGATCCAAGCTCAGATCATCGATGATCTGCTGGATATGAGTCGTATCATCTCCGGAAAGGTGCGTCTCGATGTTCAGGCGATCGATTTACCGGCTGTTGTGCTCGAAGCGGTTGACACCATGCGCGCCAGCGCTTCGGCCAAAGGAGTTCACCTTCTAACCATAATTGATCCGCTGAACGCATCCGTCACTGGTGATCCTAGTCGGTTAAAGCAGGTATTTTGGAATCTCCTCAGTAATGCCATCAAGTTTACTCCCAAAGGCGGAAGGGTTCAGGTCCTGTTAGAGCGAGTAAATTCCCAGGTGGAAGTGAGTGTTATCGACACCGGTGAGGGAATTTCAGCTGATTTCCTGCCCTACATTTTCGATCGGTTCCAACAGGCGGACGCCTCCACCACTCGCCGCCATGGCGGGCTGGGCTTAGGACTAGCTATCGTAAAAAATCTAGTCGAATTGCACGGAGGCAATGTCCGAGCCAAGAGCGAGGGTCTTGGTAAAGGCGCGACTTTTATTGTTAATTTACCCTTAACCGTGTTTCATCCGCCCTCAGATACGGAGTTACGTGAACATCCAAAGGCTCGAGGGCGCGAACTGCGGCTGGCCTCAGCCATCTCTCTGGACCAAGTGCAAGTGTTAGTGATTGACGACGATCCAGACGCTCGTCATCTACTCAGGGTGATGCTAGAAGCCGCCGGCGCAGAGGTATATGCAGCGGGATCCGCTAATCAAGGAATGGAACAACTCCTCACCCAGCCCGTTGATGTCGTGGTTTGCGATATCGGAATGCCCGAGATGGATGGGTACACCTTAATGCGCAGCATTCGCACGTTGGATGATCCCCAGAAAAGCGCGGTCGCAGCCGTGGCGCTAACTGCATACGCGCGGCTGGAAGATCGGATGGAAGCCATCCGCTCGGGCTTTCAGAATCATTTGCCGAAGCCGGTCGAAGCCTCGGAGCTGCTAGCGGTCGTGCAGAGCCTCGCTAGACCGCGATCGAAGCTGGAGTGAGCTGACTCGTGATTGGTAATTAGTGATTGGTGATTGGGCGTCGCCCTGGACCCAGGAAGTTGCAACCCGCTGGATAGCTAATTGCAGCTGGGTGCTGCCACCGGCAATAGTAATCAGTGGTTCAGTAATCAGTATGACGATGAGTTCTCGAACTGATCACCGGCGGCACGGCGCAAAGGTAGTTGTTGGAGAGGTAAAAAGGGTCGCGGAGCCGAGTCGCCCTCACCAATCACCTTTCACTTTTCACCTTTCACTTTTCACCCCCCGCCTCTTCCCCCTCAGGATGCGCCGCTGTAGGAGCTGCTGCTAATTTGGCTAACTCGGCATCGTTCGTTAGATCGAGTCGCAACGGTGTCACCGAAATCCAGCCATGTTCGATGGCCCATCGATCTGTGCCTTCTTCAGCTTCACGGACAGGTACCACGGTGAACCAGTAAATCTCTCGGCCCATCGGATCCTTTGCTTGGACCATGCGACCGTCATATTGGCGGATCGACTGGCGAGTCCAGCGGATACCCTTGGGCTCGGGCGGCAAATTGACATTTACCAGGGGCAACGATGAATGCCGGCCCAGTACTTTGAGTACCGACTCCACATGTGGTTGCAACTTTTCGAAGATTGGTTCCTCGTGCTCAGCCGAAGTACTAAAAGCAATGCCTCGCGCTCCCGAAAAAACGGCTTGTTTAGCAGCCGCTAACGTACCGGAATGCCAGATCGCACTTCCAAGATTAAGGCCAAGGTTAATTCCCGAAAGCACTAGGTCCGCCCCTCCCCATAGGTGAAGGCCGAGAGCAACGCAGTCGGCAGGTGTCCCGTTCACCCGATAAGCATCGAAATCTTTGAGTCGGGCTTTTTGATAGTTAAGTGGCCGATTCGCCGTAACAGCATGCCCCATCGATGACTGCTCAACATCAGGAGCCACGATTCGAACCTCTCCAAATCGGGTGGCAACCTCAGCCAGCGCAACGATTCCCGGGCTATAAATTCCGTCGTCGTTCGCAATTAAGATACGCATGACAACCGCAGATTACCGCAGATCCGGGACAGAGGAAAAACAAAGAGAATCGTACAGAAGATATCGAAGTTAACGAAGGGTTACCGAACTTCTGTGCAGTCCCTGAGATTGGATTTGAATAAAACGGAACAGCTCGCTAGTTGACAGGCCGGTGCTAAGATACCTGCTGCCCCCCTTAGTAGATGAGTACCGTTTTACGGATCTTGATCATAGAGAACCACGAGGTCACTGCGTCATTTATCTCGCTCTTTCTCAGACGGGCAGGTCACGACGTGATCGTAGTCCCGACTGCACAGGCAGCACTGGGTCGCGATGATCTCGCGAGTTTTGATGTCATTCTGAGCGATATCGGCCTGCCGGATGGGAATGGATGGGACCTCATGAAAAAACTTCGCCCCAATACCAGTGCGTTCGCGATTGCCATGAGCGGATTCGGAGGCGAAGCCGATGTGCAACGGAGCTTGGCAGCCGGCTATCAGCATCATCTAGTTAAACCCTTTGTCCCGGCCGCGTTGGAAGACGTGTTGCGAAGGGTCAGCCCCAACCGCCAGTGACCGGCCGTTTCGGGCGAAGGACGCAGGCGGCACTAAGCCAGAGAAGACAGAATAGCCGCGAAAAGGCGCAAAAAACGCAAAAAAAATACGAGGGTTGCGTAGATAGGTCTCGGGTCACATTCAAAGCGGGCGGCCCTTCTTCGCCTTGCGCCTTGCCACCTTTGTTTACGTGAGTTTTAGTCGCTTTACGTATCCCGAGCGTGCACTTCCGCAGGCGGGCTGGTGACTTCGATTGCGGTAAATGGAGCTAGAACCTTGTACCGGTGCTTGGCTCCTATTGGGACGATCCAGGAATCTCCTGGTTCGAGGAATACACGCTGTCCTTCGATGTAGAGCTCTGCTTTCCCTTCAATAACAAAACCGATGGTTTCGTACTCTCGTACGGTTTCCGCCTTGTCTTCAGCAGGGTCCTCCTTTTCCCATAGCCGCATCGATACGTGTACTCCCGAAGCGAGATATCTCTGTCCTGCCGGACCTTTAGGTGCATACGCAGAACTGACTTTAGTGATGCTTTTATCCGCCATATGCCAGGGTGAGTTAGGTTATTTCGATTTATTGCAAAGACCAACAACTTCGTCCGATACGTTCGTGGTCGGACGCCCTGTCGGATTTCAGTTCCGGCACAAACAAGAGCTCCCGACACTTTGAAACAGGAAGTAACGAAAAGACAAAAACGCCGCAAAAAGATAAAGAATATTTGCCGTCCTAACCTGAGGGTTAGGACCTATCATTTTGACCTTCGCGCTTTTTTTGCGTTTTTTGCGCCTTTTCGCGGCTATTGTCTCTTCGTCTTCCTCAAACGATCGCGTCGCAAAGCGAACGAGCGAGACATTCATCGGCGGTGAATCTCTTATTTTTATCCATCCAACGCAGTACGTCCTCAAATGTAGACCCGCTACGATCAGCCACCTTGAGCCCAATGAATCTCGTCGCCCGTTGCCCAGCGGCTGGGCGACTCAGATTAATCGGTTGAAACTGCATGTAGGCATCCGGACGCATTAA
>Ga0209240_1000152_pt1 | contig 26908 bp, 23 predicted proteins | sample GraSoi_2013_80cm_FD_185828 | JGI IMG/M metagenome (GOLD analysis project Ga0209240, IMG submission 185828) | Grasslands soil microbial communities from the Angelo Coastal Reserve, California, USA - Sample 9_17_2013_80cm (SPAdes) (version 2) | ecosystem: Environmental > Terrestrial > Soil >...
ATCGCGAGCGCTCCCGTGGTTAGTTGTACCGGCCGAAGACGCGGCTGGGCGTCTATCAGCCGGAGATCCAGATCGGAGTCCCTCTGCCGTCGATTGAAACGATCTTGATCAGCTTGTGGAAGTAAACGGCGAGGTCCCACGGGATTCGCACGCAACCATGTGACACGGGATTTATCGGCACTCCGCCGTTGGGCTCGCCATGAATCGCAAACGCGCGCCCGATGAAGAACACGGGGTTGTACATATGCCCGAGCGGCACCGTGACGTTTCCCCTGATGAAGGACAGCGCCTTGTAGTGCCCGTCTGGCGTCACTGCGTAACCGCAGCCGCCGTTTGAACAGTAGTAGTAGCCGCCACCGGTCGACACGTGGGAAATCAGCGCGATCTTGCCATGGTCGTAGAGAACAAGCACCTCGATCTTCTTGTTGATCTCAATCCGCAGATATCTGCCCCCGTGCGGGTGCAGCACCTTGGGAAGCCTCGGATGCAGCAGTTGCCGCTGCATCGTTGCGCCGACGATGCTGGCGTTACGCGGGTGGATCTTTCCGTACTGGACCTCCTTGAACGCCCAGACGCCCTCCAGCGTGTCCCAGCCAAACTGGCCGTCGATCTTGCCCACGAAGTAGTGCAGGAAATGCAGCCGCTGCTGCAATGCCTTGACGGCGGGCCCGTGCATGCCGAATTTCAGCAGCCGACTCGTCGCCGTGTACACGGCGCCCGGCTGCTGCTGTCCGGCTGCGCCAGACGTAGCTGTCGTCGCTCTGGCCAAAGTGATCGCGTCGCTCGCTGCGCTGGCGGCTCCCGCCTGGCCGAGAACAGTTACCCCCACCGCTCCGGCCGCCCCGAGGCCAGCCAGCAGTCGCCGTGCTCCGTGCGCCATCGTCATGCTCCATTTCGCTGCGTGCTCGAGCACGCCTGCCGGTTTCAGATTCCAGCCTTCTGGACGCTTATCGCAAGCTTGAGGTTGTCTCGATCCGCAGTTTCTGTTATCCGAGACTTAATCGGGCTCGCGACGGTCGGTCCGGGAACCTGTAGGGTCGCGGGCATAGCCATGTGTGCCGGCCGACGCCATGGGTATCTATTCGGCCGTTGTTCAACTTCACGTTCCACTTCCTTCTCCTGACCACGGGCAATGCGGGAACCTTGCCCAGTGGGCTGGAATGACGTTGCCAGCCGGACGGCATCCCTTGAACAGGGGTAGGGCTTGAGGCTGCGAAGCCGGCGGAACGGACGGATCCCCGGGGAGGGTCGTGACCGCGGTAATCGCAGACCAACTGCCAGACGCCGATACGATCTGCGCGCAGTTCGCCAGGCTTGCCGCCGAGCTCGGCCTGGGCGTCCAGCGGCGCAAGAACGGCCGCGCCGTGCTGGTGGCAGCCGACGGTGCGCGGATCCACTCGTGGCGCGAGGACTATCCCTACCCGGCCCGCCTGGACCGGAAGGCCTACGAGACGGCCAAGCGCCAGCTCCAGATCGAGCTGCTGAAGCTGCAGCGCTGGGTAAAGTCGTCGGGCAGCCGGATCCTGATCCTCTTCGAGGGTCGCGACGCCGCCGGCAAGGGAGGGACGATCCGGCGGTTCACCGAGAACCTGAACCCGCGGGGCGCCAGGGTCGTGGCCCTGGACAAGCCCGCTGCCCATGAGCAAGGCGACAACTACCTGCGCAGGTACCTGCCGCACATGCCAGCAGCGGGCGAGATCGTCATGCTGGACCGGTCCTGGTACAACCGCGCGGGCGTCGAGCAGGTCATGGGGTTCTGCCGGCCCGACGAGTACGAGACCTTCCTGGACGAGGCCCCGGATTTCGAGCGCAAGCTGACAGCCGACGGCGTAACCGCCATCAAGCTCTGGTTCTCGGTCACCAGGGCCGAGCAACTGCAACGTTTCGTCAGCCGTCACGACAACCCCGTCAAGCGGTGGAAGCTGAGCCCGATCGACCTCGCCTCGCTCGATAAGTGGGACGAATACACCCGGGCGAAGGAGGCGATGTTCCGGCACACGGACGTGGCTGAGGCACCGTGGACCGTCATCAAGAGCAACGACAAGAAGCGTGCGCGGCTCGAGGCGATGCGGTGCGTGCTGTCCCTGTTCGACTATGACTGCAAGGACGCGAAGGCGGTCGGCCAGGTCGACCCGCTGATCGCCGGCGCGCCTGGCACGCTGCCCGAGCCGGCAGCGGCGAGCCCTGCCGCAGGGACCACAAGGTCCGCTGGGGGCGAGCGGCTACCGACGGCCGTTCCGCTGAGCAGGATCCCGGACGCCGTGCCGAGACTAGCCGGGAGCGGAGAGGTGGCCCGCTCAGAGGGCGGCCGAGGGGTCGGCTCGAAGGCCCGGTCAGACACCGGCTCGGCCGCGACCGCGCAGCCTGCTCACCTCGTACAAGGCGATCCCCGCGGCGACCCCGGCATTGAGCGACTCGGCTCCGCTGATGGGGATCTTGACGACCGCGTCGCATTGCTGCGCGACGAGCCTGGACAGTCCCTTGCCTTCTGATCCGATCACGAGCACGAGCGGGCCGTCGGCCAGCGTCACGTCCGCGATCTCGTCCTCCGCGTCGGCGTCCAGACCGACCAGGAACAGGCCGGCCTCGGCGTAGGCGGCTAGCGACCGCGAGAGGTTCGGCGCCTGGGCGACCGGCACCCGGGCGAGCGCGCCTGCGGAGGCCTTCCACGCGCCCGCCGTCACTCCGGCCGACCGTCGCACCGGGATCAGCATGCCGCTGGCGCCGAACGCGGCCACGGACCGCGCGACGGCGCCCAGGTTCCTCGGGTCGGTGATTCCGTCCAGGGCGACGATCAGCGGCGGCGCCTGCCCAGTCCGCGACCCGTCCGCGATGAGCTCACCGGGATGAGCATAGGGATATGGCCTGATCCGCAGCGCGAGTCCCTGGTGTACAGCCCCGCCGGTCAGCCGGTCTAGCTCCGCCCGTCCTGCCTCCACGACGGGTATGCCTCTGTCGGCGGCTAGCTTGATCGCCTCGCCGATGCGCTCGTCCGGGTCGAGGCGCGGCCCGACGTGCAGGGCAAGCGCCGGCACGGCAGCCCTGAGCGATTCGAGCACGGCGTTACGGCCGGCGACAACTTCGGCTGCGCTTCCCGCTCCCCGGCCCTGATTGGCGAAACGGCCCGCACCGCGGGGGGTTCCGGGGGGTCGCCCCCCCGGGGTAACACCGCGCGACTGCTCCTCCATCGCCGGCCTTGCCGCAACCGACCGGCCCGCCGCACCGTCCTGGGCGGCGTCGGCTCGCTCCCGACCTGGCTTGGCGGGCGCCAGGGAGCCTGGCTTGCCCCGGGCGGCTGCGGCTGCCGCGGCCCGGCGCTGCGCCGGATGACCTGGCCTGACGTCGGCGGGCGGGGTCGGGCCCTTGCCCTCCAGCTTGCGGCGGCCATATCCGCCAGTACCCGGGCGCGGCTTTCCTGACTTCGCCCGGTTGCCCGATCCGGCCCTCTGGCCGCCGCGGCTCTTCCCACCCGCGGCGCTCATCGGGCGAGCTCCCACCGTGGCCCGGCCGGCGTGTCCTCGACCACGATCCCGGCTGCGTGCAGCTGGTCCCTGATCGCGTCGGCCGCCGGATAGTCCTTGCGCGCCCGGGCGGCCTGGCGCTGGTCAAGCGCGACCCTGACCAGGGCCTCTACGACATCACTCAGCCCGGAGTCGCCCGCAGTGGCCCACGGGGCGGCCAACGGGTCAAGGCCGAGGACGCCAAGCATGGCCCGCACCGACTCGGCCTGCTTATCCGCGCCCGCCTGGTCACCAGCGGCCAGGGCCGTGTTGCCTTCTGTCACTACCTCGTGCACGACGGCGAGCGCCTGCGGAACGGCGAGATCGTCGTCGAGCGCGGCGACAAACGCGGCAGGCAGGCTACTGGCCAGCGGCAGCCCGGTGCCCCCGGTGCCCCCAACGCCCCCGGTGCCCCCAACGCCCCCGGTGCCCCCGGCCCGGCCAGTTCCGGTTCCCGTTCCAGCGGCCTCTGACGCGCGGACGACGAAACCCTCGATCCGCCGGTAGGCGGCCGACGCCTCGGCCAGTGCTTCAGGCGAGTACTCGATTCCGGACCGGTAGTGTGCCTGGCCAAGGTAATAACGCAGTTCGACGGGCCTGACCTCGGCAACCATCGCGTCGACGAGCAGCGAGTTGCCCAGCGATTTGCTCATCTTCTCCCCGCCCAGATTGACCAGGCCATTGTGCAGCCAGTACCGGGCGAAGCCATCACCAGCCGCCCTGGACTGCGCGACCTCATTCTCGTGGTGCGGGAACACGAGGTCGAGGCCGCCGCCGTGGATGTCGAACGTCGGGCCGAGGTACTTCGTCGCCATCGCCGAGCACTCCAGGTGCCAGCCTGGCCGGCCTGGACCCCATGGCGTGTCCCAGTACGGCTCGCCAGGCTTGTGCCCCTTCCATAGCGCGAAGTCCCGCGGATCGCGTTTTGCGCTCCCGCCCTCGATATCATCCGCCGCGCGCATGTGCTCAGGCCGCTGGCCGGACAGCGCCCCGTACCGGTCGTAGGAGGAAACCTCGAAGTGCACATCGCCGCCCGCCGCGTAGGCGTGACCGGAATCGACAAGGCGCCGGATCAGCGTGATCATCTCAGGTACGTGTCCCGTCGCCCGCGGCTCGACGTCCGGCGGAAGGCAGCCGAGCACCTCATAGGCGCGGGTGAACGCGCGCTGATTCCGCTCGGCCACGGCCCACCACGGGCTGCCTTCGGCGCTCGCTGTGCGCAGGATCTTGTCGTCGATGTCGGTGACGTTCCGGCAGAACGTGACCTCCAGGCCGCTCACCTTGAGCCAGCGGACCAGAATGTCGAAGCTGACCCCCGAGCGGATGTGACCGATGTGCGGCGGAGCCTGAACGGTCGCCCCGCACAGGTACAGGCCGGCCTTCCCTGGCGTGAGGGGAAGGAAGTCGCGCACCGTGCGCGTCGCGGTGTCGTGGAGGCGGAGCGTCATCTGTCAAGGCTACGGGATACCCAAGCGGCGCTACTCCTCGTAGAGGACTACCTTGTCCGGCCTTATCCGGACGATGACCCGCTGCTCGCCTGGCCGGAGCCCGAACGGCTGGCCGGTGTACTTGAGCGCCAGCTCGTTGATCAGTTCGGCAGCCGGATCGTCGGTGATCGTCGCTGTGCCCCTGACCTCGGCGTAGGTATAGGGATCGGCGGGGCCGTAGACCAGCGCGCTGATCCGGGGGTCGCGGGTGAGGTTTGCGTTTTTGCGCCTGCCTTTGATCGTGGAGAACAGGACGTCGTCGCCGTCTGTCCTGGCCCAGACCAGGCTCATCTGCGGCCGGCCGTCAGGATCGACGGTCGCCACGGTGACGTGGTTTGGCGCGTCGAACAGCGCTCTGGCGCGCTCTGGCAGCCGCGCGCTGGCGGCTCCGGTGGGCCTTCCGGTCGCGCCGGCACCGCGTTCAGCCACGGGCGGCCCTGGCCCAGCTCCAGGGGTACTCGGGATCCTCGGCGACGGCGGCCTGGTCCGATAGCAGCAACGGACGGAAGGTGTCGATCATGACCGCCGTCTCGTCGGTCATCGTGCGGCCCGCCTCCATGTCCCTGATCACTGCCTCGACCGCGCCGGGTGCCGGGCCGTGCGTGAACCCCGAGGGGTGCAGGGTAATCGAGCCGATTCCGATGCCGGACCCACGGCGCGCCGAGTAGTCGCCGGCTACGTAGAACATCATCTCGTCAGAGTCTACGTTGTGATGGTTGTAGGGAATCGGCACCGCCTGCGGATCGAAATCCAGCGGGCGGGGGCAGAACGAGCAGATGACGAAGTTCGGTCCATCGAATGTCTGATGGACCGGGGGCGGTGCGTGCGTCCGCTTCACAATCGGCTCGAAATCGGCGATGTTGAAGGCGTAGGGGTACAGGCAACCATCCCACCCGACGACATCAAGCGGATGATAGGCGTAGGTAAGGCTGGTCAGGCCGCCGCGGTTGCGGACGATCACCGGCACGTCCTCGCCCTCTGCGAGCACCGGGCTGCCGGGTCCGCGCAGGTCGCGCTCGCAGTACGGGGCGTGCTCGAGGAACTGGCCGGTCTGCGACAAGTATCGGCTGGGCGTCCTGATGTGGCCGCGTGCCTCGATCACCAGCGCCGTGGCGGGATAGGCAGCGGGGTCCTGCTCCGATGCGCCGGCCGGGAGCCAGCGATGGATGGTCCCGCGGGGAATGACGACATAGTCGCCAGGCACCGCGTCGATGGCGCCGTAAACCGACTCGAACCGCAGCGAACCAGTGTGCACGTACACGGCTTCGTCTCCCGTCGAGTTCCGGTAAAGGCCGGAAGCGACATCGGCGCTGACGAAGGAGATACGGACATCGTCATTTCCCAGCAGGGGTATCCGGCCGAGGACAAGATCGCCGCTGCCGACCAGGTCCTGGGTGCGGTAATGCCGCGGCAGCAGCGGATGATTGGCAGTCAGCCGTGCCTCGGCAGCCACGTCGGCAAATGCTTCGCTCTTCACGATCGCGGTCGGCGGATGGGCGTGGTACAGGAGCGCCGAATCGGACGAGAAACCCTCCTCGCCCATGAGTTCCTCGGCATACAGCCCGCCCTCCGGACGGTGGAAGCGGATATGGCGCTTTCTCGGGATCTCCCCCGACACCCGGTAATAAGGCATTTCGGCTCCCTTGCCGCGATGTTCCTTTGGGCCGGTCGCGAAGTCCGGTGGGCCGGTCGCAAAGCCGCAGGTCGCTGGCCCGCCGCCTCGTCGCGGGTAACCTCATCCCGGCCAAGTCCGCCTCGGGGCGCGAACGCTGGCCGCCGCAGCGATTAGCAGTGCCGCCTGATCTGGTCTATCTTCCCCGACTATAGGCCCGCGGCTGATTCGGCTGGCCGGGGACAACTTGCAGGAGGGAATGACGTGGCGCGGACGAGCGAGACCCCCCAGGGCCTGGACGCCCCGCTGGCGGCCGGCCATGATGCCCCCCACCACGACGCTACAGGCGTGCAGCCTCAGTTCGCCGCCCAGGCAGAAGCAGACCGGCCCGGCCGCGATGCTGGTCGGGCGATGAGGCTTGTCGCCCTTGTCGCTGTTGTCATCGGCCTTCTCGCGCTGACGGCCGCCGCGTGCGTTCTGTCGTACTCGAGCATGCATTACCTGGCTGTCCAGGCGGACGTGTCCGCACGGCTGGCCAGCATCTACCCGCTGATCTTCGATGCGCTGCTCGTGCTGGCCGGCTGCTCGGTGCTCGCACTGCGCGGCGCGGGACTCGTCAGCCGGATATACGGGTGGCTGTGCATGCTCGTGCTGCTCGGCTGCCTAGCCGCGGGCGGCGCGTTGCGCGCTGCCGCGACCAAGATTCCGCACCGGACGGCCGGTGTGGTCGCGGCGATCGTCCCCTGGGTTCTCGTCCTGATCGGCTTCGGCCTGCTGCTCGCGCTGCTCCGGTACGCGCGGATCAGGCGGCTCGGCCAGCGGCACGCGAAGGCCGGTGCCGGGCAGGAAGAACGAGCGCTCCCGGATCCCGCGACCAGCGCGGGCCTGACTCCGCCGCCGGCCGTGCGGCCGGCAGATCTGCAATTGCGTGCCCGAATCCCCAGGCAGCCGACTGACGCCCAGACCGAGGCGAACCCGGTCCCGGGTCCCGCCGGCTGGCCAACGCCGTTCATGCCCCGTGTCGAGCACGAGTCTCCGGGCGAGCGTGACATCGCGGAGCAGGCCGTGGCCGCGGACGAGCCCGTGGCCGCGGACGAGCCCGTGGCCAGGGACCAGCCTGCGGCCGGTCAGCTGGGCAGCGAGCTCAGCCCGGCACCCATTCAGGAAAGCACCGGGGAGGAAGCCAGCGGACCGCCCGCCTTCAGGCGGACGCGCAGTTCTCCTACCCCTCCGCAGGAGTAAGCCCTGTTCTGACCGGCACGACGATGGCCGTGGCGATTGCCGCGACGCCCTCGCCCCTGCCGGTCAGGCCGAGGCCGTCAGTCGTGGTGGCCGACAGATTCACAGCGGCACCGTTCAGCGCGGTTGACAAGGCCGACTGGGCCTCGTCCCTGCGAGCAGAGATCCGCGGCCTATTCCCGATGACCTGCACGGCGACATTGCCGATGCGGTATCCGGCCTCGTCCAGCAGGTGGCTGGTCCGGCCTAGCAGGACAGCACCGCTCACCCCCGACCACCGCGCCTCATCGGTCCCGAACTGGCCGCCGAGATCGCCGAGCCCCGCAGCCGAGAGCAGGGCATCGCAGATCGCATGTGCCGCTACATCACCGTCAGAGTGGCCGGCCAGGCCCCGCTCACCAGGCCAATGCAGCCCGGCCAGGTACAGCTCTCGCCCGTCGCCGAACGGGTGCACATCTACTCCGATGCCGACGTGCGGCATCCGATCGTCCATTCGGGCGGGAGCCGCGCGTCAGCTGGCCAGGATCTCGTCGAGCAGCGTCTCGGCCTTGTCCTCGTTGGTCTTTTCCGCGAGCGCAAGCTCGCTGACGAGGATCTGCCTGGCCTTGGCTAGCATGCGCTTCTCGCCCGCCGACAACCCGCGCTCACGGTCGCGGCGCCACAGATCGCGCACGACCTCGGCGACCTTGTTCACGTCGCCCGATGCGAGCTTCTCGAGATTGGCCTTGTACCTGCGCGACCAGTTGGTCGGCTCCTCGGTGTACGGAGCGCGCAGGACCTCGAACACCCGCTCGAGGCCCTCCTGCCCGACTACATCCCTAACACCGACAAGTTCCGCGTTATCCGCGGGAACCCGCACCGTCAGGTCACCCTTGTCGACCTTGAGAACGAGATACGTCCTATCCTCGCCCTTGATCGTCCGGATCTCTATTTCGTCGATCCGAGCAGCCCCATGGTGGGGGTAGACGACGGTGTCGCCGACCTTGAAAGTCATGTGCCACGTACCCCTTCCGCTTTAGCTATGTTACCACGGCGCGGAACGAGCAATAACCATGCTTTTTGACAAAGATGCAGGTCAAGCGTGCTTTTACATACTGTGGGTGAGTGGCGGCGCCATCATAAAACCGACCCTCGCCCCGGCCAACCGGAACATCGGGCCACGAGGGCGCCGGCTTGGACGCCGGTAGGCCGCCACTCGGACTGCACCAAGCTTACCGCCTGGCCACTTCGGCTAGAACCCACTGAGCACTACGAAGTCCCTGGCAAGCATCTGGGCATCCACGGGTTACGTCAGCCAGCTGCCAGGCTCATACTGAAGTTAGGAGCTTGGGAGCGATTTCCGGAGAGAGACGCGTGAACCAGGGCGGTGAACGGGGACACGACGACTACGGCCTGCCGCCCGTGGACATCCAGATTCCCGACGATGCCCGCGAGCTAGACCGTGACGTGCAGGCCTATTATCGAGAGCTGCGCGCGCTGCGGCGTCATGAGCGCAGCGACCGATGGCGCGCACCGCTGCGGCGGAGCAGCATGATCGTGCCGCTTATTGCCGGGTGCCTGGTCCTCGCTATGGTCGCGGGGATGGTGCTGACCATGTTCAGCGCCAATCCGTACTTCTCCGGCCTCGCCGGCGGAGCCCGTCAGAGCGGCCAGGCTATGCGCTCAAAGGCCCCGTCGGCTGGTCCGTCGGCGACGAACGGCGCAGTTGGATGGAGCAGCCCGCCCGCCGTTCGTCTTCCTGCTGGCAAGATCAGCGTGGCGGGCAAACGGGTCGAGTTGCGGGGCCTCGCAGCGAAGGCGCTTGCCATAGTTCCGGCCGATTGCGCCTGCGCAGCCATGATCGCGCGACTACTCTCGCAGGCCAGGTCGGCGAGCGTGACGGTCTACCTGATCGGCAAACGTGGAGTCAGCATTGCCGAGCTCGACAAGCTGGTGCCCGCCTCGGCGGGAAGGACCTTCGTGGCCCTAGACGCGGATAACGCGCTTAAGTCGATCTCGCGGCCGCAGGGCCCGACGATCGTGCTTGTCGATGGCGGTGGCGGCATGACGGTCGAACGCCCGTTGAGCCCGGGCTTCGATCTGGGTCACAAGCTGCAGCAGCTGCGGCAACCGCACTAGGCGTCCGCAGAAGCGACTTAGCCGCGCGAGCGACGTAGCAGCGGGACCCGGCGGGCCGGCCGCGAGGGGCGCGATCCGCGCCGCTACGCTGTGCGAGGTCTGGCCAGATGCGACCCGACAAGCACGAGGAGGCTCGGTGATCCGAAGCAGCCGCTGCGGCGTGGTGCCGCGCCGCATTCTGATCGCGGCCGCGGTCGCGCTAGTGCCGGTCATCGCGGGATGCGAGGCAGGAAATAACGCGCCGACCCTGCAATGGCACCAGCCGACGGACGGCACCGTCGCCTCCGCGGGCACCGGCGACAGCATCACGATCAGCAACCTGTTCGTGCTCGGCCCGCCTGTCGGCGCTGTCCTGCACCGCGGCCAGAACGCTGGCCTCTTCCTTGGCCTGGTTAACATCGGCCGAGCAGACCGCCTGATCGCGATCAAGGCACCGGGAATCGCGCGGTCCGTGCAGCTGCCCGTCGGCGGCATAAAGCTCGGGTCACAGTCCAGGGTCCTGCTCACCGGCCCCAAGCCGCTGATCGTTCTGCAGCAATTGGTCAAGCCGCTCGCGGGCGGCTCCGTCATCACGATCGACCTGATCTTCCAGAAGGCAGGGACCAAGACGCTGCCCGTCCCGGTGATGCCGAGCGTGTCGAACTATTCGACGTTCTCGCCGCCGCCAGCCTCGTCACCCAGCCCGATAAGGGCCGCAAGTCACTCGGCCAAGGCGGCCAAGGGTAGGCGCGCCTCGGCGACGCCCTCACCGAGCAGCTCGCCCTGACTAGCTCGCCCTGACCAGGAACTTAGGCTGGGCCCCCGGCTAGGCCGCTTGGCCTCCTGCCCACGGCGCGCTGCTATCCGCCAGGCTCGAACTTGTAGCCGAGTCCTCGGACCGTGATGATGTGCATAGGCCTGGCAGGGTCCTGCTCCACCTTGGCCCGGAGCCGCTTGATGTGAACGTCGAGCGTCTTTGTGTCGCCGACATAATCGGCGCCCCAGACACGGTCGATCAGCTGCATCCTGGTCAGCACTCGGCCCGAATTCCGCAGCAGCACCTCGAGCAGCTCGAATTCTTTCAGCGGTAGCTGGACGGACGCGTTGCGGACCATCACGATGTGCCGCTCGACGTCCATCCGGACTGGGCCCGATTCCATCACCGAGGTCCCGGCTTCCTCGCCGTCGCCGCGGCGGCGCAGCACCGCCCGCATCCTGGCGACCAGTTCGCGGGAAGAGAACGGCTTGGTCACGTAGTCATCGGCGCCGAGTTCGAGCCCGACGACCTTGTCGATCTCACTGTCCTTGGCGGTGAGCATGATCACGGGAACATTGGACCGCTCCCGCAGCGCCCGGCAGACCTCGCTGCCCGGCAACCCGGGCAGCATCAGGTCGAGCAGGACCAGGTCGGCACCGGTTCGGTCGAAGGTGTCGAGCGCGGCAGGCCCGGTCGGGCACACGGCTACCTCGAAACCCTCTTTGCGGAGCATGTACGACAACGCGTCGCTGAATGACTCCTCATCTTCGACAACGAGCACCCGCGTCACTTGACTGCCTCCTTGGCAATGCTTTCCGGAGCGCGCGCGTCGGGCAAGCCGCCGCGCGGCCGCTCAGTGCTTTCCGGAGCGCGCGCGTCGGGCAAGCCGCCGCGCGGCCACTCAAGTCGGTCGGGTCGGGTCCGGGTCATCGCCGGCCCGCGCGTCATGATCGCGCTCCAGGCCTTACTGGCAGTCGCAGGGTGAAGGTCGATCCGGAGCCCTCCTTGCTGGTCACCGTCACCTTCCCGCCGTGCGCGGCTGTGACGTGCTTGACGATCGCGAGCCCGAGGCCGGTACCGCCGGTCACTCGCGATCTGGCGGGATCGACGCGGTAGAAGCGCTCGAAGATCCGCTCGAGGTCGCGTTTCGGGATGCCGATCCCCTGGTCGCTGACGCTCAGTTCGACGATGTCCTTGCTGGCCAAGCGGGTGGATACGACTACCCGTGTCTTCTCAGGGCTGTAGGCGACGGCGTTGTCAAGCAGATTGCGCAGCGCTGTGACCAGTAGCTCCTCCTCACCGAGCACGGTCAGTCGCCTGGTGCCAGCGAAGGCGAGCTCGATGCCACGCGACGTCGCCTTCATCCGGCCGCGATCGAGCGCCTCGGCGACCACCGAGTCGAGGTCGACCGGCGACGGGTCGGGTACCGGCTCGGCTGCCTGGATCCGGGACAGCGTGATCATGTCCTGAACCAGGTTGGTCAGCCTGCTCGCTTCCTGCCGCATCCGGCCTGCGAAGCGCCTGACTGCCTCGGGGTCGTCCGCGGCATCCTCGACCGTCTCGGCCAGCAAGGCCAGGGCCCCGACCGGCGTCTTGAGCTCGTGGCTCGTATTGGCCACGAAGTCCCTCCGGACCTCCTCGACGCGCCGCCGCTCGGTCTGGTCCTCGACAAGCAGCAGGACCAGCCCGCCGCCACCGACGGCGGGCCCCAGCGGAGCTACGCGGACGGCAAAGCTCGTCGTTCTGCCCTTGAGCGCGCCGGTCGAGACGTCAATCTCACCCTCGCGGATCTCACCGTCCCTGCGCACCTGACGGGCGAGCGCGAGGAGCTCTCCGACCACGAGTTCGTCGCCCTCGACCAACCCAAACGAACGTGCGGCCTCGCTCGCCTCGAGCACCATGTCGTCGCTGTCGATGACCACTGCTGACGACGACAGCACAGCGAGCACGGCGGCGAGCCCCGCAGGCAGCCGGACAGGACCCGGGGCAGCGGCCAGGTACGCGGAGGTGCGGGCGCTCATCCGACCACCTCAGCGGGCAAGGCCGGGACGCGGGCGTTGCTGACCGCAATCACCCCCACATTCACACTTTGATGGTATGCGGAGAGCCTGTGAGCGCGCACCTGAGCAGCTTCTTGACCGGGATCAATTTGTGGAGAGTTCACCAGGTCGCTCTCCTGAGTTCATATAGCGGGCGCGCGCTGGCCGACGCGGCGACGCGCACTGCCCGGGCTGCGGCTGCCTTCCCTTCACCTGCTCATCTGCCCTGGTTCCTGACCGCCTCGGCGGCGACCTTCGCTGCCTGCGGGTCCAGGTACTCGCCGCCGTTGCCCACCGGCTGGTAGCGGTCATCGAGCTCGTAGACGAGCGGGATCCCCGTCGGGATGTTCAGCGCCGCGATGTCCTCGTCGCCGATCCCGTCCAGATGCTTGACCAACCCGCGCAGCGAGTTCCCGTGCGCGACGACGAGCACGGTCCGCCCGACGGCAAGCTCGGGAACGATCGCGTCGTGCCAGTACGGCAGCATCCGCCAGACAACGTCGCGCAGGCACTCCGTGCGCGGCATGAGATCACCGGGCAGCAGCGCGTACCTCGGGTCGCGAGCCTGCGACAGCGGGTCGTCGTCGGCTATCGGAGGCGGCGGTACGTCGTAGGACCGCCGCCAGGCCATGAACTGCTCGTCACCGTACTCGGCCCGGACCTGGGCCTTGTTCTTGCCTTGCAACCCGCCATAGTGCCGTTCGTTCAGCCGCCATGACCGGCGCACCGGCAGCCAGCCGAGATCCGCGGTCTCGAGTGCGGTGTTGGCCGTCTGGATCGCGCGAGTAAGGACAGAGGTATGCACGACGCCGGGCCGTAGTCCGCTGCTTGCGAGCAACTCGCCCGCGTGCTCGGCCTCGGCGAAGCCCTGCTTGGACAGGCCGACATCGACCCAGCCGGTGAACAGACCCTCAGCATTCCAGACGCTCTCGCCATGCCTGAGGAGCACCAAGGTCGCCATGGGCTGAGCGTATCGCGCCTGCTGGCGCCTCTCAGCCGCTCCGCGAGCAGCGCGAACGCGGCCGTTGCCGGCTCGCTCGTCCGAAATAGCCTGGCCGGGAACATGACGGCGAACTTTAGGGTTCACCCGTCTCGGAGGTGTATGCCAGTGCCGCGTCGCTACCCGCAGCGAGTCGCGACCATCACCGTTCACACGTCACCGCTTGAGCAGCCAGGAACAGGTGATGCCGGCGGTCTTAACATTTATGTCGTCGAAGTGGCCAAGCTCCTCGCGGCCAGAGGCGTCGAAGTGGATATTTTCACTCGGGCCGTCTCCCGCGACCAGCCGCCCGTGGTCGAGCTGACCCCCGGGGTTCTGGTCAGGCACATCGAGGCTGGCCCGTTCGAGGAACTGGACAAGTCGGACCTGCCTTCTCAGCTCTGCCATTTCACCTTCGAAGTCTTGCGCGAGGAGGCCGCGCACGCTCCCGGCAGGTACGACCTGGTGCACGGCCACTACTGGCTGTCTGGCCAGGTCGGGGCCGTCGCCAAGGAACGCTGGGGCGTGCCGCTTGTGCAGTCCATGCATACTCTCGGCAAGGTCAAGAACGCTGCGCTGGCGGCCGGCGACGCGGTCGAGCCCGATATCCGCCTCCGGGGCGAGGCCGAGGTCATCGCATCCGCCGACCGGATCGTTGCCAACACCCACGCCGAGGCGCAGGAACTGATCAAGCTCTACGATGCCGCGCCGCACCGGGTCGCGTCGGTCAGCCCGGGCGTGGACCTGGCCGTCTTCCGGCCCGGCTCTCAGCGGCTGGCCAGGCGGCGCCTCGGCATCGCGTCCAACGCGATCGTGCTGATGTTCGCCGGCCGGATGCAGCCGCTCAAGGCGCCCGACGTGCTGCTGCGAGCTGCGGCTCAGCTGGTCAGGGATCAGCCGAAGCTGGCCGACCGGCTGGTGGTGGCGTTCGTCGGCGGCCCGAGTGGCACCGGCCGCAATGACCCTGACAGCCTGGTCCAGCTCGGCGCCGCGCTCGGCATCACGCAGAACATGAGGCTCGAACCGCCCTGCCCGCAGCGCGACCTGGCCGACTGGTACCGGGCGGCCACCCTCGTCGTGGTTCCGTCCTACTCGGAGTCATTCGGGCTCGTGGCGGTCGAGGCCCAGGCGTGCGGCACGCCAGTCGTCGCCGCTTCGGCAGGCGGGCTGCGCACCGCGGTCAGGCACGGCATCTCCGGCGTTCTGGTGGACGGGCATGATCCGGCCAGGTATGCCAGGGAGATCGCGGACCTGCTGGCCAGCTCGGGAAGGCTGGCCAGGCTGTCCCGCGGTGCCAGGAAGCACGCGTCAGGGTTCGGCTGGTCATCGACGGTCGATCAGCTGCTTGCCGTGTACGGTGACGCCATGAGCCAGGTCGCGGCCACGGTGGATGCGTGACCGCCGACCGGGAGACCGATCAAGCGGTCAGCCCGGCCGGGGCCGGTGACCCCGGCGGCAAGCTCGGCGAGATCCTGTCCGGCCTGGGTGTCAGCTTCTCCTCGCCGCAGCCTGGCGCGTTCCTGGTCAGGCTCGAAGGCCAGCACAAGCTGGTCACGATGACCTGGCTGATCGCCGACACGCATAGCCTGCATATCGAGGCGTTCTTCTGCCGCCAGCCGGACGAGAACCACGCCGCGTTCTACCGGTTCCTGCTCGAGCGAGGCAGCCGGATGTTCGGCGTTCATTTCGCGCTCGACCCCGTGGGCGACGTCCACCTGGTCGGCAGGCTGCCGCTGGCCGTGATCAGCCCTGAGGAGATCGACCGCCTGCTCGGCTGCGTACTGAGCTACTCCGATGAGAACTTCGATAACGCGCTCATGATCGGCTTCGCCTCCTCGATCCGCAAGGAGTACGCCTGGCGGGTCAAGCGCGGCGAGAGCCTCGCCAACCTGCGCGCGTTCACGCGGGTAACCGAGCCCGACGCCGCGCTGCCGTCAGCCGGGCAGGGCGGCGCGGCTGAACCCGGGGCTGCCCGCGGCCGATCATGACGGGCACGGCGACCGACACCTTCGGCGTGTTCGGAACCACTGGCGTCATCGTCAGCACCGAGCCGGCCGCGCTCGGCCAGGCGCGGGCGATCGCCGACGCGGAGCTCTCCGCCGTTGACCTGGCGTGCAGCAGGTTCCGGCCGGACTCCGAATTGTCCAGGCTCAACCGGGCCCGCGGCGAACCGACGCGGATCAGCGAGCTGTTCATGGCGCTGATCACCGCGGCGCTGCGGGCGGCCGAGCTCACCGGCGGGGACGTTGATCCGACCTGCGGGAACGCGCTGGTCTCGGCTGGCTACGACCGCGACTTCGCCGATCTCGGCGAGGGGACGGCGACGGCCGCCTTCCCGCCCGGCCCGGTGCCCGGCTGGCGCGCAGTCCGGCTCGATCCTCGCCGGGCAGTGGTGCAGCTAGCCAGCGGTGCCCAGCTCGATCTAGGCTCGACCGCCAAGGCGTGGGCCGCCGACCACTGCGCTGCCCTGATCGCCGGGCGACTGGGTTGCGGTGTCCTGGTCAGTCTCGGCGGGGATGTAGCCGTTGCCGGGCCGCCGCCCGGCACCGGCTGGCAGATCAGGGTCACCGACGATCACGCCGCGCCCGCTGATGCGCCAGGCCAGAGCGTCACCATCAGCTCCGGCGGCCTGGCGACCTCGAGCACCACCGTCAGGTCCTGGAAAGCCGGGAGCGCGACGATGCATCACATCATCGATCCGCGGACCGGCCTGCCCGCCCGCTCCTGCTGGCGCACCGTCAGCGTGGCCGCGCGGACCTGCGGCGACGCCAACGTCGCCAGCACAGCGGCGATCATCAGAAGCGAGGACGCGCTCCCCTGGCTGACAGAAGCCGCCCTGCCGGCCCGCCTCGTCCGCCACGACGGCACCGTCGCGACGACCCCCGGCTGGCCCGCCGACCACCGCCCGCCCCCGGCACCCCCAACACTCCCGACATCCCCGACATCCCCGGTATCCCCGACATCCCCGGCGCCTCACCCGCCCCCCAATAGAACAGCTATGGCCCACCGCCGTTCATAAAGCACGGGTGATGGGACATAGCTGTTGAATTCGGGGGGCGCGGACCGCCAGGCATGCCCGGCCGGGGGTGTCAATGGCGATTACGATGCGCTAGACCGTGCTCGGCGGGCGGCGGTGGTCGTGCGGGCCGTTGCGGCTACGAATCTTGGCTCTTGCGGAGGTAGCTAATGGGACCGCTGGACGGCGTCGGGGTCATCGAGATCGCGAGCCTGGCGCCCGCGCCGTTTGGCTGCATGATCCTTTCCGACCTCGGGGCCGACGTGCTAAGGGTCGAGCGGCCCGAGAGCTGCCTGCCCGGCCGGCCGGCGCCGGTGGATCCGCTGAGCCGCGGTCGGCGGTCGATCGGGCTGAACCTGAAGGACCCGGCCGGCGTCGCGCTGCTGCTGAAGCTGGTGACCTCGGCGGACGTCCTGGTCGAGGGCTTCAGGCCTGGCGTGACCGAGCGGCTCGGGTTCGGGCCGGATGTGTGCGCGAAGCGCAATCCTGGGCTGATCTACGCCCGGATGACCGGCTGGGGCCAGGAGGGGCCGCTGGCGCCGACCGCCGGGCATGACATCGACTACATCGCGATCTCCGGCGCCCTGCATCCGATCGGCCGGGCCGGCGAGCGGCCGGTGCCGCCGCTGAACCTGGTCGGCGACTTCGGCGGCGGCGGGATGCTGCTGGCGATCGGCGTGCTCGCCGCGCTCGTCGAGCGGCAGCGATCCGGTCTCGGCCAGGTGGTTGACGCCGCGATGGTGGACGGCTCGGCGCTGCTCACCTCCTTCATCTACGGGCTGCGCGCACGCGGCGGGTGGCGGGACGAGCGTGGCGTGAACCTGCTCGACGGCGGCGCGCCGTTCTACGACACCTACGCCACAGTGGACGGCAAGTTCGTCGCCGTCGGAGCGCTCGAGCCGCAGTTCTACGCGGCGCTGCTGGCGGGCCTCGGGCTGACCGACGCCGACCTGCCAGCGCAGATGGACATGGCCGGCTGGCCGGTGCTGCGGCAGCGGTTCGCGGAGGTTTTCGCCGAGCGCACCAGGGACGAGTGGGCAGCCGTGTTCGCCGGGACGGACGCATGCGTCGCGCCCGTGCTGTCGCCTTCCGAGGTGGCCGGGCATCCCCATAACGCTGCCAGGCGGGTCTTCGCCGACGTCGGCGGCGTGTCGCAGCCGCAGCCCGCGCCCAGGTTCGCCCGCACCACGGCAGATCAGCCGGCGCCGCCCGTCCGGCCCGGTGCGGACACCGATGCGGTGCTCGGCGGGCTGGGGCTCAGCGAGACGGAGATCGCCGGGCTGCGGGACAGCGGGGTGGTCGCCTGAGTTCACCGCCCGCGCCCCCGCCCTCGTCACCATCGTCGCCCCCGTCACCGTCAGCCGGAGCAGCCGGTCGCCCGCGGGGCTGGCGCGGCGGGCGTGACGCCGAGATCCTGCGGCTGGCCATCCCAGCCTTCGGGGCACTCATCACCGAGCCGCTGTTCCTGCTGGCCGACTCGGCGATCGTCGGCAGGCTGGGCACGGCGCCGCTCGGCAGCCTTGGCGTAGCCGCCCAGGCGCTGACCTCGCTGGTCAACGTCTCGATCTTCCTCGCCTACGGCACGACCGCCGCAGTCGCCAGGCAACTGGGCGCCGGCAACCAACAGGCAGCGATCAGGCAGGGGATCGACGGCCTCTGGCTGGCTGGCGCGATCGGCGCAGCCGTGCTGGCGATCGGGCTGCCGCTCGCGACGCCGATCACCGCGGCGTTCGGCGCCTCGCCCGCCGTGACGGCCGGCGCGGTAACCTACCTGCGGATCAGCCTGCTTGCGGCGCCGGCCATGCTGACCGTCCTGGCCGGCACCGGCGTCCTGCGCGGCCTGCAGGACACCCGGACCCCGCTTGTCGTCTCCGTTGTCGCCAACATCGCGAACGTGGCCCTGAACGCGACCTTCGTGCTCGGGCTTGGCTGGGGCATCGCCGGCTCGGCCTGGGGAACCGTGATCGCCCAGTATGGTGCGGCCGCCGCTTACCTGGCCATGGTGGCGAACGGGGCGAGGCGCGCCGGGGTCAGGCTCGGCATCGACCTGCCTGGCCTGAAGGCCGCGGCCAGGACAGGAGCCGCCCTCGTGCTAAGGACCGCGGCACTGCAAGCCGTGCTGATCGCCGCTACCGCCATCGCGGCGCGGCAGGGCGACGCGGCGATCGCCGCACATCAGGTGGCCTTCAGGCTCTGGAGCCTGCTGGCCTTCGCGCTCGACGCCATCGCGATCGCCGGGCAAGCGATCACTGGTAAGTACCTGGGGGCCGGCGACGTTGCGGGAGCAAGGGCAGCGACGACGCGGATGATCCGCTGGGGTGTCGGCTGCGGCGCCGTGTTCGGCGTGGCCACGCTGGCGCTACGGCCCTGGCTGCCAGGGCTGTTCGCGGCCGCGCCGCCGGTCGCCCACCTGCTGCTTGCGGTGCTGCTCGTGGTCGCTGCCGGCCAGCCGGTGGCCGGCGTTGTCTTCGTGCTCGACGGTGTGCTGATCGGTGCTGGCGATCAGGACTACCTGGCCGTGGCCGGGCTGGTGTCCACCGCCGTGTTCGGGGTCGCGGCGGCGGTCGTCGTGGCGACCGGCGCCGGTCTGCTCGGGCTGTGGTTCGCCATCTCGGCCTGGCTGGCGGCGCGGTTCGTGACGCTGACCTGGCGGGCCCGCGGCTCTCGCTGGCTGGTCACCGGCGCGGTCAGGGCATGACCCGCCGACGGGCGGTCCTGGCCCGCGTCGGCGTGACCCTGATGACGTGCGGGTAGTCTCTCGCGCTGATCGAAGGTCCAGCGGACCGATGTTAACCGCCGGTCAGCCGCCGAGGGCGAGCTGGGCAACCCGTACGATCACCAATGTGATCGCGGCTCCCAGGTAGACGTACATCGCCGACATCCCGACCCGCCTGGCCATCGACATCTGCACCGGGGCAAGCATGGCGAGCGGCGGCATCCGCCAATTCTCCCTGTTCTTTTTGCGGTCTTCTGACCGGTCAGCGGGGGTCGCCGCGGAGTCGCGGCCGCCGATGACCCGGCTGCTGGCGAGCCTGGCACGCACAAGCAGGAACCCGCCCGTGAGGATGGCGGCGATCACCGAGACGCCCATGATGCCGAAGACCTGCCCGGTCGACACCCGACCGAAGACGACCGAGATCATCAGGATCGCCGACAGGATGACGAGCGTCGCGACAACGACGCCGGCCGCGATGTTGGTCCTGACCCTGTTCACCCAGGGTCCAAGCACTTCCTTGTCATTGCAGAGCAGCAGCAGGAAGACAGTGGCGCTCGGCAGCAGCACACCGGCGAGCACCTGGACGCCCACGGTGATCAGGCCGAGCGGCGATCCCGGGATCAGCACGATCGTCGCCGCCAAGGCGATCAGGGCGGCGTACATAGCGTAGAAGCCCTTCGCCTGCCGCACGCCGCGGTGCAGCGAGTGCTTGAGCCCGAGCACATCCCCGACCGCGTACGCGGTGGAGAGCGACACGGCGAATGCGCCGATCATCGACGCGTCGAGCAGGGCGACAGCGAAGATCGCGCCGGCCGCGTGGCCCGCGTACGACGCAAGCCCGGCAGCCAGACCGGCGGCGTCGGTGAACTGACCGTGCCTGGCCCCGGCGAACGCGGCTGCGGTGGCGCCCATCAGGGCGCTGCCGCCGATCACCACGACCACGATCCCGATCCACAGGTCCGCCTTCTCGTACCGCATGAACCGCGGCGTGATCCGCTTGTCGACGATGTAGGACTGCTGGAAGAAGAGCTGCCAGGGCGCCACCGTCGTGCCCACGATCCCGATCACGAGCAGCAGCACGGTCCCGAGCTGGCCAGAGCCGCCGGGGATGGAGGGCATGACGAATCCCGTGGCCATCTGACCGGGCCTGGGGTGCGCGATCAGGTAGAGCGGCACGAGCAGCAGCGAGCCCGCGCAAAGGGCCATGGCCATCCGCTCAAAGCGCCGCAGGCTGCCGGTCGAGGCCGCCACGACGATGACGAGGCTGGCCAGGATTACCGCCACGATCTTCGGCACGCCCAGGTAGCTCGCGGCGAGCGCGATCCCGATGAACTCCGTCACGATCGTCAGCGCGTTCAGGATGAACAGATTGATCACGCTGAATGCGCCCCAGAACCTGCCGAACCGCTCAAGTATCAGCTTGGCGTATCCGACTCCCGTGACCGCACCGAGCCTCAGCACCATCTCCTGGTTCACATACAGGACGGGGATAAGCAGCAGGAACGTCCATAGCAGCTTGGTCCCGTAGGTCTGGCCGGCCTGCCCGTAAGTCGAGAACGCCCCGGCGTCGTTGTCGCCCACCATGACGATCACGCCAGGTCCGACGACCGCGAGCAGCGTCTTCAGCTTGGCCGACAGCGACCTGCGGGTGCCGGCGTCCTCGGTGGAGATCGATCCGAAGGCGCCCTTGATGTCGACGCCGTGCGCCGCGTCGATAGCCGCGGCGCGGCCTGGGGTGACCAGGCTCGGGCTCGTGGAAGTCATGGCGGAACACCCCTTCTCGCGGCTGGCAAGCCAGCGGGATCGGGGGGCACGCGGAAAGCGCCGCTACGAGCGGCTCAGATGACCTGCTGCGTCAGGCCCGGCCGATGGCGTCTGGCGAGGGACTTGCAGGGCGGCGCATGCGCGTGCCCGGTGCGGGCAGAGAGTACGGCGAGTGGGGCCGGTCACGGCCCTGTCTATCGTGTTCCACGACTCGCCTCCCTCCAGCCTGGTGCCAGGCTCACTGCGCCTCTGATATCTGGCACAGGCAGCCCGGCAACTCCCTCGCACCCGCCCGGGAGGCCGCGCGCCCCGGCAAGCCGGGGCTGGCACCTCTCTCGTTAGAGCTTTGGCACTCCACGGCGTAGCGCGGCACTGTACTCGCGGGACCTGAGTCCCTCCGGGCACCGTCCGCCTGCGCAGCCACTTGGCCTCACCCCTTAGGCCGGGGAGAGGTGTCCTGATCCGGAGCGTCTCTCGACGGTTGGGATCAGTGGCCTATGTCCGTGAAGACGCCTCACCGAACGAGGTGTCCTCGTCAACCACTGTCGAGGATGCCCGATCCGGCTCATACATGTCAATTCGGCAGGCGCCCGCCAGGCCCGGGACGGCCACGGTTCAGCCGCCAGTGCCGAGTTGGATCGCCTTGACGATGAGCAGCAGCACGGAGATCACGAGGTAGGCCCAGAGCACCGCGATCGTGAGTTTCGTCAGCGAGGACCAGGCCACCGGCTTGAGCAGTGCCAGTGGCGGCATCCGCCAGCTGGCCCGCTCCGGCCGCGTCATACCAGCGAAGTCCGCCCTGCTCGGCGGCGCCTCCGCAGCCCCGGCGACCAGCATACGGTGCGCGACGGTGAACCGCAGCCACCCGTACGCCATCGCCGAGCCGATCCCCAGGCCGACCGCGATCCAGACGACGACCTGTGGTGCGCTCAGGGCCGGAAACAGCGTTGTTACCACCAGTGTGCCCGAGAGGGTCAGCAACAGCCCGATGATGATCCCCGCGACGACGTTCAGCCATCGGGAGTTCGTCCACGGGCCAAGCACCTGGGGGTCGTTGCACAGCAGGAGCAGGAACACGCTGGCGCTCGGCAGCAGCACCCCGGCGAGCGCCTGCACCGCGGTGGTGAGCAGGCCAAGCGGCGCGCCCGGAACCAGCACGATGCCGGCCGCCAGCACGACCACCAGCGTGTAGCTGGCGTAGAACGCCTTCGCGTCGCGGAACTTGCGGTGCAGCGAGTGCCTGAGGTTGAAGACGTCACCGAACGCGTAGCTCGTCGACAGCGTGACGGCCGCGGCCCCGATGATGCTCGCGTCGAGCAGTACGAGCGCGAAGACGGCGCCGAGGAAGCTGTTCTTGCTCCTGAACGCCTCGGCGACGCCGAGCGCGTCTGTGAAGTGCCCGGCCCGGGACGTCCCGGCGACCGCGTACACCGTCGCGACCAGGATCACGGTGGCGCTGACGACCACCACCAGTGACCCGAGGAAGGTATCGGCGCGCTCGTAGCGGATGAACCGCGGCGTGATCCGCTTGTCGATCACGTTCGACTGCTGGAAGAAGAGTTGCCAGGGCGCCACCGTCGTGCCGACGATCGCGATGATCAGCAGCACCGCGTTGGAGCTGACGCCGCCCTGGACGCCTGGCAGGAAGAAATGGTAGGCGACCGACCCGGTGGCCGGGTGCGAGAAGATGACCAGCGGCACGAACAGGACCAGGCTCGCGCCGATGAACACGAACATCGCCCGTTCCCAGCGCCTGAAGCTCCCGCTCGCGGTGATCGCGATCAGAGTCGCGGCAGCAATTGGAACGGAGATGTAAGGACTAACCCCGAAGTAGCTCATCGCCAGCGAGATGCCGATGAATTCTGTGACAATGGTCAGGAAATTAAGCAGAAACAAATCGATGACGCTGAACCGGCCCCAGAACTTACCGAATCGCTCGTAAATCAGCTTGGCGTGGCCCACACCGGTCACGGCACCGAGCCTGACCACCATTTCCTGGTTGACGATCAGGACCGGGATCAGCAGCAGCAGTACCCACAGCAGGCTGTACCCGTAGTTCTGGCCTGCCTGGGCGTAGGTGGCGACGCCGCCCGCGTCGTTGTCACCGACCATCACGATCAGGCCGGGGCCGACGATCGCCAGGAACGTCACCAGCTGACGGCGCCAGCCTGAATGCTGCTCATCCCCGACCCTGATCCGGCCGAGCGCTCCCTCGATGTCACCGGTGCCGGCATCGCCGCCGGACGGCTGGGGCTGGCTGAGCGTGCTGGCGCGAGCGGGCGCAGTCCGGTTCCTGGCGGGCGGCTCGCGCGCCTCCCGGGGCCGCACGGCCGGGCGCCTAACCGGGGCTCCCTCCGGTGCGGGAGGCTCGCGCGCAGGCTCAGGCTCGGGCCGCGGCGCCGGGCGGCTCGCCGGTGCGGGAGGCTCGCGCTCAGGCTCGGGCCGCGGAGCCGGAGTCCCCTCCCGTGCCGGGTCGGTCACTGCCTCTTGCCTCGGTGCGAGTCGGGCGGCTCGGCCGCCTCTCGCCGCCGCCAGTCTTCCGGCAGCGTGACCTCAAGCACGTCATCGACCGTGATCAGGCCGATCATGGTCCGGTCCTCGTCTACGACCGGGATGGTGATGAGGTTGTAGTCGCTCATCAGGACCGCCACGTCCACCACGTCGGTGTCCGCGCCGATCCTGACCGGATCGTCGTCGTAGATATCGCTCAGGCGAGCACCCGAATCGGACTGAAGCAGGGTCACGAGCTTCACGACGCCGCACAGCGTGCCATCGGTGTCGAGCGCGTGCACACTCGTGAGCGCCTCAGGCTGCAGGTTCGTCGAGCTCCTGACCGCGGCCACCGAGTCAGCCACCGTGCTGTCCTCGGAAACGGCGAGGAAGTCCATCCCCATCAGGCCGCCCGCGCTCGTAGGGTTGAACCCCATCAGCGTCAGCACCTTGGCTCGCTGGCCCGCGGGCAGCAAGTCGATCACCGGCTGCCTGCGGCGCTGTGGCAGCTCGGAAATCGCGTCGGCCGCATCGTCGGCCCGCATCCGGTTCAGCACCTCGGCGATCTCGGCATCGGTCCTGGCACCAAGCAGCCGGGTGGCCAGGTCCTCGTCAAGCTCCTCGAACACGTCGGCCTCGAGCTCGGGATCGGCGTGCACTTGGCCGAGGATCTCGGTCTCCTCGGCCTTGGAAGCCTCCTCGAGAAGGTCGGCGATCTGAGCGGGCTTCAGCCGTCGAATCCGGCCGAACGGGCCGCGCAGTAGGGCACTGCCCGCGTGGCCGATGAGCGGCTCGAAGTTCGCCCACTCCTCGAACCGGTGCGCGCTGGCGTCAGGAGCGAGCAGCCGCAGCAGGCCGCGCGGCCGGCGGCGAGTGTCCACCCCCGCCAGGACCCACTCCGATCCCTGCCGCTGCAGCTCGAGGTCGACCGCCTTGATCAGGTGCGCGGTCGGCACGTCGATGAGCCGGTGCCCGAGCACGTCGGCGCGGAGCAGCACTTCGCCATGGCGGCGCTCGAACTGGCGCAGGTCAAGCCGCGCGCTGGTCAGCTTGAGCACCTCGCCATCGAACGAACTGACCTGCTCGAGTGGAACAAAGACTTCCCGGCTGCCCACCGCTGCGACCAGGCCCGTGACCAGCGGCGGCTCGGCACCCCGGAGCCGCACGATGACGTCCGCCAGCTTGCCGATTGACTCCCCTTGCTTGTCGGTAATGGGCCTGCCGACGAGCTCGGATAGGTGCAGCGCGCGCCCGTTGCCCGCTTCCGGCGCCGCAGCCGCCGGTGATGTGGTCATGTCCACGCAGCCTTTCTGCTCTGCCGCTGCCGTTCTCCTACCCAGAACGCCGCTCATGGTCAGGACGTGTCTGGCTGGCCGCAACGCGGCGGTTCCGGGTAGCAAACCGGGCGCTGGTATTACTGTCAGTGCCGACGGGCACCCGCCCCGCTGCTTCACTCTGCCATCTAATCTCTGTGTGAGTGAGAGCTGGCCCGGATGGTATGAAAGCCACGTCAGGGGTGCTGACAGCATTTCTGGCGGCCGGGGATGAGCGGAGGCAGGACGGGCGTGGCAACAGCCAGAGTGGCGAGACTGCGGAGCCGCCGGGAAGACCTAGGCGAAACCCTGGGCTATGCGATCAAACGGCGCCTGCTCGGACCGCCGCTCGTCAACGAGCAGCTCCGTGAGGAGCGGCTGTCCAAGCCGCTGGCGCTTGGCGTCCTCGCGCCTGACGGGATCTCCTCCTCCGCCTACGGCACAGAGGAAATCTTGATCGAGCTGCTCAGGGGCGGCCTCGGCATCGCTGCGTTCGCGCTGATCCTGCCGCTGACCGGCGTCGTGCTGTTCGTGATGGCCCTCGTCGTGCTGTCCTACCGCGAGGTCGTCACCGTCTACACGAGGGCTGGCGGCTCGTATGTCGTCGCCCGGGAGAACTTTGGTCCACGGGTTGCCCAGATCGCCGCCGTCGCGCTGCTGGTTGATTACATAGTGACGGTCGCGGTCCAGGTCGCCGCGGGCACGGCGGCCGTCCCCTCCCCGATCCCGGTCCTGGACCATCCGGACCTGCTGACGATCATCTCGGTCGGCATCGTGCTGCTCATGCTCTTCGGCAACCTGCGCGGCATCAGGGAGGCTGGCCGTACGTTCGCGGTCCCGACCTATCTCTTCACCAGCGTGGTGATGATCCTGATCATCACGGGCCTGGTCCGGGAGTTCTTCGGCCGGCTGCCGCACTGGCCCGTCCCGCCAGGCGCGAACGTCTACGGCGCTGACGTGTCGCCGAGTCACAGCGCGCTGATCACCTTCGGGATGGTTTTCGTGCTGCTACGGGCCTTCGCCAACGGCGGTTCCTCGCTGACCGGGATCGAGGCGGTCTCCAACGCGGTCAGCGTGTTCCGCCCGCCTGAGGGCATCAATGCCCGGCGCGTGCTCGTCACCGAGGGCGTCATCCTCGGAACACTCGTGGCTGGAGTCTCCTGGCTAGCGCACGTCACGCACGCGACGCCCTACGTCGGGGGTGTGCCGACGGTTATCTCGCAGGAGGCGAAGCTGGTCTTCGGCACATCGACTTTCGGCCACGTCATGTTCATCGTCGTCCAGGCGGCGACCGCCCTGATCCTCTACACGGGCGGCAATACCAGCTTCAACGGTTTCCCGTTCCTGGCCAGTTTCGTGGCCGAGGACGCGTTCCTGCCGCGATGGCTCACTAAGCGCGGGCACCGGCTCGTGTTCTCCAACGGCATCATTGTGCTGGCGGTACTGTCCTGCACGCTGCTAGCCGTGGCCGGCTCGAACGTCAACAGGCTCGTGCCGTTCTACGCGATCGGGGTTTTCACCGCGTTCACGCTGGCCGGATTCGGCATGGCCAGGTATCACCACGTGCACAAGGAGCCCGGCTGGCACCACAAGCTGGTCATCAACTTCGCCGCCGGGCTGATCTCCCTGATCGTCGTGCTCATCTTCGCCGTCGTGAAGTTCACCGAGGGCGCCTGGGTGGTCCTGATCGTGTTCGCAATCGGGGTGCCGGCGCTGATCAGGCTTAACCGGCAGTACCGGATGGAAGCCGAGGTGCTGGAGCACATCAGCGCCCGCGGCCTTGGCCCGGTCAAGCCCACCTCACCGCCGACTTATTCGCGTCGCACCGTCTACGTCTTCGTGGACGAGTTCGACCTCGCAACGCTGGCTGCCCTGCGCTACGCGCGGAGCCTGCGCCCG
>Ga0209240_1000154_pt1 | contig 26787 bp, 24 predicted proteins | sample GraSoi_2013_80cm_FD_185828 | JGI IMG/M metagenome (GOLD analysis project Ga0209240, IMG submission 185828) | Grasslands soil microbial communities from the Angelo Coastal Reserve, California, USA - Sample 9_17_2013_80cm (SPAdes) (version 2) | ecosystem: Environmental > Terrestrial > Soil >...
ATCATCGTGAACGGCGACACGCAGCCTTTGCCCGAACCTCAAACACTGGCTGCATTGTTGCTATTGCTCTCCCCGCCGACTCCGTTCGCTGTGGTCCGCAACGAAGAATTTATTCCGCGCTCGGCCTATGCGGAGTGCTGCATTTATCCAGGTGATCGAATCGAAATCGTTCATCCTTCGGTTGGAGGCTGAAATGGGAGTTCCCGACATCAAGGACAAACTTAATTTGTACGGGCTGTGCTTTGCGAGCCGCCTGTTACTGGGTACTTCACGATACGAATCTCCGCGCCAATTAGTGGATGCGATTCGCGCCGCCGATCCCGCCATGCTCACGGTGTCGCTGCGCCGGCAGCTCCCGGGGAGAAAGGATGCGGGACAGGCCTTTTGGAATCTGCTCCGAGAGACTAATCGGACTATTCTTCCTAACACCGCGGGCTGCCAGACTGCACGCGAGGCCGTTAGCACGGCCTGCGTAGCGCGAGAGTTATTTGAAACCAGTCTCATCAAGCTCGAGGTCATCGGTGATGAAGTTAACCTGCAGCCTGACCCCTTTGAGTTGGTCGAGGCCGCGAGCGAACTCATAAAACTCGGCTTCAAGGTCTTACCGTATTGCACGGAAGACTGGGTCGTGTGCAAGCGATTGATCGATGTTGGCTGCGAGGTGCTGATGCCCTGGGCTGCTCCGATCGGTACTGGTCAAGGACCCCGCAATGCTTCTGCGCTGCGTGAACTGCGTCAACGCGCGCCGCACATACCTCTGATCATAGATGCAGGCATCGGTCTTCCGTCACATGCCTGTCAGGTGATGGAGTGGGGCTTCGATGGCGTACTATTGAACACGGCGGTTTCGCGTGCGATTCACCCGGTGGAGATGGCCAGTGCCTTTGCCGGAGCCGTCCGAGCAGGCCGCAGTGCCTTTCTGGCCGGACCTATGACCGTCCAGCAGTTGGCTGTGCCAAGCACCCCCGAGTTGGGCCGTCCTTTCTCGGCAGATTCACCCGAATCGAACCAATTCCTTTGCGTACCGAGACAGCAGCCGGCGTGACCAGCTTGAACAGGCAGTAAATCACGGATGGAAACTTTCCCGAAGACATACCGCAGTTATCAAGTCTTTCGGACAGGCAACCAAGCTCAAAAACAGCCTGCAGGAAAGATTCGCTCCTGACCGTTAAGCGCGTGAACCACGGAGATTGCGAGCAGATCGAAGAAGTGGTTCGGGCAGTTGCCGCTGGAACGAGAAACCGTAAGCCACGAATTCTCGTACCGACTCTTTCTCCAGCTTATATGCATCATAAGTAGCTGATAATCAGGCTACTGCGATCAAGATCAAAACGATTGGCACGAAACCTGATCTTAGAGATGTGCGCCTGGGCAGTCCTCAGAGCTGACTAACCACTTGGACAGTAATAAAGGCTCCTTTCGAGGTATGGCGCATAGCAGCCAAGAATTATAACCTCGACCAGGCAGCGAACATTGGACATTCGTAACGCCGATTTAAATAAACCCTGACTATTCAAATGAATAGCTGATTTGATTAATTCAAATGAATAATTCCCTTGCTGCGGAGTCAGGCTTGGATGCTAAACAACGGTTAATTAAGGCCGGCTTGGAAATTTTTGGCACGTTCAACCTCGAAGGTGCCACCACTCGACAACTTGCCGATCGCGCAGGGGTTAATCAGGCCGCAATCCCTTACTACTTCGGCGGAAAGGAAGGCCTTTACCTCGCAGTCATTGAGCATGTGGTAAACCATAAGGCCAGTCGCGTGCGGCCGGTTTTGCTTCGGATTAGCGACGCGCTGCACAAGGAGCGGTTAACTCCCAAGGAGGCAGTCGACCAGATCAAAACTTTATTCAGTGTCTATCTCCAGATCCTGCTGGAAGATAACGCAGCCACTACCTGGGCCAGAATCATCGTGCGAGAACAAATGCAGCCCACGAAGGCGTTCCACCTCCTTTATGAGCGCTGGATCCGCCATGTCCACGAGATTCTCTCAGCTCTCTTGGCAATCATTCTAGAAAAAAGGCCAACGGATCCAAACGTGATTTTACGAACCCATATGTTACTCGGACAAATTCAGATTTTTCTTGCGGGGCGCGAAACCGTTCGACGGCGGTTGAATTGGGACCGTTACGACGAAAACTCGAGACGGCAGATTCAGAATGCCGTGTTCGACCAACTGGATCTGTTTCTCGAGTCGCTAGCAACGCCAGTTTGAAAGGGATAAACGATGCTCAGCGAACCTGTGACGGTAGAAACAAGTGAAACAGAATTTCCGCGCCGATTGGGTTCGGCAGTGCAGCTTAGAGCGCTAGAGAAAAGCCAGACTAAAAAAGTGCCAAAATTATATCAGGGCGGAAGCTTGCAACTTCGCATGATCGACCTCAATCTTTTCCGGCTGTTCGACGCGATGATGCTGCATCGCAGCGTGCGTAAGGCGAGCCAAATACTTTCGGTAACTCCCTCGGCGGTCAGTCACGCGTTGAGCAGGCTGCGCCAGTCGATCGGCGATGAGCTCTTCGTCCCGACCGAGTCCGGCATGGAACCAACGCAGCGCGCGCTTGAGTTGGCCTCAGCCGTTCGAGAGGGACTATCGAAACTTGAATTGGCTTTGACCGGAAAGCAGCCGGTACCACCGGAGGCTCTCCGGACTCTCCGTATCTGGGCGACCGACTATCCTTCTATGGTCATCCTTCCGTCGCTGGTCAAACGGTTAGCCAAGAGCGCGCCGAATGTTGATCTGCGCGTGTTTTCTTCCAATCGCGTTGATTGTATTCGACAGCTTGAGAAAGGTCGGGCTGATCTGGTGATCGGTTCATTTACCGAGCTGCCGGCGGGCATACGTCGTTCAAGACTTTTGCGGGAGGACGAGGTCATTATAGTCCGCACCGGGCACCCGTTGACGCGTGGTCGAATGACCAAAGAGCGGCTCCTCGAATTTCCCCACGTTGTCGTCGAGCCAACCGGGACCATGGAAGATGAAAACGGCGAATTTCCTGACGAGCAGGCAAAGGGCAAACGAGTGTCGGTTGAGAGCGCCTTGCAGGAATTCCAATATGGAAAGATTGGTCCGGGCGGTCGCGCGGCTGTCTGTGTTGCTAACTTTGCCGCAATCGCTCCTTTTCTCCAATTCAGCGACATGGTGGCGATGCTGCCGCGCCGGCTGGCGCTTTGGGCCGCTGCCAACGCCCCACTCGCGTTGCTCGATCCGCCCACCACGTCAATTACCATAGAAATCGAGATGCTATGGGATCAGAGCGCGGACCAGGATCAAGGTTTGCAGTGGCTGGTGAACGAACTGGCTGAGTCTATCGGAGATCTGGGATGAGGCCCGCAAACCCGGACCCGATAGCGACACTTAGCGGATCTTAAGTCAGCGCCTTCTTTGACGGCTTTGGCTAGTTGGAAGGTATGAACGAGTTTGGTTAGCCAGCACCCTGGTTACGACAAGGACTGGCTGAAGAATGGATGTTAGTAGCCTGTAAATATCCAATCACTCGACGTCCCCAATAGACTCAACCAGCTCGTTCAACAGCCATTGGAGGGCTTGGTCGTGATCCGCACGCTGGTGCCATACTACCTCAATTTTTAGTTCGGTCGATGGGTAGGGTAGGTCTAACAATGCGATAGAAGCATTTGCAGCAGCTAAGCGGGCCAATCGGCGTGGCAGAACTGCAACCATATCTGTCGCCTGAAGCAAAGGAACCACTGCGGCAAAATGTGGCACCCGAACAGCAGGGCGACCGGCAAGATTGATCGTCTCTTCTGGAAATTCTCGCGAAGCAGACCTTCCTAGAGGCGGGTGCAGCAGTCCCTCTTCACCTGTGGGACCAATGCGTTGACTCTCTTCGGTTCCCATAGGTTCTACGAGCAGATGTGGAAATTCCAGGAGCCGCTCTTTTGTCACCTCACCGACAGTCAAGGGGTGCGCCTTGTGTACGGCGATTACTTCATCATCCGACAGTAGCTTTGAGCGAAGTAGGCCTGTTTGGAGTTTGCTGAACGACCCGATAATGAGATCGCACCGGCCCCTCTGAAGATGCTGATCAAGATCCAATCGATTGCACGCAGACACTTGCAGAGCCACGTGCGGAGCGCTCTCGCTCATACGTTTGACAAGGCGCGGCAGAATGACCATGCAAGCATAGTCCGTCGCTACGAGACGAAAGGTCCGCAAGGCTTCTGCCCGTTTAGGTTCCTTTCCGGCCAAAGCCGATTCCAGTTTCTCCAATCCTTCTCGAATGGTCGGGGCGATCTCGAGCGCACGCCGAGTTGGTTGCATGCTGGAGTCGGTAGAAACGAAAAGCTCGTCGCGAAGCGACTGGCGTAGCCTCCTCAAAGCATGACTTACCGCGGAGGGAGTTACCGCAAGTTTTCGGCTCGCTACCTGAACATTGCGGTGCTGCATCATCGCGTCAAACACCCGGAACAGATTCAAATCGATCATGCGAATCTGAACAGACTCCCGCTTTATATTTTCCCGACAGTTCTCGTTTTCGGTTTTCCTAAGAGCTTTCATGTGCCGTCCGTTACAACTAGCGCCCGGAACTAACGCTGGGGTGTCACGGCCGACTACACCAATATTGGCCAAAATTGACCCGCAATTGGCAATCGTGGCGCAGCCGGATGCCCGATTTAGCTGCGATCACGGATTGGGGTATGAGAGCATGGGGCTGCCAAGCCAATTCGCTGAAGAACCCTCAACGCGCGGTGAATACGTTTCACTTTTCGGGAATGAGTGCCGGGGTATCCTACGGGTCACAACTGAGCGATTAACACTGCCGATGAACTCGTCAGACGCGGAATCGGCCCACTAACGGGGACTTGTATGCTTCAGAAATCTAACGAAACTCAACAACATGCAGAGGAAGTTCCATCGATGGAAATCGGGAAACCTGCCATCGCAGTCTTTGATTCTAAATCTTATGACCGGGACTATCTCATGCGCGCAAGTGCTGCGGATACGCTGGATTTGCGTTTTCACGAATTCCGATTGAAGCCCGAAACGGCTTTTGCAGCGGACGGAGCGCAGGCGGTCTGCATAGCTTCAAATGATGTTGTGAACCGCGAGGTCCTCGAACGCTTGGCAGGTTCGGGCGCGCGGTTGGTTGCTTTGCGTTGTGCAGGATTTAATAATGTAGATCTGGATGCCGCCAAGGAACTGGGCGTCGCTATAACCCGGGTACCGGGCTATTCACCTCACGCCGTGGCCGAGTATACTATCGCTCTCATTCTTGCCTTGAACCGCAAAATCCATCGCGCTTTCAACCGGGTCAGGGAATTGAACTTTTCGCTCAGCGGTTTGGTGGGCTTTGACTTGTGCGGAAAAACGGCCGGAATTTTAGGCACGGGCAAGATCGGTAGCATCGTGGGCGAAATTCTGCGCGGATTTCGGATGCGTGTCCTAGCCTTTGATCCTCATCCGAACCAGGAATGGGCGGCTCAAAATCGTATCGAGTATGTGGAAATCAGCAAGCTCGCGAGAGAAAGTGACCTCATCGCATTGCATGCCCCTTTGACTCCACAGACCGATCGCATCGTCAATGAAGACACTTTGGCTCTGATGAAACCCGGAGTCATGCTCATCAACGTCAGCCGAGGGCGCCTTATTCATACCACGGCCCTCATCAAGGCTTTGAAAAGCGGACATGTCGGCGGCGTTGCGCTAGATGTCTACGAGGAAGAGGAAGGCATTTTCTTTGAAGATCTTTCCGGTGAGATCTTGCAGGACGACGAACTGGCGCGTCTGCTCACCTTTCCCAACGTGCTTGTTACCGCGCATCAGGCTTTTCTAACGCACGAAGCCCTCAGCGAGATTGCCCGAATCACCGTCGAAAATATGCGGCGTTTTGTGAGCAAACAGGACTTACTCGAAGGAACCGTTCTCTAACATTGGAGGCAGTGCATCTTTGCGCGAATGCCTCGAACACCCGGACAGTTTGCTTCTGCCAGTCTCTATCTCACTTAGGCGTTGGAAATTAAGATCGCGCCGAGCTAACACTCTGGCCAATTCCTACTAACGATGAATGGTGCAGTAGTTGATCTTTGCTACAAAACAGCAAGATCAGCCAATGCCAGGCGACAAGTGAAGAACGCTCAACACATACTGAATTCGTTTCACTTTTCTGTGGATAGGACTTCCATATTCTTCGGGGTATATGCGAGGCATTAAGTCGAGCTGGTCGTCCTCGAATCTAACAAATGGCTAGTAATCAAACAGGAATATCGTCGATTTTAGTGGGCTACTCCGTGATTCTCGGAATTGTCGGAGACATTGTTCGGGTCCAGGTTAGTGAGGCGAAAAGCGGAAACGGGGCGGCTCCCTGCTTAGAAGACCTGGCGGTGGTAGAAGCTGTTGATGGGAGCCTCTCATTGGCGCAGGTCATCGGCATCAAGCGCGACGTGGTGGCTCTCCAGGTCTTTGGTGGGACTCGAGGGATCTCGACTGATTCCACCGTACGCTTCCTCGGGCACCCAATGCAGGCCAGTTACTCCCACAATATCTTGGGCCGGGTGTTCCGCGGCACTGGAGAACCGATTGATGGCGGTCCCGACCTTTCCAACGATCCGAAGGTGACCATCGGCGGCCCTTCAGTTAACCCGATGCGACGGGTCCTGGCCTCCAAGATGATCCGGACCAACGTGCCGATGATCGACGTCTTTAATTGCCTGGTGGAAAGCCAGAAGATTCCGATCTTCTCCGTGTCAGGTGAGCCTTTTAATCAGTTGCTGGCGCGAATCGGAATCCAGGCAGACGCCGATGTTATCGTCTTCGGAGGTATGGGCCTGATCTTCGACGATTACTATTTTTTCCGAAAGGCCTTCGAAGAGGCCGGCATGTTCACTCGGACGGTGATGTTTGTAAACCAGGCATCAGATCCAGTGGTGGAACGACTTCTGATTCCGGACCTGGCGTTGGCGGTCGCGGAGAATATCGCAGTAGATGAACGCAAGCGGGTGTTGGTTCTTCTGAGCGACATGACGGCCTTCGCGGACGCTCTTAAAGAGGTCAGTATTGCGATGGACCAGGTGCCGGCAAACCGCGGCTATCCTGGTGACCTTTACTCGCAGCTTGCCAGCAGGTACGAGAAGGCTTGCGACTACGCACAGGGTGGATCAGTCACGATTCTGACGGTGACGACCATGCCCGGGGACGACGTGACTCATCCCGTGCCGGATAACACCGGGTACATCACCGAGGGCCAATTCTATTTGCATAATGGGGTGATCGACCCATTTGGATCCCTCTCGAGATTGAAGCAGCACGTGATCGGCACGGTTACTCGTGAAGATCACAACCAGATCATGAACACCATGATTCGGTTTTACTCGCAAGCCAAGGACGCGCAACAGAAGCAGGCCATGTCATTCGAACTCTCCGTATTCGATCAGAAGCTGCTGAAGTTCGGACAGCTATTCCGAGATCGCTTCATGGATATCAACGTCTCGCTACCGCTGGAACAGGCGCTCGATCTTTGCTGGCAAACGTTGGGCGAATGTTTCGAGCCACAGGAACTGCTGATGAAACAAGGGCTGGTCGATAAGTACTTTCCGCGAAGCAAGGCAACAACGAACCCAACGCCAACGAACGCGACCCCGACGAACGCGACGCCCTGACCATGGCCAGGCTTTCCCTTAGCAAATCGACGCTCAGCCAGCTGATTAGACAGCTCAAGACCTACCGAAACTTCTTGCCGTCACTGGACCTGAAGCGAAGGCAGTTGCTGGCGGAGCAGGAAAAGGCGCGTCTGGAGCTGCGGGAGCTGACTCATCGCGAGGAAGCGCTTCGCCCAATGGTCGAGAAGCAGATCCCGATGCTGGGCTATACCCACGTCGATGTGCGCGGAATCGTCGGGGTAAGTAAGACAGAGATTGTCGAAGAAAATGTCATGGGTATCCATCTTCCAAAGTTAGGGCGCATTGAGATTAAAGTGAGTGAGTATCCGTTTCTGGGGAAACCTCACTGGGTTGATCGTGTCGTCCAGTTGCTTAAGGAAGCGATCGAAATTCGCATCCATCGTCGGGTCATGGAACGCCGGCTGGAGCTACTCGCGTCCTCGGCCAAGGTAATCTCTCAGCGAGTTAACCTATTTGAAAGAGTGCTGATTCCAAAGACAGAGGCCGACGTCCAACGCATTCGAGTTTATCTATCAGACTCGGAGCGGGCTAGCATTGTGCGGGCAAAGATAGCCAAAGGCGAGAAAGGGTTGGCATGAGTATCGCTCGCATGACGAAAGTCACGTTACTGGGCACAAGCACAGAGCAGAAAGTTGCCCTGAGCGACTTGCAGACCCTTGGCTCCGTTCACCTGATCTCTTTGGGCGAAGAATCAAAGCCGGTCGCGCTGACCGCTCCTGATTGGAATGAATCGGTTGCCGGTGCGCTGCGCCATCTCGCCGGCGTGCCCCAGCGGCGACATCAGGAGATCGATCCGCAAAATTTTAACATCGAGGAGATCGTCAAAGCCGCTCTGAAGAACAAAGAACAGCAACGGGAATTAGCCGATCACCGAATCTCGCTACGCAGTCGTATCAGCCAGCTGAGTCCCTGGGGAAATTTTGTTCTACCTCCCCTGGACGAGATGGGCGGGTTTCGGTTGTGGTTCTACCGTGTTCCGCTGCGCGAACTTAAAAAGGTGAACCAACTAACCGATCCGTGGGAGATAGTCGCTAAGGATCACCGGTTTGCTTACCTCGTCGTCATTGCGAAGGAGGAACCTCGACCCGGACTTCTTCCCGTTCCGCGCACTCATGCAGGAGAAGTGGCTCTAGACGAGCTGAAACGCGCCTTGCTGCGGATCGAACTCGAGATGGAAGATCTGGCGGCCGAACAAAACGCTTTGAGCCGCTGGATTTCCCTGCTTACCAGGAATCTGGCTGTGGTCGAAGACGAGCGAGCGCTCGAGAAGGCGGGCCACCAAGCCCGTGAAGTAGATAATATGTTTGTAGTTCAGGGCTGGAGCCTGTCTACGGGTTTGCCCGCGCTCCAGCGCCTCGTCGAGGCAAAGGGCATGGCGCTCCTCCAGGAAGATCCTGGTCCGGACGAAATGCCGCCAACGCTGATGGAAAATCCCGGTCCATTCCAAGGGGGGACAGATCTGGTCGCGTTCTATGAGACACCCGGCTATCGTTCCTGGGACCCGTCTTTGGTCGTCGCGTTTTCATTCGCGATCTTTTTCGCCATGATCCTCTCCGATGCTGGCTATGCACTCGTATTGGCGGCGATGCTTTTCCTGGTCCGCAACAAACTTGGGCGCAGCGCAGGGGGAAGACGTTTTCGCTTGGTGATGTCAGGAGTCTTGGCTGTCGCCTTTGTGTTCGGAGTGCTGGCTGGGACTTACTTTGGGATCGAGCCACCCCAACACAGTTTTTTAGGAACGTTGCATATTTTCCATCTGCAAGACACGGCGGCCATGATGCAGCTCTCGCTGGTTGTGGGATGCGCGGATCTCATGGTGGCGAACGCCGCCGCGTCCTTACACGCGAATAGTCTGTCCGGAAAAGTAAAGCCGATTGGATGGATCGCCGTCATTTTAGGCGGTCTATTTCTTTTGTTATCGCACGGCACGAATGCCGAACCGGTCATGTGGAAGCTCGGGTTCGATTTTATAGGAGGCGGCCTCGCGTTGGTCGTTCTTTTTGGCAGCAATCGCCCGGTCAAATCGTTGAGCTCTGCTCTACTGAGGCTGCTCAGCGGACTCGGATCACTGTTCGATATTTCTAAACTATTCGGCGACGCGCTCAGTTATTTGCGGCTATTCGCGCTTGGCCTGGCCAGTGCCTCTTTAGCTATTACCTTTAACCAGATCGCCAGCCAAATTGCTAAGGGTATACCCGGGATAGGACTCTTATTGGCGATCGTCGTCTTGTTGGGGGGACATGCATTGAACCTGATGCTCGGGATCATCAACGGCTTCGTGCACGGGCTGCGCCTCAACTATATCGAATTTTTTAAGTGGGCACTTTCTGAGGAAGGCTATCCATTCAAAGCCTTTCGAAAGATGGAGGTTAATTGGTGAATATGAATGTGAATGAAATGTTAAATATAATCGGATGGTTCGGCTTATACGCTCCTGTCTGTCTCGGGGCTATTGGAAGCGCGATCGGGTGCACGGTGGCAGGACAAGCTGCCATTGGTGCGATGCTTGAGACAGAAGGGGGGCACGGACGCTACGTTGGCGTGGCGGCATTGCCTTCTTCCATGGTGATCTATGGGATTGTGGTGATGTTCACTTTAAATCGTCCCGTCACTGCGGAAACGGCTGCGGGCTTGTTCGGACTCGGACTATCAACCGGGATCGCGTTCCTGTTGTTAGGGCTCTACCAAGGCAATTGTTGCGCTTCTGCGATCGCGGCTTCTAAGGAGAAGCCTGGGATCTTTGGGCTCTCCATTGCGCCTGCCGCCATTGTCGAAGGGTTCGCGGTGTTCGCGTTCATCTTCGCGCTGGTGTTAGCAGGTAGTCTCCCAAAGTGAGGAGTATGGAAATGGCGCAAACTAAAAACGCGGAGACAAAATCGCAAAGTGCGAAGGTCGCTTTTGGGGTCGAAGCTTTGATTGAGCGGCTGCGAAGCGAAGGCGTGGGTAGCGGTCGAGCCGAAGCGGAAAAGATTGTCAAGGATGCCCAAGCAGAGGCGCAGACAATTCTGAGCAAAGCTAAAGCGGAGGCAGACCAAATTGTAAACCGGGCCAGGACCGAGGCCACAAACCTGGAGAAAGCCGGCCGACAGTCATTGGAGGTGGCTGCCCGCGACACAGCCCTCGATTTAAAGAATCGCCTTTCACAGCGGGCTGCGCGCGAGGTCAAGCACCTGGTGAACGAGGAAGTTCAACGACAGGAGATTTTGGAGAAGCTCATATTGGAAGTAGCTGGCCAGGCACGGGAAAAGACCGTCGGGACAGGCGCGGTGGAGATCCTCCTACCCGAGAAGGTGATCAGCTTGGACGATATAGCCAAGGATCCGGCTCACCTGCAAGCCAGCCCCCTTGGACGCTTCGCTAACCTTGTCTCCAGCGATATGCTCCGGCAGGGCGTTACTCTCAATACCAGTCCTAACGTCAAAGCCGGCATCAAAGTCCGTCTCACCGATAAAGGCATTGACCTCGACCTGAGCGACAACGCGATCGCTGATCTTTTAATGCAGCATCTGCAACCACGGTTCCGGGCCCTGTTAGAGGGGATCGTGTAGCAGCTCCTGGTTCCCTATGACTGCTTCGTCGCCATATATCATGCTGATGGCCAGCCTTCCGCCGCTTGGTGATCTTTTCGGCCAAAACCAGACGCCACTCACTGAAATCCAGCTGCGGCATCGACTCAGATATCTGACAGATCAAGATAGCAAAACGCTTTTACAGATAGAGCAGCTGGTACGCCGTTCGAAGCAGCCGGCGGAATGGACCGATGCGCAGATCGTAGGATCGACCAAGGCTCTACTTCATCACTTGAGGTCCAATACTTTGAAACAAGCGGTCGAGTTCGTAGTCAACCTGCGAACCATTGTGGCCGCGCTGCGCCGGCGCAAACTTGGGGAAAATTCACCACCCAAGCAGAGCGATTGGGGTTACAGCCCATGGATTCAACGCATTGAACGCCACTGGACGGAACCTGATTTCGGTCTGGGGACGGTCGTACCCTGGGTCTCCGAGGCCCGGCGACTCTGGGACGACGACGATTCAGTCGAGCTTGAGCGGTTGATCTTGGTTGAATCCTGGAAACAATTCGGCCGCTTGAGCAACGGACATTACTTCGATTTTGCGGCGGTGGTTCTCTACGTGTTGCGCTGGAGTCTGATTAACCGGCGCGTGAACTACGACCGCGAAACTGCACAAAAACGCTTTAACTCACTCATTGACGATGGAATCGGAAACTTTGACCAACTCTTCGCAAATAAAACAGCCTGAGCCCGTGGCATCTACTGGTCTAGAACAATCTGAACCCGTGGCATCGCATGGTGCTCGAGTTATCTCGGTTCAGGCCAATCTTGTCACTATCGAGGTCGCCGAGGGCGCCCATCGTCCTCTTACCAAGAATGAAGTCGTGCGTATTGTTCCGCAGCGGGAAACTGCTGAGTACCAGGAGCGGCTGAAGGCTGAGGTACTAAGGGTGCGAGGGCGAGAAGCCGATGCCCAGGTTTTCGAAAGTACGCGGGGCGTAGGTGTCGGAGATCGAGCGGAGCAGACTGGAGAATTGCTTTCGGTAACACTGGGGCCTGGACTGCTGGGTCGTATTTACGATGGATTACAGAATTCACTGCCCGATTTGTCGGCCAAGTACGGAAACTTCCTACCACGGGGGGTAATTGCGCCGGCTTTAGATCTACAAAAGAAATGGTCTTTCACCCCTAAAGCTCAGGTGGGCGATCATCTCAAAGCCGGAGACACGATCGGGACGGTGCCGGAGGGACGGTATACGCACAAGATCATGGTGCCTTTTGATATTGCCGGCGAGCTAGAACTAACTTGGATCCAGGCCGGTAATTTCACTATCGACACGCCTATCGCGCGAGTCCGTGATCATCGAGGCGACGAAAAGGCTCTGAGCATGCAGCAGACCTGGCCAGTGCGTCGGGCTTTGCCGCAAAAGCTTCTCGAGCAGCGACATTCCGAACGCCTCTATCCCGACAAACCCTTGGTTACTACGCAGCGTATCATCGACACATTCTTTCCAATCGCTCTGGGCGGGACCGGCTGCATTCCGGGACCGTTCGGCGCCGGAAAGACCGTCTTGCAGAACTTGATTTCGCGGCATTCCGCAGTTGACGTTGTCGTGGTGGTTGCCTGTGGTGAGCGCGCCGGCGAGGTGGTCGAGACCATTGCCGAATTTCCTAAACTGACGGACCCGAAAACGGGTGGCTCACTGATGGAGCGCACCATCATCATCTGCAACACCTCATCGATGCCAGTGGCAGCACGGGAGGCCTCTATCTATACGGGCATCACGCTGGGAGAATACTACCGGCAGATGGGGTATGATGTTTTGCTGATCGCAGATTCCACCTCTCGTTGGGCGCAAGCGATGCGGGAGACCTCTGGAAGATTAGAAGAAATTCCGGGCGAAGAAGCCTATCCCGCTTATCTGGATTCCGCCATCAAAGGGGTTTATGAGCGGGCTGGAGTTATCCGAACGAACGATGGAAGCACCGGGTCGTTAACCATGATTGGAACGGTGTCACCAGCGGGAGGTAACTTTGAGGAACCCGTCACTCAATCGACACTGGCAACGGTGAAAGACTTTTTGGGTCTAAGCTACGATCGAGCTTACAAGCGGTTCTACCCTGCGGTCGATCCGCTTCTCTCTTGGTCCCGGTACCTGGCTCAACTACGGCCGTGGTTTGATAAGAACATTGCGCCGGACTGGGTCGACCGGGTTTTGGCCATGCAGGAACTTCTTCGGCGTGGCAACGACGTTGCGCAGATGATGCAAGTGACAGGCGAAGAGGGCGTCAGTCTGGAAGATCATCTGGTCCACCAAAAATCACTCTTCCTTGATATGGTTTATTTGCAGCAAGACGCTTTCGATAAGGTCGATGCGAGTGCAGCTCTTCCGCGGCAGAAGCGGACATTCGATCTGGTTCTTGATCTTGTAAATCGGCCATATCAATTCTCGGATAAATCAGCGATTCGCGATTATTTCGTACGCCTCACCGGCCTGTTCAAAAACCTGAACTATTCTCAGGAGGAAACCCCGGAGTACCGGGAATTGCTCAAGAAGATTCAGGAACTCGCCGAATCCGTCGTAAAATCCGAAGCGAGGGTAAACGGTGGCGCTCTTTTAACCCAAACTCCGAAATAGGATTCGCAGATTACCTAACGCGGTAGAACCGCAACCAAAATCGTCCTCGTGCTCGTGCTCGTCCTCGTGCTCGAAGGGCGCGATGAACAATGAATGAAGCTGGTAAAAAGGGAGGACTTCTTGAGGCGAATTCCGCTTTGATGTGGGACTAGCATGCTGGGCGGGAACACAACGTTCCGAGCACGAGGACGAGGACGAAAAATACCTAACTCGAGGGACGGCCTAAGTGCCGTTCGACGAATTGCCTCAGTCCGCAAAGCGGCAGGATTCATCGGACGGCACGGAGGCCGTCCCTCAAGGAAAACGGAATGAAAAAAAACGAAATTATCGACCGGTCCCGCAAATTCGCGGAGCCGTACTGCGTCACTAATAGTAAAAAGTTTCGACTCAAGGACATCGATCCTAACGACACGGGCGAAGCCACCCCCGAAGACAAGCCGCGCGCCAAGGAATTGCTGGAGACCGGCATTCAAGCGCTCGCTGAACTACAGGATGTGCTCTACGCGCAAGACCGGTGGTCGGTGCTGCTTATCTTTCAGGCGATGGATGCGGCGGGAAAGGATGGTGCGATAAAGCATGTTATGTCCGGCGTTAATCCGCAGGGCTGCCAAGTCTATTCATTCAAGAGCCCATCGGCAGAAGACCTCAATCATGACTATCTTTGGCGTTGCCTGAAATGTCTCCCTGAGCGCGGGCGGATCGGCATTTTCAACCGCAGCTACTACGAAGAAACGCTGGTGGTACGCGTCCATCCCGAGCTGCTGGCGAAGCAAAAGATTCCGCAGCAGCTCATCACGAAAGATATCTGGGACGAGCGCTATCGCGACATTCGGCATTTTGAGCACTACCTCGCCCGCAACGGTGTCGTCATTCGAAAGTTCTTTTTGCACATCTCTGCTGCCGAACAGAAGAAACGCTTCCTGGAGCGGCTGGATAATTCAGCGAAGAACTGGAAGGTCTCGGCGGCGGACTCCCGCGAGCGCGGCTTTTGGGGGGAATACATGGAAGCCTATGAGGATATGATTTGCAACACGGCGACCGACTATGCGCCGTGGTACGTGGTACCCGCCGACAACAAGTGGTTCACCCGGGTGGTCGTCGCGGCGGTTGTCATCGACGCGCTCGCATCACTGAACCTTCAGTATCCCGAAGTCAGCGCGGAACAGCGCCAGCAACTCGCTGCGGTGAAGCAAGCGCTGATCGCGGACGACAAACTTTGAAGGGGAGTGCTTTCATTTTAAGCGGATCGTCGGAGTCACGCCGAGGCAGTTACAGACTTCCGCAAGACCCGGAAAATGTGGTTACGACCAATAGCTTCGTTACGTCGAGTTACGAAAGAAAGGGAGACATCATCGTTCGGGTTCGTGCCTGACAAAGTAAGGGTCGCACATGAATACAGTTAACTCACGCGTGAATAGAGTCGATACTATTCCTAAGAGAAAAGGAACAAGGCCGACCATGATTTGTGGGCCACTTCACATTCAGTGTGGTGGTAGTGGAGATGCGAAATGTCTTCGCAAGCTAATTACCGAAGTCCTAAGCAGGCCCTTTAGCGTGTCTACGAACCCGTCCATACTCGAATTTCAGGGTAGCGGCGGAAGGTCATGAGGGATCACCTGGCCCGGGAGCGTCACCGGGAACCTTGCAGGAAGGAGGAGCTGCGTTTCAAACGACGCACTGGACGTTGATTTTTCAAGCGCCAGGAACAGCGATGAAGCAAGAGACCGCCAGCTCGCAATGTGCTTAAGACGCCTTTTCAAAAATTGTGACCTCTGAGGCAAAGACAGTCAACACGTCTAAACGCCAGGCGATCGCCACCGAGGGGCAAGTGCATCATTGGATCGAGCCTTGGTACCTGTCCTATGCCATTCTAGGCGCGCTCGCATCCGGCCTCGCGGCGATACTTATTCCACTGGTGGTGACCAATTCCGGCGGTAGCCTCACCCAAATTGGCGCGGCCATCGCTGCACAGAATGTCGGTGTTTTGTTCGCGCCCATTTGGGGCTGGGCCGCTGATCGATCGCTGGCGTATCGCGCCATTTTCTTCAACGGCTTCATACTGGTTGGGGCCGGCTTTCTAGGCCTCGCGGTCATGCACGGAATCGGCGCCTGGCTGATTTCCCCGTTCCTGGTTGGTCTCGGCACTGGAGCCGCTAACACCGTCGCATGCCTTTTCGTCGTCGAGTTCACACCGGAAAGCGAGTGGAGTCAACGCATCAGCTGGCTGCAAACATTCAACGCGCTCGGTGCGATTGTCGGAATGGCGATTGCCGGCCTGCTGCGACCTGCTTTTGGGACGTTGGTCGCGGCGTCGCTAGTCATCCCCGCGATAATAGTCGGAGGCTGGGGATTGCCGGTCCCGCGCACTTCTTTTCACATTCCACGCCTTCGCCTTCATCCCCGGCATGTGGCTCATCTCGCACGCCACGGGGGTCCGAATGCAGCTGCCGTCGTCGGCCACATTCATCGCCTTCGCTTGGCCGATTTGTCGAAACTTGGGACGGTCTTCAAATCCGCATTCGGCATCTTCCTTGGGAGTTGGTTTTTCTTTTCCGTTGGAATCTCCTCTTTTTCGTCTCTCTATCCCGTGTTAATGTTGAGGAGCTTTGGGGTAGGAGTCGCGACGTCCTCGATGTTGATGTCAATGGCTACCCTGGTTAGTATTCCGCTCTACAATCTCGCTGGACGGCTTTCTTTGCGGCACGGCCCAGTCCGGCTTCTCAGCGCCGGCATTTGCGCGCGGATGATCGCGCTGGTCATGCTTGGTGTTGTGGCCTATCTCCACCCGTCCTCCCCAGCGGTACCGGTATTTGTGGCTTTCGGACTTTTCCAGGGCATTTGGCCACTACTTAGCGTCGCCTCCAATGATTTAGCGGCCGAATTGGCACCTATTGGTGAGGGGACCGCTATGGGTCTGTTCAATGCTGCAGCCGCGGCAGCCTCGGCCCTTGGTGCTATAGCTGGTGGCGCCGTGGCCGACCAATTCGGTTATGAAAGTGTGAATGTATGCGCGGCGGCTGGCGCTCTTCTTTCGCTGCTGTGCCTCTTGCCGCTTCGAAATGCGAAAGCGGCTAAGAGCTCGGTCCCCAGGTGATGCGCGAAAGCCTTTCCGAGTCATGATCATCAGTTGTGAGGAGACCGAGTCATGAAAAGGACAATGAAAGCCGCAGTCGTCCGCGAGTTCGGCAAACCGCTGACGATCGAGGATGTGCCAATCCCCCAGCCAGGCCCCGGCCAGGTGCTTGTGAAGGTCCGGGCGTGCGGGGTGTGTGGGACTGATCTGCATGCGGTCCGCGGCGACTGGCCGGTCAAGCCGAGCCCTCCGTTCATCCCGGGCCATGAGGGCGTGGGAAACGTGGCGGCCGTCGGTCCCGGCGTGACGCACCTGAGCGAGGACGACCGGGTCGGCGTGCCGTGGCTGCACACCGCCTGCGGGCATTGCACCTACTGCTGGTCCGGCTGGGAAACGCTGTGCGAAGCGCAGAAGAACACCGGATACTCGGTCAACGGCGCTTTCGCCGAGTATGTGGTCGCCGACGCCAACTACGTCGGCCATCTGCCCTCCAACGTGGACTTCGTCCAGATCGCGCCGATTCTGTGCGCGGGCATCACCGTGTACAAAGGCCTGAAGGTGTCGGGAACCCGACCGGGCGACTGGGTCGTGGTCTCGGGCGTCGGAGGCCTCGGGCACATGGCCATCCAGTACGCCAGGGCGATGGGTCTGCATGTCGCGGCAGTCGACGTGGACGACCGCAAGCTCGAACTGGCCCGCCGACTCGGGGCCGTCGTCGCCGTCAACGCCCGCGGCATCGACCCCGTGGCCTACCTGAAGCAGGAAATCGGCGGAGCGCACGGCGTGCTCGTGACCGCCGCCTCCCCAAAGGCGTTCGAGCAGGCTCTCGGCATGGTCCGCCGCGGCGGGACGATTGTCCTGAATGGCCTGCCTCCGGGCTCTTTCCCGCTGCCGATCATCGACATGGTGCTTGATGGCATTACTCTACGCGGGTCGATCGTCGGAACCAGGCTCGATCTCCAGGAGGCGTTGGCCTTCGCCGGCGAAGGCGCGGTGAAAGCGACAGTTCAAACGGAACGGCTCGAGGACATCAACGGCGTGTCCGATCGAATGCGCGCGGGACAGATCGAGGGGCGCGTCGTGCTCGACTTCGGCAACTGACGAGACGGTACGCCTGGCATTTTCAGCGAAATAAGGAGTGCTTCTATGAGAAACAACGAGAGACAGTGCTCAGCCACCGCGGAGTCCCGGATTTGACGATTTAACCGGCAGTCTAGTGAGGTTAGGAGTGTGACGCCAAAATAAAACCAGGGCTGGTTCTTCACCAGAATCAACAAGCACTGAACCTCCAGTATCCCGAAGTCACTGAGGAGCAGCGCCACAGCTCGCTGCGATGAAGGAAGCACTGATCGCGGACGACAAACTTTGAAGTCCGACTACCTACCCATTCGAGTAGGGAATAAAACCCTCTTTTTACTCATAGCGGTGTAGAATTTCGTATGTCAGATGGGAATCGTTAATTGACGCACTGAGACGCAGCAGCTTTATGCCAGATGCCACGCAGCCGCAGCACGGAGAAAAGCGAGCAAATTTGCAGGGCACGAGGTTCGCGACAAAAGGGGTATTTCGCTTCTCTGTAGTTTACTTTCTCTGCGCGCTGGTCCTGAATATGGTCGTCTCTCCGTTCGTGGATCAGTTTCCGGGCGGGTTTCTTGTTGCGACGGTGCTCATGACGCTGGTCTTTCTATCGGCTTTGCTAGCCATCGGCGGTCGCCTGAGAACAATGGTGGGGGTTGTGTTGGTAGCCCCTGCACTATTCGGAGAATGGTTAAGTTATTGGCAGCCAGACCTGCCGTTCTCGGTGATAATACGTGGAAGCGGCGTGCTGTTCATCGGATACGTAGTGCTGGAGTTTCTTCGTTTCATCGTGCGCGCACCCCGAGTTGATTTCGAAGTTTTGTGCGCTGGTATAGCGACTTACCTGATGTTGGGATTGTTCTGGTCTTTTGCTTACATTTTAGTGGACCGCCTGATTCCCAATTCCTTTGTTTTCACGGTTGGACCCGACTCCAGCCATTCGATGAATGACTTCAACGCCATTTACTTCAGTTTCACCACGCTCAGCACCGTTGGTTACGGTGATATCGTCCCGGTGTCGCGCGTGGCGCGGATGCTGGCGATGGTGGAGGCGGTGTTCGGTATGTTTTATGTGACGCTGCTAATCGCTCGACTCGTCTCGCTCTACTCCTTCGAAAATCCGCTCGGGGTGAAAAACTCTCAGTAAGCTACTGAAGATCTTTCACTTGCATGTGGGCAGAGCCGCTAAGAACGTGGCTAGAATCGTGAAGGGGACCTATGCCAAACGAACATATAATGGACGATAAAAGGGTGAGTGAGACCATGCGGGTTCTCACGTACGACGAGGCAAAAAAAGGTGTGTTAGCTGCCATTGGGGTACCGGCCGATGACTGGGACAAGTCATTTGGGCAATACGTGGAAGACCACAAAGACGCTAAACTCATCTTTTGCTGGTACACCCATCGCGTACAAGCTCTTTTCTGTCCGGCCGATCAAACCGGCATTTGGGCGCTCCACGTCGACTGGGGCATAGGCAAAGGAAAGCTGAGCCCACGAGAGGTCGGTGAGTTGCAAGCCATTGCCAAAGAGAAAAAACTCCTCTTCTAGTAAGCGTGGAGCGATTATCCCTATGAGCGAAAAAGGAAAGATCGGTCATTGCTGGGTTGTCCGGTGGCGGATGCAGGAAGAGTGCTCTCCGTTGCAACACTTTCTCCACCTGCTTCCGTGGCGGTGGAAGTCAGAAAAGGTCGAGGAGTACTTATTGAGCCTGTATTGTAATTCTCCGACGACACCGGTTTCTGAGAGAACCGGCTGGATGAATTCCGAAGTGCGGACCGGACTGGTTGTAGTTTCAGAAAAGAAAAGGGTAATCGTGGGTGAACACCCATACCTCGTAGCTAATTTAGTGACCGATTTCTCCGTCACTTACGATGCAATCACAGGTGTTGAAGTCTTGTCTTATACTGAACCGCGCGGTACTCGATTCGACATTGAGGGAGGCAAGGTTCTTAGGAATAGTTCGCCCGTTAAGGTAAACTTTGAACTACGCCGGCAAGCCGGTTTGTGAGTGAACACTATCGTATGATTGCGTGGCGGTCACGGCCGCAGTCATGCCAGCGAAAGGAACCCTTGCGCGACCGCCTCGAACGCTTGCACAAATGGTCTGATTTGTGCGGGACAAATTCCAGCCGCCGTACGATTGACTGAGCTTCGGCTCCTAGAATCGGGTTTCTACGACATTTGCGAAACTACGCAACGGCATCTAGTATCGCCAGCACCAGTGGCCCTGCGGCGCAGGTAGTCTGAAAGCGTCAACTTTTCGCGTCTAGCCAACGATCGAATTAAGCGCGCCTCATCATCACTCACTCTGAAGCTCATAGTCTTCATCTGTGTAATACTGTATTACATGATCCGAATTCCACAACGAAGGCCGCCAGGTGACGAGGGCGATCTTGCCCCTCTAGTGCACCAAGTCTGAGACTCGTATAGCAGCGCTGCTGGCTCGTTAAATAGGGCTCAGCTATTCGCCTCCCCAGCGCCTTGCGAGTCATCCGGCGGAGCGCCCAACGCTGCTATACGAGCCTCAGACTTGGTGCACTAGTTTCCTGTTCATCACATTGTTATCACTGGGGTTTAGCATTTAGTGCTCGTGCGTCTCTCACGATCAGGAGCTCGCCGTTCACGCGTTCGACCTGCGGGGACGGATGACCGATCCGCCGTTTGCTGACTCCTTCGCCCCAGCCTAGACCGGATGCCCGTAGATCCGAAATCTCGTACCGGATGGTCGTCCATCGTATTGCCGAGTAAGGACTTCATATCGAGTGACACATGGAAGAATTTTAACATTGGCACGGATAATGCCGAAGTACCGGCTTTGGCATGGCAAGGCTTTTAATGCAGAGTAAAAAGTATCAAGCATCCGGCAGAAAGTGACACCCTTCTGGCTTTCTCCCGGATGTTATCTACGTGACGCTACGCCATTCCGAATACGAGCAGGGAAAGAGAAAGCGCAACAGAGAGGAAAACGGGGCTTTCGGAGAATGTTTGAACGGCCAAGTCCCTTTAACTCGATCTTAACAGTTTTCTTGAGCAAATAATGACAACTATAATATGGCAAAAGGAAACCGGGCGCCACTGTTCGGACCCGTTCCAGATAAACCAAGGGAAGCACATGGAGACATCTCAATCATACCTAAATAGATTCGATAGTATTCCGACAAGAAAAGGAAGGAGACCGAGCACGATTTGTGGCCCACTCCATATTCAGTGTGGTGGTAGCGAAGACATTAAATATCTTCGCGAGTTAATCACGGAAGTCCTAACGTGGCCTTACGTCGAGTCTACTCCGTTAATTGCAAGCTCTCCGGATCTAATATCTATCCATTTGAAAGAAAATCAGGGTAAGGACGGCTTGGTAGCGGCTACCGCTGTGAAGGCGTTCGCCCAGGTCTATTTGGAGGCTCCGACAATATGTTTGACCCTGCCTTTAGTAACCGCCCATTGGGCGATTGTGCACGGCTGGGCTGAACCGCATTACCTGGCATCACGCGGTCTGATGGAAGCTGGTACGGTGCTCCTGTACACGCCAAGGGATGAGAGTGAGTTAGAAGTGTGTCATTTTCACTTTTCTCGAGCCTACGAATGTGCACGTCAATCAGCCGGAATGAAACAAAGTATGCCCCTTGGGGCGCCTGCAAACGCTTCCATGTTAGCATTTCGGGAAACGGAGGCTAATGGGGGGACAAGCTCGTGCGAGCATCACGATCTAACCGTGGAACTGGCTTATCAGTGAATGACCGCAAGCGGGCGGTCTGTAGGGTCAGATCTAAATCTCGCCGATATTCCTTGCGGCAATCGTTGGCCGGCTGTTTTGGCCGGTACTTCCGGAAGCTGAACTGCGCCAGCGCTTCATAGAATTCTTTTCGACCTGCTCGAACTTCTTGAGCAAGCAGCCTGGTCACGGCGACGACGCTCTGTCCGATCGCCTGACTTTGGTCCCAATTGAAAGCGTGAGTTGGGCTAAAGGGTTAAAGGGGCGACATTGTCCGGAGGGTGAAGTCGAAAAGATAGTGGCACTAACGATGACCATGCGACGTCTGGCCCTCCGTCTAAGTGCTCGGGCTCATGCCCAGCCTTCGGCGTTGCCGGAAAGTATCGCGCGGTTAATCAATCCGGCAGTGGAGAAAGCGAGAGAGGATTTCCGGATGATAGCAGACGGCTTGACGAAGGTCTTTCGCGAAGGATCGTCCCGAGTTCCGATCCCATCTGCGAAAGCAGCCCGTGAAAGTTTTCGAAATGCTTTGCAGGAGGTTCGGAGCCAAAATCTGTTGGCCGGTCAAAGCCTGGAATCCGTCGCGAGTTATCTGTCACTCGCGCACAGGCTGGACGTCATCGCAGACGATTTGGAGATCTGCCGCGACCAAACCTCATCCCTAGCGCTAGAGCATTACTGGGATGACTACAGCCTTTAGGTGTTACGAACGTTTTCGGATCCCTCAAAAGTGGCAGCGCGAATTCGTCCGGCTGTGGCACAAGGGTCTGCCACTCAATGACACCAGAACGGGGGACTGAAAATTCCCACCCTCGTGCCGATGCAGCCAGCAGGTAGTCAGACTTACGTTGGTCCCGCAAACGAAAATGCTCGGAGTACAAAAATGACTAACCATTCTCATGAGACAGCGCCTACCCAATTTATTGAGACCCAAGGAATTCGTTATGCCTATCGTCGTTTCGGCAAGACAGGAACGGTTCCGCTGCTCTTTTTGGAATATTTCAACTCCAACATGGATGGTTGGGATCCGGCGGTCACAAACAGTCTCGCAACGGATCATGAGGTCATTCTGTTTGACAATGCGGGCGTTGCGGCTTCGGGAGGAGAAACGCCTAACACGGTCGTGGAGATGACGCCTCGTTGCGTTGCTTTCTGCCGTGCACTCGGTTTGGAGGCGATTAATATCGTGGGATTCTCTCTGGGTGGGATGATTGCGCAGCAGCTAGCCTTGGACCATCCTGACCTCGTCCGGCGCCTGATTTTGTTGGGGACAGCGCCCCGCGGTGGAGAAGGCCTGACATTCACCGAACTATCCCCTGAAGAACAGGCGGATCCGGTTGCGTTCTTGTTGGGTGCATTCTTCTCTCCCTCCGAAGCAAGCCAAGAGGCTGGCAGGGAGTACCTGAAGCGACTCGAATCTCGCAAGGAAGATCGTGACCTTCCTGTGTCGAGAAACTCCGCCGTGGCACAGCTGGCTGCGATCAGAGAATGGGGAACCATACCAGCAACCGGCCGTTACTCGACCTTAAAGGACATCACACATCCGACGCTTATCGTTCACGGCAATAAGGATATTGTGGTTCCGCCGATCAACGCGCTCATTCTGGCAGAGTACCTGCCGAATGCTCAGCTAATCGTATACTCCGATTCGAGTCACGGAGCCCAGTATCAACACGCAAAAATGTTCGTGGAGCACTTAAAGCTGTTCTTGGGTGACGGAGGTTCTCCCGCGCCTGCCCTGGATCCAATCTCTACTAAGTTTTCCGACGTTCTGGGTAACTAACTCTGAGAGACAAAACATTCGGTAATTAGGAAAGGCCGAGCCGACCACAAAGAAGAGATCAAATCGTGACAACCTACAAAGCAATTCAAGTGAGTGAACCAGGAAAACTAAACCTCGTTCAATTACCAACTCGTGAACCAGGACCCGGCCAGGTGCGCCTCCGCGTCGAAGCGTGTGGAGTCTGCCACTCGGATGCCGGCACGGTCGAAGGCCTGTTTCCGATCGATTGGCCGCGCGTTCCAGGCCATGAGGTGGTCGGGCGGATCGATGCGCTTGGTTCTGGTGTCCAGGGCTGGGTGGTCGGTCAGCGCGTGGGTGTCGGGTTTCTCGGCGGCTCTTGCGGCTATTGCGAGTTCTGCCGCAATGGCGATCTAGTGAACTGCCGGAACCAGGAATATACCGGCATTCATCATGATGGCGGATATGCCGAAGTGATGATCGCAAAGGCGAGTGGACTCGTGTTGATCCCTGACGACCTGTCGTCGGTCGATGCGGCGCCGCTGCTGTGCGCGGGGATCACGACGTTCAGCGCCCTGCGAAACGCACCGGCGAAGGCGGGTGATCTTGTCGCTGTGCTCGGTATCGGCGGCCTTGGTCATCTGGGTGTGCAATATGCCCGCCACATGGGGTTCGAGGTCGCGGCGATTGGCCGCGGTGCCGATAAGGCGGAACTGGCGAAGAAACTCGGCGCCCACCACTACATCGACAATGCCGCTACCGACTCCGCCGAGGCTCTGCGAGCGCTCGGCGGCGCCAAGGTCATTCTGATAACGGCTTCGGGCGGCAAGGCGGTCACCGAGACCTTCAAGGGCCTGCGTCCTGGCGGTGTCTCGATCGTCCTCGGTGTCGGGCCGGAGCCGAACGAGGTGTCGAGCATGGATCTCATATTCGGGAGCCGGAAGCTTGAAGGTGCCCTGACGGGGTCCCCCGCGATTGGTGACGCAACGCTCCGTTTCAGTGCGCTGAGCGACGTGTCCGCCATGATCGAGACGGTCCCGCTTGAGGGAGCGGCGGATGCCTACGCGAAGATGATGGCTGGGAAGGCGCGCTTTCGCATGGTTCTGGCCATGGACCGAAAAACGTCTAACTAACAGGTATACAAGAAACCGAATAGGGGACCGTCGATGATCTGGAGAATGTGCCGGAGGCGTTTATGGGAATGCTTGCAGGTAAAAACTTCGGCAAGCTTTTGGTACGCGTAGCAAACCTTCTTTTATACAGGCGGCCCGAACGGCTACATCGACTATCCCGAATTCAGTAGAATTTAATAAGGTCCTGATGCAAACCGAGTTCAGAGCAATTGTTCAAAGTGAGTATGGTGCTCCGGAAAAAGTTCTAAAAATTGCGGAGCACCAATTAAAGAGGGAAGAGCTTGGAGCTGACGATGCTCTCGTAAAGGTCATCGCTCGACCGATCCATCACGGTGATATCCAGATCCTGTCCGCTCTTCCTCAAGGAGGACCGGTCGAGCCGATTCCAGAAGGAACTCTAAGAGTACCTGGGTTTGAGGGCGTCGGGACGATCGTTCGGCTCGGAACAAACGCAAAGGGGGTCAAGAGGTTTAGCGAAGCCCAGCGTGTGGCATTCTTTCCAGCAGATGGTACTTGGGGAGAATATGTGGTCGTTCGATACAACTCTCTCTTGGCGGTTCCGAACGAGATTTCCGATCAGATTGCCGCGCAGGTGCTCATAAATACGATCACCGCATCCGTACTCATCAAAGCCGGTCATAATTCACTTAAGACTCCGATTACACGACCCGTTTATATTCTTCAGAATGCGGCTTCATCCGGCGTCGGACGTTTGCTGACTCAAATTGCTTTAGATCGCGGTGTCCGCCCCATTCGTTTGGTGAGGTCGCGTCAGTCTGCTGAACAGCTTCAATCGGCATTTCCTGGGCCGCCGGTTTACTCAACGAGCGACAGCGATTGGAAAGAAGAGGTTCGCGGGGCCCTGGGAGGACATAGGCTCGAAGTGGCTTTCGATGCCATCGGTGGAAAAGCGATCGACGATCTTGCTGAGGTTGTTGATGACGGTGGAACCATCATTAACTTCGGCTCATTGGGTAGCAACATGGGCACGAACATTTATTCGCTCGCCCCAAATAATGTCGCGCTTAAGAGCGTCTCCATTATGAGTTGGTTTCGTCTGACCCAGGATGAAAAGCAGAAAGATTTCGAGCTCGCTCTAAGCCTCGCAACAAATCACCCAGAGCTTTTCGAGGTCGCGCATGAGTATGAGTTTGGCGATTTTCAAAAAGCAATTCAGCACGTCTCTAGTCCGGGAAAAACCGGGATCGTCTTACTGAAAAGCCCAGTTTAGGACCAACTTAGGAAGGATAGCGTATGGAAATCGGAACCATCGGAGCAGGAGCTTTCGCACAAGCGTTCGCAAAACGGGCATTGAAGGCCGGCCATAAGGTAAGGCTTAGCAATAGCCGAGGCCCCGAGAGCCTGCGAGAAATTGTCAATCAACTTGGTCCAGGAGCAATGGCTACCAGCAAGGAAGAGGCAGCGTCTTGCGAGATGGTACTTCTTGCTGTGCCCTGGGACAAGGTGCCCGGAACACTCGCAAATCTTCCCGGGTGGAAAAATCAGATTCTGATTGATGGGACCAATCCTTTTCACGGTCAGGCCGGCAATTTTACGCCTGCCGATGTTGGAAATCTATCCACTAGCCAGCTCGTTGCGGCGCTTGCCCCTGGAGCACGAGTGGTTAAGGCACTGAACAACATGATTGTTTCTAACTTGGAGGCGGATCCCATCGTCAACGGGGCGAGACGGGTTGCATTTATTTCGGCAGACGATGACGACGCGAAGAAACGAGTTGAAAACTTACTCGAAGGTTTTGGCTATTCAGTCATTGATCTTGGAAACCTTCGGGACGGAGGGCTAATCCAGCAAGCAGGTGGTCCTCTCGCAGGCCGAGATTTCTTGGAGCGAGGAGAATCTTAAATGAAAGCCATTCATCTCACTGCCTACGGTAATCCAGCTCAGAGCTTAATGATGGTCGAAGTTTCGGAACCAAACGCGCCGTCTGGGGGCGAGGCTCTAGTGCGCATGGAGTATGCGCCGATTAATTACAGCGACCTCCTTTTAGCGAACGGAGTGTACTTTCTAAACCCGAAGCTTCCTTCTGTCATAGGAGGTGAAGGTGCGGGAATTGTCGAGGCGATCGGGCCGGGAGTCACCAGCGTCAAGGTCGGCGATCGGGTTACGATCCCTTTTGGAACGTTCACCTGGTCTGAAAAAGTCCTTGCTCCAGCCCGAGGTCTTTTCGTCGTTCCTCCTTCATTGGATGCCAAAACGGCCTCGATGTTAAATATCAATCCTACGACAGCAGTTCGTCTCTTA
>Ga0209240_1000156_pt1 | contig 26690 bp, 27 predicted proteins | sample GraSoi_2013_80cm_FD_185828 | JGI IMG/M metagenome (GOLD analysis project Ga0209240, IMG submission 185828) | Grasslands soil microbial communities from the Angelo Coastal Reserve, California, USA - Sample 9_17_2013_80cm (SPAdes) (version 2) | ecosystem: Environmental > Terrestrial > Soil >...
AGCCTGGATTCTGCCGGCTCTCGATGTGTGCCGCAACGCATTGGACACAACATTACTGAGAGCGCGACGAAATAACATCGGATCGGCATATAGCTCTCCGTCCCCTTTACGGGTCAAGGATATTTCGCGTTCGCGCGCAGCCGCATCATAAAAATCCAGGATCGTGTCCACCACCGGACTCATCTTAAATTTAACCCGATTAAGCCGAGTCTCTGCGTTCTCCGATCTCGCCAAGAAAAGCAAGCTGTCGATCATACCCGAAAGACGTTGATACTCTTCGACGCTCAACTCGATTACCTCACGGTACTCACCAGCAGTTCGCGGTCGGGTTAGCGCCACCTCGGACTCACTTCTCAGGTTCTGAATCGGCGTCCTCAATTCATGGGCCAGATCAGCGGAGAATCGCGAAAGCCGATCGAAGGATTCTTCCAGTCGAGCCAGCATCTTATCAAATCCCGCCGCCAATGCGGTCAATTCGCTAGGCCATCGGCCACCGCCAAGACGCTGATGGAGTTGCGACGCTTGCACCTTTTCCGTGGCGGTCGCCATCTCCTCGAGAGGACGCAATGCGCGCCTGGCAGCGAAGAACGCAATCGTCGCCGAGCAGATTATTCCTCCGATCAAAACGCCCAGCAAAAGTTTGGCGAAATTTTGCATGAAGGCCTTCTCGTCTGAACCATCTTGTGCGACCTGGATCACAACCGGCCTGGGCGAGTCCGAATTAAGTACGGCCGAGGCCGACATAAGGAAGTACCAATGTCCAGAGGCAGACTTATATTCGACTCCTTCTGTAGGAATTCGACCGTCGAGCGGCGGGACCGGAAAAATTGAGGGCGATACCCGATGGCCAATTGCCGGTCGTTCAGCGATGACCTGCTTGGTCCGCTGATCCAAGATCCGCACAAAATAATCGGTCGTTCCGGGCGGTACTTCATCCGCGAATAAACGGTCGCTGTTCGAATGCTTCTCGGCCAAGTCCGCTCTGACTGAACGGAGTGTGTCGGCCAGGAATTGGTCGTCGTCGGCATTGATATGTTGGACGACAAACGCGTACAGGATCGACATCGCGATCAGCAAAAGCGCGGTCGCACAGATCGTGTAATAGACCGCTAATCTTGTGACGAGGGACCACGGCCTGCGTCCGCCTCTGATACCTTCATCGCCTCGTTCAACAAGATTCAAGCCCATGGCGTAAGAGAGGAGTACAAGGAGTTCAAGGAGTTCAAGGCGAGAGTCTGGCTCCTGGCTCCTCTCCTCGAACTCCTTGTACTCCTTGTACTCCTCGTACTCCTTCTTTCTCAGCGCGCTTCGAGCACATATCCAACCCCGCGGACGTTATGAATTAACGGTTTATTGAAAGGTTCATCAACCTTCGCGCGCAACCGGCGCATGGTCGCTTCGACGATGTTCGTGCCGGTATCAAAGTTGATATCCCAAACCTGTTCTACAATCCTCGTGCGCGAGACAACTTCTCCCGCCGATTGGGCTAAGCAATTCAAAAGGACGAATTCGCGTCGCGTGAGATAGAGATTGCGTCCTGCTCGCGTGACTTTGTACCGCCGAGAATCAATCTCTAGATCGCCTACCCGCAATACTTCCTGCTGCGTCGCGGAGCCCCGGCGCAGAATAGTTCGGATTCGAGCCAATAATTCAGAGAAAGCGTAAGGCTTGACGAGATAATCGTCAGCTCCCATCTCCAGTCCCTTGACTCGGTCTTCGACCTTGTCGCGAGCCGTGAGAAAGATCACAGGAGTACGAACACCAGCTCGACGCAATTGATCTAATACCGTCCACCCATCTAATGACGGTAGCATCACATCCAAGACGATGAGAGCATAGCCGCCCGTGCTCGCCAGCCGAGCGCCTTCAAAGCCATCGGAAGCAAGATCAACTGCAAAACCGCTTTCGCGTAACCCCTTCTGCAGGTGGGTAGCGGTTCTTATTTCGTCCTCAATAACTAGCAAACGCATCGCCCGGAGTGAATAGATGACTACAGGTTCATGCGGTTTGCAAAGGAAAGGAGTCCAAGGAGTACGAGGAGTTCAAGGAGAGAAGCCAGGAGCCAGAATCCTCTCCTTGTACTCCTTGCGACTCCTCGTACTCCTTGTACTCCTGCCTTTTCAGACCAACGCTCCCCCACACGAACTGCCGGCTCCCGCCGTGCACCCGAAACAATGATTGCCAATTGTAATCGTCCGTCCTAGCAACTGGACAGGATCAAGGTCCCAAAGAAAAAGTGGCTTCCCGTTTCTCCACTGCATCCCTAGTTGCTGATTAAAATCGCAATCATAGACCTCCCCTCGCCAACCTACGCTCAAAGTGTTTCGGCACATCAGTCCGCATATGGAAGCTGGATTGAACGCCTCGACCAATAAATCCATGTACGCAGCCAATCTTCCGCTGTGTTTAAGCCACGCCGCAAAACGGCCGATGGGCATGTTCGTGATGGTGTAGAGCCGATTAAAATCAATGTCGAAGTTGAGCTTGAGCTCCCGTTTATAGTCCGCTTCCAGTTCAGTTTGATCCGGCGGAAGAAAGGCGCCGTTCGGATTATAAACCAGATCAAGAGTCAGATCCGCTTGGCGACCATATCCAAGCCGGTTGAGAAGTTGGAGAGCGCGAATACTCAATTCAAAAACACCGTCGCCGCGTTGAGCATTAACGTTTGCAGGCCGATAACAGGGCATGGAAGCAACTATCTTAATCCGATTAGCCGCCAAAAACTCTGCTGCCCATTCATAGTTGGGCTCAAGCAATATGGTGAGGTTGCACCGATCGATAATCGTTTCGATGCGCGGCATCGACCTGAGTTCCTCAACCAGATAGCGAAAATCCGGCGCCATCTCCGGTGCGCCGCCCGTAATGTCGACCGTCGGAATGCTGGTTTGCGCTAACCAATTTAAGATTCGATCGATAGTCTCCCGCGTAATAACCTCTTTGCGTTTCGGACCTGCGTTCACATGACAGTGAGCGCACGTGAGATCGCAGAGTTTGCCCACGTTCAATTGTAGAATCTCGGTTCGCGCCCGCTGCAGGATCACCCCATGATTCGTTAGGGTCCGCGAAAAGCTCTCGCCGTCGGAACGATCAATTACCGAAGACACGAAGAACAATAGCCGCAAAAAGGCGCAAAAAAAGGAGTACAAGGAGTTCGAGGAGTACGAGAATAGAAACCGAGCGCCCGGTAGGGCAAAAACCTCGGCGACTCGGTTCATCTCCTTGTACTCCTTGTACTCCTCGAACTCCTTGGCCCCGTTTCAGCCCACCGATAATACCAGCGATGCAACGTGCGCGGCTCAATCCCTAGATAGTACAAGCAGGTCAGCGTGGCGTTTTGGACCGCGGTTCGCCACGTGCCGGGGCGACGGGGCGGCGACCATAGCGGTGGATCGAGTAATTCAACCCGCCCGATGCGCCGTAGTCGTTGCGAGAATTCCACGTCTTCCATCAGAGGAAAATTAGCGAAACCGCCCATCTCGCGAAAAACAGCCGTTCGCACGAACAGAGATTGATCACCGAACAGCGGCCCACCTAACGAGTTGATGCATCGGACTAATGGTTCGCGCCATAGCATTCGCGGCGGATAAAACCGCCGGTGAAAGGCGCCTCCGATAATGGCGTCGTTCTTGGCCACTCGTGCTAACGCAGCCACATGCTCAGGCCGTAGCTCGGAGTCGGCATGATGAAAGCAAAGCAATTCTCCGCGAGCGACCGCCGCCCCGAGATTTTGCTGCCGGCCGCGCGATGGCTGGTCGCATGAAATCAGACGGATCGCCCCACGGCGATCCAAGTCCTTAAGACCTTCGGCCGGCTCAACGGCCACCACAATCCATTCACAAATCTCGGCCGCTGTAGGCAAGCCGTTCACTAACTTTACCACTAGGTCATCGTCGCCCCATACGGGAACAACCAGACTAATTAAAGGTTCCAAAACTCTCTCCCGTTCAAATCACCGTTGATGAAAGTACCCCCGGTAGGGACGAGCTCCCGCTCGTGCGGGATCGACTTGACGGGCGTAAGTTGCTACCAAGCTAGCCTCTTGTTTGGCTATTGGCTATTGGCTATTGGCTATGCGCGCAGCGCCTACCCTTTCACGCTCGCGTTAATTGATCCCTTCAAGAAATAACGCTGAAAAACCAAGAAAATAACCAAGACCGGCAGCATCACCAACGCGGCGTACGCGAGCAAAGCCCCCCACTCTACCGTGTTCGTTCCCACCAAATTCGCCAGAGATAACTGTAAGGTAAATGTATCTTGGTTGTTAACCACGATCAGGGGCCACAGATAATCGTTCCAACGCCAGGTAAAACTGATAATACCAAGCGCAGCAGAAATCGGGGCGCACAACGGAAAGATGATATGCCAATAAATGCGCCAATCCGATGCTCCATCCATGCGCGCGGCTTCAATCACTTCATCCGGAATCCCAAGAATATATTGTCTCATCATGAAGGTGCCGGTGGGAGTCGCCGCCGGAGGGACGATGATCCCGATCAATTGGTTGACCCAACCGAAGGTCTTAAGAATCAGGAATACAGGCACCATCAAGACCTGCAGCGGGACGAGTAAAACACTTAAAATAAGAAAAAGAATTATGCGCCGTCCGGGAAACTTGTACTTGGCGAGAGCAAAGCCGGCCATCGAACTCGCCAGTACCGTGAGCAGGCTACTCAAAGTCGCTACTATTAAAGAATTGAGCGCGTAACGCGGGATATTCCCACTGGCAAACACCGCTTGAAAATTCTCTAAAGTAAATCCGCGGAAATCAAGGTTCGGAGGAAAAACGAACAAATCGCGGGAATGTCGAAACGCGGAAAAGAATGCCCACAGGACCGGCACCAAGAAAATAAGACAAACGATTAGCGCGCTCAGATCGTAAAGAACTTTACCTAGTTTGCCTCGCATAGGTTTTACACACGGAGGTAAGCCTGATTTTCACAGCAAGTTCTCAAAGGCCACAAAGAGGAAATTTCTGTGTCGGATCTTTGTGGCCTTGTTGTGAAGATTTTTATCTTTATCTTTGCGCCCTTGCGTGAGATTCCCCTGTCCTCGGCTGCAACCCGGCCGCTCCGTCTTCTTCGTGTCTTTGTGGTCACAATGCTCCTGCTTTCTTGAAGAGCCGCATTTGCACCCAGGCGACCAAACAGATCAATGGCAACAGTACAATAGCCTGCGCTACGCCGTAACCCGGTTGTAAACGGGCGAAAGCCGACTGGTACATGTTTTGAATGATCAAACGTGTCGCTCCGGCCGGTCCACCGTCAGTCAATAGCAAGATAGTTTCGAAAGCCTGGGTTGCGTGAATGGTCGCGAGCACAACAATGAGCAACATGGTCGGAGCTAACAATGGCAAAGTGATATGCCAGAGCCTTCGAAAAGCCGACGCACCTTCGATCTTAGCCGCTTCATACAGATCCGGATTGATCTGGCTTAGACCGGCTAACACCATCAACATATAGAATCCGACCAGATTCCACACGGTCGCTGCCACCACACTAATTCTCGCGCCCATATCATCCGTCAGCCACGGAATCGTACCCATACCGGCCCACTTCAAGAAACCGTCGATGACTCCCAGATCTTCGTTCAATAGCCATTTCCATGACGTCGCTACCACCACCGGTGAGAGCACGAACGGAACATAAAACCCGACGCGTGCGATCAGCCGGCCAACCGTGCTCTTCCTTAGATAGATCCCAATCGCGATACTACCGATCAAAATCAGTGGGACGACACTCAGTGTATACCAAACGGTATTTAGTAAGCTCAGGCCGAATTGTGGATCATGCAGTAACCGCCAATAATTTTGGAGGGCAACAAACGTGGACCTCCCATGAACCACGTCAAAGTCGTAGAACGACATCCAGAGCCCGTAAACGAGCGGAACCACGCTGAAGACAAAAAGCAACGCCACCGTCGGAAGCAGAAAAAGATAAGGCGCCAGCAACGAACCCCAACGCCGGCGAGCGACTATGCCTGATGACGGTCCTGCATCCACCGGCGATATGGTTTTTGGAGCGCTCATAGGAAATATTAGGCGCTGCCAGAATTGGTGGGGCGAGGCTCCGGAACGACCTGTAATGCCTCGCAAGGCTGGCCAGTTCGGCACCATATATCGTGGGTAGGGCCTCTGCGACCGCCGAGCCGTGACCGAGCAGCATCCACGACCCAAGGCTCGGCACTATTTCGTTCCAACAATTCAGGGATTAGCCGTACACAACCGCTTCGCGAAACCGCTGCGGACGATCCGGAGCCTCGCCCTACCAATCGAGGAAACATCGAGCACGAGCACGAGGACAGCGACTCGACTGAGCTCGCCGAAGTCCTGCCCGACGTAGCTTTTGCCTCATGAGCAGCCATCTCTATTCGGCAGCGAAGTCGGGATTTTGGGATCACTTACTCACCCCCTTGTTTTCGCGATCAAGCTCACCGTTCCCAAGGTTGCGTAGGTCAATCACCGCTTGTTGAGCTGACGCTCTACCCGTGACGCACAAGATGAGTTCGTTTAGCACATCATCCTGAGTTAAATTCACCACTGGTCTGGCTAAGTCCTCGGAGACCCAAGTTGGGGTTGCAGCCAGATCCGACAACATTGGTTGGAGGTATTCAGTATACTTTCCGTAATCGATTTCCTGATTTCGCATCGGGGTCAGGAGTGAGCCGCCCAGTTTTTTCAAGTAATATTTGGTCGTAGCCGGCTGTGCCCACCAAAGCAGCACCTGAGCTGCCTCGTCATGATTAGCGGAATGCTCGAATCCCATCAAGAACTCGCCTCCGGGACATGTCGCCCGGATTGCGGCCTTCGGAAAATAGGTGGTGCCGAAAGGGAACGGCATCCCGCCGGCAATGAAACCACGCAGCTGCCAATTACCAGACCATAACATCGCCGCCACGCCGGTCTTAAATAACATTCCGCCGTCCGTTTTACCCGGCCAAGAGGAAGTGGGAATAAGCTTTGCCGCCACCAGGCCACGAAAAAAGTTCAAAGCATCCTCTGCAGCATGCGCATCCGGCAAAAAGCTTTTGCCGTCGCTTGAAACCCAGCGGCCGTTTGCCTGGTAAATCAGGTTCGACCAGCGCTGCACGGTACAATCATAGGCCACTCCCATTCTGCATTCTGGAAGTTTCATCACCTGTTGCACCGCTTGTTTAAATTGATCCCAAGTCCAAATTTCGTTTTCGTTCTGCGGTACCGTGACACCGGCCTTAGCAAACAAATTCTTGTTATAGAAAAGCCCATTGGCGGTGGCCTCGATCTGCACACCGATGACCTTGTCCCCTGAAACAATAAATGGCTGGTAACCCCGCAAATAGCGGGACAGATATTCGTTTCTATCGGTGTACTTCGTCAGATCCAATGCCGGATCGGCATAGTTTTGGATCATCGCCGTAGTGACTTCCACGATGTCCGGGAACTCGCCCGCGGTAGCCAAAGTGTTTAACTTCGCCAGAAATCCAACGGAAGGAAGAACCGAAACCTGAAAATCGATCTCGGGATGTTGCTGGTGATACTCTTTTAAGAGGCCCTGAATGACATTCTGGGTGCTAGCATTCGAAAGCAGGATGACACTCAGCGTCTTCGCAGACAAGGCTCCCGCCAGAATCTGGCAGGTCACCAACGTGGTAAAGACCGCGCTGCGAAGTCGTTTCATCTTGGAGGGAAAGAAACAGTTCAACGGTTCACGCTTATAGAAAAAACTCAAGTTACCCTGAAGCTACCACAGGAACGCACCACGCTGATCCGGTGTTTGATCCGGTGGGGCGAAGAACTCGGCGCACCGAGGAATGTAATTGGTCTATCGGACATCCGCGCCGGTTTTGAGCCGTTCCGTGCGCGTGCCATCAATACGTGACGCCGAAGCTCACCAGAACCGTTGCTGCCGTGAAAGGGTTTCAAGATATCATTCGGCCAAGCCACACCCACGGCGCGGCTCAAAACCGGCGCGCAACCATCTAAATAGTTAGTCACTTCCTGGGCGCGCCGAGTTTTTCGCCCCACCATCATCGGCTCACTCCTTCCGGAAAATAAGGACGCAACGTCCCACAAAATCCCAATTTCCGCGTCTCAGGCTCGGGATCGACTGGCACCTCAAACACTGCGCCATTGGACAAATAACTTCCCGATCCTGCCGCTAACGCATCAAAATAGCTTTCAGTCCGGCGGATCGTGCTAGCCGGGCCTGCTTCCCACAGCTGACGCCATTGAGCAACTTTCGATTTCACTAGCTCGACCGCCTCACCATAGAACGCAGCGAGTGCCGATGCGCCCTCTGATTCGACAGTTTGACGCAATGCTAGAAACCCTTCCACGGCTAAGTCTCTTCTCCGTTTGGCTGCCTCATCGTTATTGGCAAAAACGGCACCGCTCGGACTAAGAGACGCCACATCGAGATAGGCTTGTTCATCGTTTAAATAGTGAGGTGCAAAAGTTAAGACCGAATCGCCGTGTTCCGGTAATCCCGCGTTTTCCATCACCACATAAATCTCAAGATGCCCATCCTGGTTGATCAGGCGATGGATTAGGCCCGGAGTAAACCAGACTAACGAACCTGTTTTTAACGGCACTTCTTGAAAACCCTTTTCGCAAAGGGTCTGCACCGCTCCCTGTCCCTTCACGACCAAATACGCTTCGCTACAAGCGAAGTGAAGGTGCGGACTTCCTCCCCGCAACCCGTCCGGCCCCACAGTGTTATAAACCCGTAGATGGGTGACGCTGATTCCTCCGGGTAACGCCGGGGTCAATTGATCAGGTGAAGTCATGTCAGTTCTAGCTGATTGCCACACTCCACCGCTCCTTGGGAAGCATTGCCAGCCAAAATCGCCGCACATCCATCATCCCGTCAGGCCCCACGGCTCGGCGAGCTTTTTGGTCCAGCAAAACCATGGGTTGTTTCAAACTCAATTCTCCGCGAGGGCCTTGAGTGGTGCGGGAGCCTCGCCCTACCAACACGCCTGCTCACAGCCCGTAGTGCTTAGGATGCTGTTTCCCTAGGGGTAGATCGACTCGTTCACCCGACTCGCTCGAATGATAAGCAGCAGCGATAAATTCTAAGCTCCGCCTGGCATCCTCGATAGTGACAGGTGGTTCTCCGCCATCGCGCAATGAGGTGAAGAACCGATAAAACTGACCCTCGTATCCCTCGGGCTCCGGCTTGAACTCGGCGAGCGCATTGGTAATGGCCGTGGCGTCTTCCTTATCTACCGGTGAAAATGACCACGGTTCTTTTGAATTCGCATACGCCTCAGTATTGCTCTCAGCCGTGAGACGGCGAAACGTGAACCGGTGCCGGGAGATTTGGGTGACGGAGCCCAAAGTGACCGAAATCGTCCCCAGCGAGCCATCTTCCAGTTCGACCGCAATCGCTACGCAATCCTCGACATCGATTGGACTAACGCGGGTTCGTGCATAAGCGGACACGGATTTGGCCGGACCCAGAATATAAAAAATCATATCAACGGCGTGAATCGCTTGGCTGAGCAGAGCGCCACCCAGCTCAGTTGCCCGTTTTCCTCGCCATGGTTTATCACGATAATATTCTTCGGATCGCCACCAAGCGACGTCGACGTTGAATACGAAAGCTTCTCCGGTCAGTTTCCGGTCGACCAAATGCTTCAGTTTCTGCAAGCCGTGTCCGAAACGGTATTGAAAGATCGGCATCACTTGTCTTCGATATTCGGCGGCGAATTCCGACAAGCGATCAGCGTCCGCGAGGCTCCCAACCAACGGTTTCTCACAAATCAGATGTTTGCCCGCCTTTAACCCGCCCGTTATTTGGTCAAAATGAAGGTGGGGCGGAGTGCAAAGATCGATCACATCGAGATCCGTCCGGCTGAGCAGGTCACGGAAATCGTGCACAACTTCTTTGATGTTAAATTCACCTGCTACTTGTGAGGCTTTGACCGGATCAACATCACAAAGAGCAACGGGATCGAAACAATCGGGTAAATTCTGATACGCTTTAATGTGCTGGGAACCGATGCCAGCACCGACAACAGCGACTTTCAATGGGCTCATAAAGAGGTTGGAGGAACCGAGCGGGGAAGAAAGGTAAGCTAGACAATCGCTAGATCATATATCATATATGGTGAAGGCCTTTCTCCGCTCTATTCCTTTCCATTATGCCTCGGCGCACCATCCAAATCGCTATGAACGGTGTTACTGGCCGCATGGGCCGTAATCAACATCTTATCCGTTCAATTCTCGCTCTGCAAAAAGAAGGCGGCCTCCAGCTCAAAGATGGTACCTGGCTTTATCCGGAGCCCATCCTTATCGGGCGCGACCAGAGACGTCTGCAAGAACTTGCCGGCGAGCTGAAAATCGCCAGGTGGGCCACCGATCTCGCCACCGCCCTCTCCGATCGGAACACTGAAATTTACTTTGATGCGCAGATCACGTCCGAACGCGCCAATGCGGTGAAAGCCGCTATCGAGGCCGGCAAACATGTTTATTGCGAAAAACCCGTTGCGGATAACCTGGCAGCCGCGATGGAGCTGGCCCATCTCGCCAAAACTCGCGGCATCAAAAATGGTGTCGTTCAGGATAAACTTTTTCTCCCCGGCTTACGAAAGTTGCAACGGTTAGCGGTTAGCGGATTCTTTGGCCGCATTCTCTCGGTTCGAGCCGAGTTTGGTTACTGGGTTTTTGACGGCTATTTGCTGCCAACGCAACGTCCCTCCTGGAACTATCGTTCAGAAGACGGAGGCGGAATTATTCTCGATATGTTCTGTCATTGGCGATACGTGCTGGAGAGCCTTTTTGGACCGGTCCGAAGCGTCATGGCTTTAGGCGCGACGCACGTACCCGCGCGCTCAGACGAATCAGGGAGAAGTTACGAGGCCAACGCCGAAGACGCCGCTTATGCGATTTTCGAGTTGGAAAAAGGGATCATCGCCCAAGTCAACTCCTCCTGGTGTGTGCGCGTTTACCGAGACGAATTGTTCTCTCTGCAGGTCGATGGAACTCAAGGCAGCGCTGTCGCCGGACTGCGCCATTGCAAAGCCCAACACCGAGTCAATACACCACGAGCCGTTTGGAATCCGGATCTGCTGGAATCTCACGATTTTTTTGCTGACTGGAGCGAGGTTCCAGATAACCAGGAGTTCGACAATGCCTTTAAAGCGCAATGGGAACTCTTTCTACGGCACGTGGTTGAGGGCACTCCGTTTCCCCACTCACTCTTAGACGGCGCCAAAGGCGTGCAATTAGCTGAAGCCGGCATGCAATCGTGGCGCGAACGCCGTTGGATAGACCTGCCCGAACTCACCGCGAGTTGAACATCTCTCCACTCCGTCCACCAAGTCCACTGTGTCCACTTCGTCCACTAAGCGACTCCACCGGCACGTAATGCCCCCCCAATCCATCATCCTCCCAACTGCGACTGGCACTCTCGAAGCCTACCAACTCAGCGAGCCTGCAAATTTTGCAGTACACGCTAACCCGCGGTCTCGCTCGGTTTTCGCAGCGGCTCATGTCGTAGCCGATCCTTTGGCTGAAAACTGCTTGAGTGCACCGGCTGCCATCGATTGGGAAGCAACTTTGCATTATCGCCGATATCTCTGGTCCCTAGGTCTTGGAGTAGCTGAAGCGATGGATACCGCTCAGCGTGGAATGGGCTTGGATTGGGGTGCGACAAAGGAACTAATCCAACGAGTTGCTACCGACGCGAAGAGCAGTGGTTCTCCTATCGTGTGCGGCGCTGGCACCGATCAACTCCCGGCTAACCAACGCCACTCGGTGAAAACGATCATCGATGCCTACCTCGAACAGTGCGCCTGGATTGAGCAATATGGGTCAAAGATCGTCATCATGGCCAGTCGCGCCCTGGCAGCCTCGGTGCAATCACCCGAAGATTATTACCGCGTTTACGAAACCGTTTTGGGCCAGATCCGGGATCGGGTGATCCTTCATTGGCTAGGCCCAATGTTTGATCCTGCGTTGACCGGCTATTGGGGTAGTCAGGATCTAGACTCGGCCACGACGAACTTTCTAACCCTGCTCCGGAAACTGCAAAATAAAGTCGAAGGCATAAAAGTTTCGCTTCTCGACAAGGATCGAGAGATAGCTTTGCGACGCGAAATACCCAATACGGTCAAACTCTTCACCGGAGACGACTTCAATTATCCGGAACTGATTCTCGGCGATGATCACGGGTTTAGTCATGCCTTGCTAGGCATCTTTGACGCCATCGCACCTGCCGCATCCGCAGCTCTAGGAGCGTTAGATGAAGGGGACAAAAACACTTTCCTGGCCCTGCTAAACCCGACCGTTCCGCTGTCTCGCCACATTTTCCAAGCTCCGACTTACTACTACAAAACCGGTCTAGTGTTTTTAGCCTATCTCAATGGCCACCAATCTCATTTCCGAATGATCGGTGGTCTCGAATCCGCCCGCTCTGTCCTCCATCTTTCACAGCTATTCAAACTAGCAGATCAAGCCGGCCTTCTGCGGGATGGCGCGGGAGAACGCATGCGACGTTTCCTAAGCCTCGCCGGCATCGGCTGAAAATAGCCAATAGCCAATAGCCAATAGCCAATAGCCAATAACCAAACGGACCAGATGACAAATGACATATTCGTGCACGCGCCGTCACTGATTACTGATTACTGATTACTGATTACTGATTACTGATTACTGATTACTGATTACTGATTACTGATTACTGATTACTGATTACTACCAATCACCTTTCACCTTTCACCAGTGTCCCCCTCGCGCCTCAGCATCAATCACTACTCCATCCGGCAATGGGACCTTTTTCAATTGGTCAAAGGTTGCCGGAACGCTGGGATTACCAGCATCGGTCTTTGGCGAGACAAAGTTAATGCCGTGGGCTTAGAGACAGCTCGGCAACTGGTCCACGAAGCGAACATCAAAGTCTCCAGCCTTTGCCGCGGCGGCTTTTTCCCGTATTCATCCGAGCAGGAGCGAACCAAAACCCTCGCTGACAATCAACACGCCGTGGATGAAGCCGCGGCTCTAGGCGCTCCTCTACTGGTTCTCGTGTGCGGCGGGATCGCTGCAGCCGGGCTGGAACAGAGCCGGCAGATGGTTTTTGAAGGGATCGCCGCGCTAACCCCTTATGCGCAAGCTCGAGGAGTTAGGCTGGGAATCGAACCTTTGCATCCCATGTTTACGGCCAACCGATCGGTCATTTCCACCTTGGCCCAAGCGACCGATCTGGCGAACCATTTTCCCCAGGATACCGTTGGCGTCGTTATTGACGCTTACCATGTCTGGTGGGATCCCAACCTCTACCAGGAGATTAATCGCGCCGGCGGCCGCATCTTCGCATTTCACGTCAGCGACTGGCTGGCGCTACCGCCAGACTTTTTAAACGGCAGAGGCTTAATGGGCGATGGCTGTATCGAATTTTCTAAATTGGCCGCAGCGGTTACTCAGACAGGATACAAAGACCCGATCGAAGTCGAAATCTTCAACGAACAGCTCTGGTCCCTCCCCGGCGACGAAGCATTAGCTCTGATTCAGAAACGTTTCGCCCAATTCATCCATTAGCCCAAAACCACCAGAAAATCATAATATCCCTGCGAGCCACCCGCCCAAAAAGGCGCAGCTCGTGCTTTACCCGACTACCGCTTACCGGTTACTGATTATCGATCACCACCAATCACCTTTCACCAATCACCTTTCACCTTTCACTTCTCAGCATCACCTCTCACGCCCCCTATGCGTCCGATCACGAACTCGATTAGCAGCAAAAAAGATCTGGTGAAACAGGCATTACGAGAAGCAATCCTGAGCGGTGAATTGGCTCCCGGAACGCGCCTGATCATCGATGATCTCGCTAATCAGTTGGGGGTCAGTCCTATTCCGGTCCGCGAAGCCTTACAACAACTGCAAGCGGATGGTTACGTTGAAATTCAGCCTTTCCTAGGAACAAGAGTTACCCCAATTGAAGCCGAGTCAGTAGTTGAGGTTTTTAGTTTGCTCGAGACCATCGAGATCGTTAGCAGCCGTTACGCCTGCCTCCACCTGCCAGAGAGCGAACGCCTAACATTGAGAGAACTGGTCGCCAAGATGGATGAACTCGTCCGCAAGCGTGATGCGGAGGCGTGGTCCCAAGAAAATCGCCGGTTTCACCAAATCATTTGCGACCATGCCGGAACGCGGCTGTTAGCCAGCGTGATGACCAAGGTGCTTGATCATTGGGACCGGTTACACCGAGTGTTCTTAAAAGAGGTTTTCGCTGACCGCCTCCCTGAGGCCCAGGAAGAGCACCGGCAAATCCTCGCATCTATTGAAGCACGCGACCCTGATAGAGTAGAAGCCGTAATTCGTAAGCATAACCGGAATGCCCTTGGTGCCTATCAAAAATACCTGCAGGTCCGCGCGGGAGAAGTAATCAGTAATCAGTAAGTCAGTAATCAGTGCCTGCTCGCTGTCTTACTCACCATCGCACCTTCGCCAGAAATTCGAGGGGCTGGGGGGCATCACTGCCGTCTTGCCACCCGTCAGATTTAACACTGATTACTGATTTACTGATCACTGATTACTGAAGCTTTGCTACTAACATCGGCTCAAGAAACGACTCGACCCCGCCAGAGCTATCAAACTTGATTCCCATCTCGCGCCGCACAACTTCGTCGGCGGATTCAGCCTGGTGCTGCAACCTTTGCACCGTTTCCTCTTCACACCCGGCTTGTTTTACCCACCAAGCAAAGGGCAACTCATATGGCACCAATTGATGCCGTACCCACGAAAAGCCGATAGCTTCGGTCAATTCACGCCACTCAGGGACCGTCCGCTGACGAAAATGCGATGGATCACGTGTCCGCTCCCACCGGTCTACCCAATCTGCTATCTGCATCGACGGGCTGATTTGATCAGCCAGAACTAATCTTCCACCCGGTTTCAGCACTCGCCTGACTTCGCCTAGGAATTTATCCAGACGATGAAAATGATGAGGCGCATGTCGGGACACAACCAGCGAGAATTCGTTATCCGGAAAAGGCAACTCTTCAGCAGATCCCGTTAAAAACTCGATATTCCGTATACTCTCCGCCTGCGCTCTGGCTCGAGCCTGCTCCAGCATCGCCAACGCCAAGTCGAGTCCGATCACTTTCTGCACCTGCGGCGCCAATGTTAACGCGGTGTTTCCGGTACCGGTAGCAACATCGAGCACCAAATCCGACGGTTCCGGAGCCGCCATCTCTACCAAAACAGGTAAACTCGGACCAAAGCGATGAACCGGGCTTGTCGCGTAAAGAGCAGCCTGTCTGTTGAATTGATCCTGACTAGATTTTGTTTCCATTTCATCCCGCAGTGAATTGCTGCTCGAAAATCGATGCCGTCCGACATAACTCAATTTAATAATACTGAAATGCATATTAAGGAGCACTAATGGTAAGCGCTGAACTCTTCCGTAACTTCTTAACCATTTATCGTGAAGGCTCAGTCTCCGCGGCAGCTAGGTCACGTCATTTGACTCAGTCCGCCGTCGAATTGCCCAATAGCCGAAGGTTTTGGCAACCAGTCTTGGGACTTCGCTTGGAAACCCAACTACGCTTCGTTGTACCCGACCTGCCAACGGTCGTTGACGCCGTCGAACAAGGATTCGGCGTCAGCATCGTCCCCGATTTCATCGGTGTCCCCGCCATCGCCCAAGAACGAGTGTTTGAAATCTGGCCCATCAAAAACTTGATCCCAACCGATCAATGGATCTTAGCTTTTCGCGATCTCGGCGCCGACCGGTCCAGCATCGCTAACCTGTGTAAAGCACTAGCGGGATAGTAATCAGTAGTCCGTAATCAGTGAGTCGGAAATCAGTTCAGGAGCTAGGAGGATCTCGAGCGCGCCACCGGGCTAGCTCAGGATCTATTCGTGCCTAAAATCGCGGGTTGCAAAGCCCTCCTAGCTCCTGCACTGATTACTGCTTACTGATTACTAAGCCCCGCGAGCCGCTTGCTGCCAACGCGCAGACCTGTCACTTTAGAACGCCGCAATCGCCCAGAACGCCGACCAATCACCTTTCACTTTTCACCTCTCACCTCTCACCTTTCACCTTTCACCTTTCACCTCTCACCTCTCACCCCTCCCCATGCCCCCCACTCCGCTGTCTGGTAAAACTATCCTAATCACCGGCGCTAGCTCCGGCATTGGAAAAGCGACTGCAAAATTGCTCGCCGCTAACGGCGCGAAATTGGCTCTGGTAGCCCGCTCCGAGGACCGCTTACAAACAGTCGTCAAGGAAGTCGGTGGCGAGGCTATCGGTCTGGCATGCGATGTAACCGCTTTAGACCAGCTACAGAACAGTGTGAACGCCGCGATCGAACGGTTCGGGAAACTGGACATTTTGTTTGCGAATGCAGGAATCTATCTGTCCGGAGATGTGGCCGATGGCAGTCCATCTGCCTGGTCGGACTTGATCGACACCAATATCAAAGGTGTCCTGAATTCGGTGCATGTGGTGCTGCCCACATTCTTGGCGCAAGCAGCCGGTGACATTCTCATTTGTAGTTCGATCTCCGGCCATCAAGCGATCCATTGGGAACCGGTGTACAGCGCCTCTAAACATGCGATCCAAGCATTTACCCACGGTCTCCGCCGGCAGCTTCTCCAAAAAGGAATTCGGGTAGGCGCCATCGCCCCCGGAATGGTGTTAAACGAGCTTTGGGGGATTTATGATCCCGCCGAAATCGACCGCCGCGCCAACCTCGGCGAGGGTCTCCGCTCCGAAGACGTCGCCGACGCCGTCCTCTTCATGCTCACCCGCCCATCCAACGTGACCATTCGCGACCTGGTCATGCTGCCACGGACTCAGGACCTGTAAGTTCTACGTTATAGGTTATAGGTTATAGGTTTTAAGTTGCGCCCTCCCCCCAGGAGAACCTGTCCAGGTTATCCCTAGGCGGAGAGCGCCCGACCTATAACTTGAAACCTACAACTTAAAACTTAGAACTGTTCCTTCACGCATACACCAGAAAATGAATCTCCTCGGGCAAGATATCAGAAATGTTTTTTATGATGTTCCCGCGCAGGAGGTTCACTAGCATGTTTCGTTGCGGTGCTCCCACGATCAGCCGAGAGGCGCCCACTGTTGCCGTAATATCGACAATGGTATCGGCCGCAGAGTCGCTAACGGCGTAACAAGGCAAGATCCGCACACCGTCCGCATTGTCCCTCGCATAAGTGAAAATGGCGCTGGCTTCTGCGTCCTCGGTCCATTTGCGTCTCCGATCGCCAGGGGCCAATACCGGCTGTTCCCGGACAAACAATAGATATAGTGGTCGATCGGTTTCTTTAGCTTCGGCAATCGCGAAGTCTAGCGTGCGGCCAATTCCGCGAACGGCGCAGAGCATTGGCGCACCTGACATCTCGCGCTCCGCGATCGGTAGACGGGGGACACTCGGTACCGGACTCGCCGGCTTCAGGGCGCGGGCGGCTTCCGCAGCGCGCCTCTTCTCAGCTCGCTCTGCAGCCAAGCCATGCAAGACCAGACCGGCTGCCAGCATACCGAGCGCGAAGAGACGGGCGTTTGGCTTATCGATAAATAGAGAGACTTCGATTCCCGACATAATCAGGAACGTGCAAAACATGAGGACCCGTTCCCACCTCGCCAGGTCGAGTTTCCGATCTGTCGCCGAGGCACCCAAATTAGTCGCAATGGCTCCGACAACCCCGACAGCGTACAGGTCTGCCAAGCCGGCCATATCCCTCACTGTAACCACTAGAATCGCCGGTATAATCGTCGCTATTGCCAGGCCAAGCGTTGGCACGCCAAAAGGGTTCAACTTCTCAAATTGCTTTGGCAGTTCTGCGTCCCGAGACATCAGGTACGAAATCGAGATCAAGCCCACAATCGCCGTATTGACTGCAGACAAGAGTAGAACCCCGAAAACGACGCTGACACCGAAGGCCACGATTGTGCCCGCCGTATCGCCGAAAGCGCTACCGACGAAGACTTGCCCCATATACTTGAGCATGTAGTCGCGGACACCTGGGGCTCCTGGAGCGTCGACATTATCTCCATGGATTTGGAGCCCATTTAACGCCAGCATTCCTAGACCGAGCAGCGCTGTAAACACGCAAACTTCGATCATGACCCAAGCGATCGAGCGAGTAGACGTATGCGACACGTTGGGGTGCTCGTCCGTACTGCTTTTGTTCAGCTTCATCACACCGGTCGTGTTAGCCACCGCCTCTACGCCCGAAAGCGCTAACACGATCGAGACGAAACCATTCCAGTTGTGCAGCCAGCCCCCTTGTAACGGCCGCAGATTATGCAAAGCCTCCCCGAGGTGCGGCAGCGTAAAGCAACCGAGAAGAACGACCACAACCACCGTCGGTACGGAAACGAGGAAGGCCAAGCCAGCGGAGTGCTTGGGGCCGAAATAATTAATCGCGCCGATGAGGAGGATCGCTGCCGCCGCCCAAAGTGCCGGATGGGGCCAGCCAAGATACTGAAAAGCGGACAACGCGCTTATCGCTGCGGTGACAACATAATCGGCAATCAATAAGAAGGCCCCCACAATGGAGATCACCTCGGATCGATGTCGAACACTAGCGTACACGCCCCCTCCCTCGGGATAATGCCGGCAGATGGCCATGTAATTCACCCCAACGAGGGCCATTAACACGCACATAGCCAGGATCAGCCAAAACGAGCTATACCCGGACACGGCAAAGGCCAACCCGATTACGTAGGCTTTGCTGGTACCCCAATCACCGTAAAGAATCGCGGCAGCCCTAGGCGCATCGACATTACGCGGCCTTTTGGTCCTGGCGACGATCATCCTATAGATCGATTCTCATTTGTGCACTGATCCAAATACGACCACATTTTTCAACGAATCAGAGTTTGCTGACAAGGAGGTATTTCGGAAAACACGATGGCGACGAGCTCCCGCTCGTCTTTTGAAGGAGTCAGGAGCCAGAATCCTTTGAAGACGAGAGGGAGCTCGCCCCTAGCCGCGACCAACGAACGGCATTTTTGTTGCCATCACCGTCATGAACTGAACATTCGCGTCTAGCGGCAGGATTGCCATGTAAAGAACCGCTTCTGCCACTACCGATAGGTCAATCAGAGGTTCTGGGCGTATCGATCCATCAGCCTGCGGGACGCCCTCCCCTATCTTCAGCGCCATCTCCGTCGCTGCATTTCCGATATCGATCTGACCACAGGCAATGTTGTACTTCCGGCCATCGAGTGACGTCGACTTGGTGAGCCCCGTGATGCCATGTTTAGTGGCCGTGTAAGGAGCTGAATTTGGACGGGGTGCGTACGCCGAGATCGATCCGTTGTTGATGATGCGGCCGCCCTGCGGTGTTTGTCGTTTCATCAGCCGAAACGCTTCCTGGGTACAGAAAAACGGTCCACTCAAGTTAGTCTGGACAACTCGCTGCCACTGCTCATAAGTCACTTCGTCAAGCTCGCCGGCGGGAATACCGACTCCTGCGTTGTTGAAGAGGACATCCAATCGGCCAAAGGTTAGTTCGGTTTGCGCAAATAGGTCCCGAACCGCCGCCGGATCGGTGACATCGGTCGGGACGGCGAGCGAACTGGCTTTGCTTGTCTTAGAAAGAGCCAGCGTCTCTTCGAGCGCTTCCTGTCGTCTCCCGGCAAGCACCACATTATATCCCGCCCTAAGCAAAGCCAGTGCGACAGCCCGGCCGATCCCGCTTCCGGCGCCGGTGATTAATGCGACTTTGGTAAAATTAGGCATGGAAGAATTGATTCCGAACCATACCGCATAACCACAGATTTCTGCGGACCAGTTTTCCGCAAAACTCCAACAGGTCGCGCAAGATCCCGAGAGCAAACCCGCGATCGAGGGCCGATGCTCTCATCGCGACGCAATGAATAAATCGATGAAAGAGCGCTGGACTGCTGGTGACATCAGCGGATTCGGATTCGCGTTCACGCTGGTCCTTTTAGGTACCATCCTTTCTGCATACAGCGACCGGCCGGTCTTCTGGCTGTTGGTCGGACCCGGGCCCCTAGTCGTTGGACTAACCGTTGTAACCTTTTTGCGATACGTCTCCAGAGAACGTCCCGAAATGCGATTTATGGAGACACGGAAAAGCCGCCGGAATTACCGGCCGCGACGGGTTAAACTGATTAGCCCGGGAGGGTAACCCCGAGGGTAACCCTAGGTTATGACACACCCGCCGTAGTTTTCGGAACCTGGGACGAAGGAGGGAAAGTGGCGCCCAAAGGAGTTTGTCAGTGCTTGCGTGCTGATTGGACCATTCGCACCTGGACAGATCTGGGGCCAGGAGTGCAAGCCGTTCCCGCTGGACATTGCAAGTATTCACTTGCAATCGCACAAAATACATGCAAGTACTTGCTTGCATGAGCTCGTATGAGCTGATTTTTAAGCTGTCTAGAACCGCGGGGCGCTCGCCAGGGACTCCTTTGGGATCCGATCGTCGGGGCCCGCGCAGACCAGATGGCGGACAAATTTATCAATAAATTGAGGGGAAATATGAGTAGTGAATTACCTAGGTGGAAAGAGTACCGAATACGGCAGGAGATTTATAAGGAAGGTCTAAAGCGTGCAGAGACGCAGTCTGGAAGACTCGATTCAGAAGAAGCAACCCCCCAAAGTCTGAACGAAAACTCGACACTTTTTCTTGAGCAAGATCCAGCGGGCAAGGTCGGACTTTATGCAGCGACCTCCGGCAATTCGATGTAAGCGAGAGCCCGGCAGCCACCGGGATCATCTCGCCGGATGGCAAAGTGGCAGCCGGCGCCAATCGTGAACGATGGACCGGTTGCCATGAAATGGCACAACAAAATAGCCCAGGGCTTCTAGCCTGGCTTTAGCCCTGGGTTCGGGTTCAAAAGATCGCGCCCTGCCTGTCCGCCGTAGTTTCGGGAATGTGGGACGAAGGAGGGAAAGTGGCGCCAGAGTGCCGACTGGTTATACGCGCGGACATCCACTCCCGGACTGCCATGCGTATCGATCTGGTGCCCTTTCAGGGCACGTCGCCATAAAACATCAAACCCAGGGCTTCAGCCTGCTGCAGGAACTCGGCATTGGCTTCGTTCCCTACAGCCCCTTAGGCAAAGGCTTTCTGACCGGTAAAATTGACCTGAACACGGCTTTCTCCAGCACCGATCTGCGGAGCCGCATCCCTCGTTTTACACCGGAGGCGCGGAAAACCAATCAAGCCCTGGTCGATTTGCTGGTCTCTATCGCGGACCGCAAGCAGGCGACACCCGCCCAGATTGCGCTCGCGTGGCTGCTTGCTCAAAAGCCGTGGATTGTTCCCATCCCTGGAACCACGAAACTGCCGCGCGTCGAAGAGAATATCGGCGCCGCCGATATCGATTTATCCGACGACGATCTCCAAGAGATCAACGGCGCGGCCTCGAAGATCACCGTGCAAGGGGCGCGTTACCCCGAAGAGCTAGAGCAACTAACCTATCGCTAAAGCGCCGTTCTCAGGTCAGTTACACTCTCTATTATGAGTAAAGGAAAGATTGCGTTGGTGACCGGTGGTAACCGAGGGATCGGCAAGGAGATTGTGCGCCAGCTGGCAGCAAAAGGCTTTCGGGTTATCTTAACTGCACGTGATCCCAAATCCGGTGCTCAAGCCGCATCGGCCATCAAAGGCGAGGTCGAATTCCTTACGCTCGATGTTACTGATGACGACAGTATCGCTCTTGCTGCGGAAAATTTTGCGAAACTAGCGGATCGGCTGGATGTGCTGGTTAACAATGCCGCGATCTATCCCGATGAAGGATTCGACATTCTCACTGTGCCGCGGGAATTACTAACCAAGACCTTTCAGACCAACACTTTTGGTGCAATCAGAATGGCACAAGCTTTCCTCCCTTATCTAACCCGCGCGGATCACGCCCGCGTTCTCAACCTTTCGAGCGGTTACGGTGAAATAGGTGGCTTATCAGCAAACGTTCCGAGCTACTGTCTGTCGAAACTGACCCTGAACGGAGCCACCATCATGCTCGACCAAGCGCTCCGCAACCGCGGCATCTCAGTCAACTCGGTGTGCCCCGGTTGGGTCCGAACCGATATGGGTGGTCCCAGCGCTACCAAGTCCGTTGAGGAAGGCGCGGACACAACTGTCTGGTTGGCAACCGATGCACCTCATTCGCTATCCGGAAAGTTTTTCCGCGAACGTCGCGAAATTTCTTGGTGAGACGCAAAGAACAAAAGAGCCCGAATTTCACGATTCCTGTTCAAGGCGTGCTTTCCCGAACCGCCGTTTGCATCAACGGAGGAACTCGGTTACGATATACATTGTAATATTGTATATCATTGGAGCGTAACTATGCAAGTCAGCAAGTGGGGTAACAGCCTCGCCATTCGTCTTCCCGTATCAGTTGTACAAGCATTAGAACTGAAAGAGGGTGACGAGATCGAGGTGCATATCGTCGGCCACCGCGTTCTAAACATAGACCGGGAACGAAGCCGCGAACGCGCGCTGAAACACATCTCTTCCTTCCGTAAGAAGCTGCCTCCTGACTGGAAGTTCGATCGCAACGAAGCAAATGCCCGTTGAGTTCCTCGACGCGAACGTCCTCGTGTACGCCTTTACGACCGATCGACGCGCAGCCGCCGCTAGCGCTTTGCTCGCGCGCCGTTGCGTTATCAGCGTTCAGGTCCTGAACGAGTTTGCCAATGTCGCGAGGCGAAAGCTTGGCATGACCTGGCAAGAAGTTAGAGAATCGGTTGCCTCCATAACGACTCTCTGTTCGACAGTCCTGACCGTCGAGATGAAAACGCATCGCGACGGCGTGCGCATCGCAGAACAACACGGTTACAACCTCTTCGATGCTCTAATGGTCGCTGCAGCCCTCGAAGCTAACGCCAAGATACTCTGGTCTGAGGACATGCACCATGGAATGATCATCGACGACCGCCTCGAGATCAGTAATCCATTTCTTGCGACTTAAGACCGTTCAGGGACATTCGTGGTTTATTGAGGTAGCCTGACATCGCTCGACCCCCCGCAAACTCGCGACTATGAAACCATTCAACGACCTCAACGCGGCTGTCGTAGGCAGCGGTTTCATTGGCGCTGTGCACATCGATTCGATCCGCCGGTTAGGCGTTAACATTGCCGGCATTGTTGGTTCTTCTGCGGATCGCGCGAAGAGCAAGGCTCGCGAATTCGGCGTGCGCCACACCTATGCAAGCTATGATGAAATGCTCGCTGACGCGTCGGTCGATGTAGTGCACATCACCTCACCTAATGACGAGCATCCGGCGCAAGCCGAAGCTGCGCTCAAGGCCGGCAAGCATGTCATCTGTGAGAAACCTCTGGCGCTGACCTCTACCGAGACTGACCGGTTGCGCACCGTTGCCGGCGACTCCGGCCTGGTGGCCGCCGTAAATTTCAACATCCGCTTCTATCCCCAAGTGCACGAGATGCGCAGTCGCATTCGCGACAACGGAATCGGCACGCCTTTTCTGGTCACTGGCAGCTACCTGCAGGATTGGCTCCTCTACGACACAGACTGGAACTGGCGGGTCGACCGCAATCGCGGCGGCGATTTGCGCGTAGTCGGCGATATCGGCTCGCACTGGTTCGATCTGGCAACCTTCGTGACGGGACAGCGCATCGTCGAGGTCCTGGCAGAATTGCCCACCTTTGTGCCCGTAAGGAAACGGCCGGCGGGGCCCGTCGAGACCTTCACCAGCGGCGGCTCGGGCGCGACCACCGATGTGACGATAACATCTGAAGACGCTGCGCTGATACTGGTACGTTTCCAGAACGGCGCTCGAGGAGTCGTAACCGCCTCGCAGGTTAGTGCCGGTCACAAGAACGGCATCACGATCGAGGTCAACGGTGCCAAATCATCCGTTTCCTGGCTGGGAGAGCGCCCAGACGAATTGTGGATCGGGCACCGGTCAAAGCCGAACGAGCTCTTGCTGCGCGACCCGTCACTGCTCTCGCCGGACGCGGCAGCCGTAGCCGCCTTACCCGGCGGACATGGGGAAGGCTTCGAAAACAGTTTCAAGGCCATGTATCAGGCGGTCTATGCCGACATCGCGGCAGGCAAACCTTCGCCGGACCCGGCGTATGCCACCTTTGAGGACGGGCATGAAGAAGCCCTGATCGTCGAAGCGGTCGCCGAAAGCGCCCGCACTGGCCAATGGACCGCGGTGAAACGCGGCTGAGTGCAAGATATAAGCGATACTAAAAAGAGAACAGACGTTATGAAACTCGGTATTCTGACCGCCGCTTTTCCGGCCCTAACCCTGGATGAAGTAGCTACCTGGGCGAGCGCGTCCGGCTTTCAATCGTTGGAGATCGCGGTGTGGCCGACCGGCGGAAAGGCGGTGCGCCGTTATGCGGGCACCGCGCATATTGACGTCGGCACACTTAACGAATCGGCGGCTCCACGGATTGTCGATGATCTTCGGTCCAAGGGACTAACGATCTCGGCACTTGCCTATTATCCGAACCCACTGGATCCCGACCCAGCCGCGTCATCGGCCGCATTCGAGCATCTGCGGAAGGTGATCGTCGCGGCCAAGTTGCTGCAGGTGCCCGTTGTCGGCACTTTCGTCGGTCGCGATAAGACCCGATCCGTCGACGAGAACTTCGATGTCTTTGCTCGCGTCTGGCCGGACCTTGTCCATTTCGCCGGTGATCACGGAATTAAAATAGCCATCGAAAACTGCCCGATGATTTTCTCTGCCGATGAATGGCCGGGCGGAAACAACCTCGCTTACAATCCGGCAAACTGGCGTCGCATGTTCGACATCATTCCCGATGAGAACTTCGGTCTGAACTTCGACCCATCGCATCTCGTGTGGCAGTTCATCGATATCCCGCGCGCCGTGCGCGACTTCGGCAAGCGCATCTTCCATGTCCACGCCAAAGACCTCGAAATCCGTACGGACGGTCTTTATGAACATGGGATCATGAGCGCCGGTGTAGGTTGGCAAGTGCCGCGTCTCTGCGGTCTTGGCGAAGTGAATTGGGGCGCCTTTTTCGGTGCACTCTATTCGGTTGGCTACGACTATGTCGCCTCGATTGAACATGAGGATCGGGCGTTTGAGGGTGCGGTCGAGAAGGTGAAGCGCGGGTTCGAAATCGCGCGAGATAATCTTCGTCCCTTCATTCACTGATGGCCAGCCGGCGAACGAGGTCGCTGTACGGCTGGAGCGCCAGAGCTCGGCATCGGCGGCTTCTCTACCAACCTGTTTCCCGTCAAAGATTCGTCGTCGAAAACTACCGCTTTACACCAATTGAACTGACCGACTGACTCTATGAAAGAAATAACTGGTATTGGGCATGTTGCCCTCAAGGTAAAGGACCTGGACAGGTCGCTTGCCTTTTATACAGAAAAAATTGGGTTCCCGGAAATGTTCCGGCTTAATCACGATGACGGACGCCCCTGGCTCATCTATTTGAGGATCACTGACCATCAATACCTTGAGATCTTTCCAGGCGCTGTGCAGGAGTCGGCGCCGGGTCCCGAGACCAACGGAATTAACCACTTTTGCTTAATCGTGGAGGATATCGAGAAGGTTATCGGCCAGTTAAACGAGAAAGGCGTGCCTCTTCATATGCCGCTTAAGACCGGCGCCGATAACAATCGCCAAGCCTGGGTTCGGGACCCAGACGGCAATCGAATCGAGTTTATGGAAATCGGGGCGGAAGCGCTGCAATTGAAGGCGATTTCGCTCCTACGGAGCGTGTCCTCGCTTGACACCTCGACTTAGAAGTTAAGCTTATTGCTAACTCGCTGACCGAAATCTGCGTATCTTAACCCCGGAGAAGTTCCCCCGAAAGCTTTCGGGGTTCGGGGCAACGGATCACCTCAGCAACGACATGAAAATCGGCATTCTAGGCTCCGGATTGATGGGCGGGAAACTCGGGACGCTCTTCGCGCGGGCCGGTCATGAGGTGGTATTCAGCTATGCGCGCAGCGAGCAGAAGCTCAAGACGCTGGCACGAGAGGCACAGGGTAAAGCACAGTCGGGCACTCCGCGAGAGGCCGCGCACCAGGCAGACGCATTGTTGCTCGCCGTGCACTGGTCACGAATGAAAGACGTGCTCAATGAGACCGGCGATTTGTCGGGCAAGGTACTCGTAACCTGCTCGCTTCCGATGAACGAAGACAACACCGAACTCGTCATAGCCCACACTTCGTCAGGCGCTGAGGCGCTTGCGAAAATGATTCCAGAGGCCCGCGTCGTCTGCGCATTCAATACCATCCCGAGCGAAGTGCTTTTCGGCGTGTATGAAGCCAAGGGTAAGGCTACTCCCCCGAGCTTAGTTTACTGTGGTGACGACGAGAGTAGCAAACAAGTCGCCGCTCAGCTGATTCGTGACGTGGGTTTCGATCCCGTTGATGCCGGTCCCTTATGGATGGCTCGCTACACCGAGCCGTTCGCGTTACTCGTCGCCGAGCTCGCGTACGAGCGAGAAGGCGGCCCCGAAGTCGCTTACAGATTTGAGCGATTCGGAAAATAAAACCGGTAGGGATGAGCTCTCGACTACGCCAAGCCTACGTCGCAGCCGGCTCCGCTCATCCGAGTCTTTGCGCTCTTTGTGCCCCTGTCGTGCGAGTTTCTAAAACGACGAACTTGAGTAGTGGACACCACAAGAAGCAGTGTCTATCACTGAAAAGGCCACTGTAATCGCAACACTCCAGCTCTCCAGTACTGCGCTACTCCATTACTCCACACCCCTTCACCCCATGGACATCAAACGAAGTGGCTCACAGCCTTCGGGCAAAGGACCAGCC
>Ga0209240_1000157_pt1 | contig 26586 bp, 29 predicted proteins | sample GraSoi_2013_80cm_FD_185828 | JGI IMG/M metagenome (GOLD analysis project Ga0209240, IMG submission 185828) | Grasslands soil microbial communities from the Angelo Coastal Reserve, California, USA - Sample 9_17_2013_80cm (SPAdes) (version 2) | ecosystem: Environmental > Terrestrial > Soil >...
CGCTGAAGTCAATCGAATCGGGCCTAGAAGGTTGGTCGTAACCGTTGAGACTAGTAGACCATCATCGATTCCACCCACGGCATCGTCGATTTGCATTATTCCGGCGTTGTTGATCAGCACGTTCAAAGTCGGAAATTGGGTAATCAGGGTCTGGCTGACCGCCGCAATGCTGGCCGGATCTTCTATATTTAGCTCCAGAGAGGCCATTCCTGGATTTGCTTTTGTGGTGGTATCGAGATGGCTCTTGCGCCGTCCGGAAATGATGATCTGATTGCCTAGCTTGTGTAATGCTTCTGCCAAGCCGCGGCCAATCCCAGAGCCGCCACCCGTGATGAATATCGTGTTCCCGGTTAATTTCATTTCTGCTCCTGATGAGTACTAGTTGTTGTTAAGTGATTTTGTCCTGTCTTGGTGAGCCGGACGCGATAGAGGTCCCCGAGCCGGCGTGGCTGGTGCCAGGGTGGCGGAATCTCCTTCAACATAAATATACAACCGATCGGTTCACTATGCATGACACGATGCCCGCTGATTCGTCAAGAAACATTTTGAACTTTTAGGTTCATTACTCGATGACCAGAATTGTTCCCCTCTTCGACCTGGAGAAAGGTTACGTACTACTCGCAGCTTCCGCATCAGCTCGAGGGAGAGTTTTTCTAGTGCCACCTTCTAATGCGACCAAGGGACAAATTCCGTTGTCACTGAGGGCCGAACTTCTCCTCCCTCTTTTAGGGGACTGGAAAATCTTGCCACGGTTTGCTTTTGTTTTGATCACTGCACAATCCTCTCGATCATCCAGTAGCTTCCAGCTAACGCAACCAAGGCTGAGCAGGCTGGGACCCATCGGCGAACGAAAATCGGATGTCGCCGAAGCTGCCACAAGATTGGAAGGACGATCGCCGCGACCGATAGTTGGCCGATCTCAACCCCTAGGTTGAAGCCTACGAGCGGTAATACAATCCCGAACTGTCCGGAGCCGATGCCAAACTCCTTCAGCGCATCGGCAAAACCAAGTCCATGTACGAGTCCGAACGAAAACGTTATCAACCAGCGCCACTTGGGCGCGTCGCCTCGGATCAGGTTTTCGATACCGACGCACGCGATGGACGCAGCGATCATCGGCTCAACGATTCTCGGAGACAACTTAACGATATCGAGCGCGGCGAGCGCGAGAGTGATCGAATGGGCGAGCGTGAAGCACGTGATTACTGTCGCAATAGAACGCAAATCTCGGCAAACCACCAACAACGCGAACAGAAAAAGAAGATGATCGTAGCCGGTCAGGATGTGCTCGATGCCAAGCACGAGAAAAGTTAGGAACGAGTGACTCTGATTAGCGGAAGTGGTTGGCAAGGGGTCTATTGGCAAGTCAACTTCGAGGGAATTGTCCTTTGCCGATAGCATCGCTTCCGTGAGAGTGGTTCGGTTCGCCAACTGGACCGATACAAACTCGCGGTGGCCGAATGGCAATTTCTCGAATAATGACGAAACCAAACGCAAACGCTCTGCGTCTGTGCGCCGGAACGTGAGGAGAACGTCAATGTTTTGACCGTCTTTTAGGCTCGCATTCACTTGCTCCGGCACGGCTGTCACATCGTCGAATCGGAGCTGAAATTCACTAGCGGTAAGCGCCTCTAGTTGAGCTTTGATGAGAGCAAATTCGACCGAGGTTCTAAGGGTAACCGGATTTCCATTGTTGGAGCTCAGCGATTCTGCGTCCTTAATGGCCAGCCCAACAAGCACTTCAATGCGACTGTCTCCCAAAACGATTGTGGCCGAGCTGAGCCCCGGATCGTGCGCCTGAGCGGTACACGGACGAAAAATCAAAAGAAGAAAAACCAACCAAAAGGGGCGGTCGAGTGAGGTTAATTTCATGGTTCAGCCGATTTCTGCCACTTCCTTGGACCGGAGAGACCTGGGTTAGCGTGCCGGTTGACCCGAACGAGCCGGCTAGCGTTCCGCTGCATCGTCGGCTAATCACGGAGACAATCCAGTCTGGGCTGGCGGTTCCAGCCCAGGCTGAGCACGTTAATATACCGACGGCTATGGCGAGACTGAAAGAGCTGGCTGAGTATGGTGCGAGTTATTTCGCCCGTTGTGCGGGGTCGCCGCATACGGAAATACTGCGTTGTAAGTAATATCGTTCGAGATGACGCCGCCGAGGTTGAATGTCGCGGGATTGATCGGGTAGATCATCGGCGGATTGGTTCTGAGGTCACTCAAGAGCGCGACGACCGCGATGGCCACGACGTCATCGCCAAAACGGCGGCCGTTTGGCCAACCGCCAGGTATAACGCCATTACCGAATCCGGTCTGAACCGTGCTCGTGAGGGTATCACCACCGAAAATACTAAGTCGATTGAAGCTGGCATCGTTGTTATCCGCGAGATGAGCGGGGCCGGTCGATAAATCCACCTTGATTAAATCGGGAATAAAGATCCCGGCGATATCGGTCCGGTTAGTTTGCCGGTTCGACGGATCACCTAACAAAGCAGCGAGTTCAGGAGTAAGCGCATACTTGGCGAAAAGTTTAGCGTCGTCCGTTGCCGGTGTTTCGTTGTAGAGGTTTTTGTCATCGACTCCCACTAAAACTTCGCAAAATAGCGGGTTACCTTGGCGCCCAACCTGAACGTATTGAGCGGAGTCAGATCCGGGAGCTCTTGGGTCCCGAACCACAGTGACACCTTTTCGGCTCGTCGTAGCCCACACCCCAACGATCTGTTGTGTGCCGCCAATATCGCCAATCGGGATATTTAATACGATCGTGTGTACGCTAAACCCGGCCTGCGAATCTAAAGGGGTTTCGGGGCCTGAATAACTAAGATCTAGATCGAAAATACTCTGGATGTTGGCGTAAAATCCGTCATCGCGTTGACCGGCGTAGACCATATAACCTTTCTTCAGGTTAAAGATGGTCTCAGTGGTGTACGTGTCCAGCCGGGATGCGTCGGTCACACCCGGTTTGGCGACCATGTCGCCGTTGTTCATGATATTGTAGTCAGGCGTGGTGATTCCCTGATTATTGGGCGGAACGAGCAGGTCTTTTCCGAGCACTTCTTGGGTACCGTTTTTCTTGTTAATTTTGGTAACGGTGTAAGTTTGGACCAGGTTTTGGTTACTATCACCCACATGCTGGATAGGACCCAGGAACGAAATGGCGATCGTGTCTTTGTTCTTGTAAGTCGTTTTGAATTCAAAACGGTAATCGTACGTGATCCGGCCGCTTTTGAGATCTGATCCGGTCGCGACCAGAATGTCGTAACGGACATTCGGATCGAAGTTGTAGAGGTTAGGGCCGATGCTGGGCTCCTCAAAGGGGTAAACAGCGAGGGCCGTCGTTAGGTACTGAGTAGTCCCGATGGCGGACACGAAGGCATACACATCCGTCGTGTTCGCTGCCGGGTCGAGCGTAATCAGCGGGGCATCCATGTGACTGGAGGCGACTGCATCTCTGGGAGACAAGGCTAGCGCCGTCAATCCAGCGCTTACCGATAGTACTGCGAAAGCTCTCAATTGAGCTTTCATATTCAGCTTGCTTTTACTTGGTTTTTACGGCGCAATCGGACGGGATGTCTCGATTTCTTTTAGCGCAGCAAATTGCTTGTTGAGATCCGATCGTTCCGATGGGAACAGCATTTGTTTGATGCCATTTGCTTTCCCAAAGAACTCTGCGGCATCGGCGTGCTTGCCGCATTCCATCGCGATGCAGCCGGCATGGTAGAAAAGGCGCGCATCTTGCGTGCCTTCGGCCAGCGATTTTCGTGAATAATCGAGCCCCTCAGCAAATCGGCCGTTCGCTCTCAGCGCCCAGGCTAGGGCGTCCATGGTAAATACATCTTGGCGAGTCTTTAACTCATTGAATGCCAACTGGAGACAGTCTTGCAGCCGTTCACGCCGGGAAGCTAGGAACAAGGCAAACGTTCGCGGATCATTCGCGGCGCCGGTGGCCATCAGCTTTTGCTCCATTGCCTGTTTTGCGCCTGTTTCTCCAGTTAGGGACAAGGCGTCCGCGAGTATCCATTGATATTCGGGTAGGGGATTGAGTGCCGCCGCCTGTTTCAAAAACGGAAGCGCAACGGTTGGTTTACCCTGAGCCAGAAGGACGCGACCACGAAGGAGTAGTGCCGGAGGATAGTCAGGCGCATATTCCAAAGCGAATGAGGCCGATGTTTCCGCGACGTCCAATTGTCCCGCTTGCAAGGAATAGATGCCCAACCGCGTGTAAGCCCAGGCACCCGGTTCAGGCTCACGCGGGCTAGCCGCTGTGGCTGCCATTTGGATAACGTCGATTGCGCCATCAAGATCGCCTTTCAACCAGCGAAGATGGGCAACGCGGGTGTAGGACTGTAAGTCCGGCCGCAAGTTTACCATGTGTTGGTATGCGCCCACTGCCTCGGTCAAATTCCCCTGCTCCATCAGTACATCGCCTAATAAGCCTTGGTCAGCCGGGTCCCGGCGGACATTGACCAGTTTCCTGGCGATCGACTCCCCTTCTTTAAACTTGTGTAGACTTTGTAAGATATGTCCTTGCAGCAGAAGGGCATCCGGGTCGTCAGCGCGCTGAGACTCGACAACGAGTGCACATTGCTCCGCCAGCTTGTAGTAACCCGGATCGTAGCTGAGGCGCGCTTTTCTCACGAATGCCCAGCCCAACCGTTTCATTAATTCGGGAGGCTGCTGTTTTGACCGTGCCTCGTTTTGCAGCGATCGGATCTCATCGTCGATCGGCGCGTCGCCCTTTTGCGGGATAAGAACAACGCCGGTCCGGCTAGCCGTAAAAGCTGTGCTTTGATCTCCCTTTCGGATAGCTGCCGACTGCTGAAAGAACCCGGCTCGCCAGAACCCCGCTCCGATAGCGGTGAGAAGCACGGTGCCGAGAACCAGGGGCAGAATCTTTGATCTCATTCTCAAAAACGAAACAAGGTGCAAAATTGGGTTTGGGTACAAATCTTTGCGTTGCCACAGGAGGTAACGCATTGACGACTAACCATCTCTAAATGCGCACCCAACGGATGCCCGGATGCAAAAAAAAGTGTTCGGGAGGCTCGGAAGCGCTCGATACCGTTGAGCACCTGGGGTTGATCCTCAAGAGTCAGAACCAGGCGAATGCTTTACTGACCCACGAGAATTATCTGGCCTTGAGGCACTGTCGAGCCGCCGGTTTTTTCTATACTGACCGCAAACTTGGCGGCAGATGTCACGGGGCGTTCAGGCCGGAACTCGAAGCGGGCAGAATTCCCGCTTTCGATTGGAACAATGCCAGCACTGACTGGAGTCTTCTCAGCCGGATCGATTATCCAAAGCTGATAATCGTGTCCCGATTGAAGTCCCGGCATCGCTTCTAGCCGGAGCAGTCCTCTCTGGTGCTGTTGATTCCAGACGACGACTGCGGATACGTTGGAGTATGCCTGAACCTGAGCCTGCAGCGCGCTGATCTGCAATTGCGCAAGGGCATCGCGCTGGAGGAGTGCGGCGACTTCGTTTTTTTTCCGAAGATCGTCGAACCCGAGAATCAGAAGCGCTGCTGCAAGGCACGCGGCTAAGGCCCAAGGTACGAACGACGCCCAGATCAGCTTGGATTTTTTGGGAGAATTCACCTCGGTCAAAATGCGCTGGAAAAGCTCGCTGCGGGGCCTGAGCGGCTCCGTGGTCAATGCCATGGAAGCAAACCCTTCCCTTAATTCCTTGATGAAGCTGCGCAGCTCTTCATTGCCGGCTAATTCTTGCTCGAAGGACTCGGCCGCCATTGGGGAAAGCTCCCCAAGCACATAATCGATGGCCATCTCCTGTTTTGTTTCGTCGATCATGTACTTTGTTGAAAAATCTGCCGCAGCCGGAGTAAGCCCCGCCGGATTCGCGCTTTTATAGTGCCAAGGGGAGCGCCAAGTTGCGCCGCAATCTGCTCGTGGGTCAGGTCGGAAAAGAACGATAATTCAAGCGCTTGGCGTTGTTCGGGCGGAACCTCGATTAAAGCGGCACGGACTTGTGCTCGTCGCTCACGCAGAAAGGGCTCGAGGGCAGATTCGTCGTCACGCTCAGGCGTTACTCCTTCAAAACTTGTCATACGCTGTTGAAGGCGTTCAACGCGTTGACGCATTCGTAACCGGTCGATCGCCTTATTGCGGACGATCATGATAGCCCAACCAAACGTGCTGCTTAGGTTCTGATCGTAAGTACTCGCCTGACGCCAAATATAGCTGAAACCATCCTGCAATACGTCTTCCGCTTCGGCTGCATCATTCATCATTCTGAAAGCAACGCCATACAGGATCGGCACCAAACGGTCGTAAAACGCTGCAAAAGCGGCTTGATCCCCTTTCCCAATTCTCTGCAACAGCTCGATGTTGTAGCGCTCTGCGGCCTCGTCCATTGCCGGGGTCATCTTCCGACCGATCATCGCAAATGCTTGTCACGATAGGTTGCAGGCGTTTCTGAGGCGAAGGCAAATAGAAGAGTCGAATGTTTCCAAACGATCGATCTTGCGAACCTAAAAGCTTCATAGCGGACGAGCGGGAACAAAGAGAACGGCCCCAGCAAGAACCCGCTCTTTGGTCCAAAGCATTCAGGATCTAGTGCGCGGCAACGCAATTGTTGGATGCTATTTCCAGGCTCAGAACTGAAACTAAAAACAGTGAGGTCGATCACTCTAAGCATGGCAGGTGAGCTTCTAGTCGCTAGCAATTGATATTGCCCAGAAATAGGAGTGTCACAAGCAGGAAGCCAAAAATAGCTTTTCCCTTCGAGAATCAATTCATCAAAAAATTGCGGATCTGATGAATCCAAAATTCGAATGATCCCGCACTAGTTTGAGAAACCATGAAAAACGCATTTAACATCGCTTTAACTACCATTGCGCTGTGCACTTCGTTGTTTGCAGCGAAGTATCCGGTAGTCGGTGGCAAGGAGATGTATCCAACCAAGGATATCGTTGAGAATGCGGTTAACTCGGCCGACCACACTACGTTAGTCGCAGCCGTCAAGGCAGCAGGCTTGGTGAAAACGCTCGAGGGTAAGGGTCCATTCACGGTCTTCGCTCCGACAAACGAAGCGTTTAATAAGCTTCCCGCGGGCACCGTGGATACGCTGCTGAAGCCCGAAAATAAAGCGAAACTGGTTGGCGTTCTCACTTATCACGTGGTTGCCGGGAAATTGAGCGCTGCCAAGCTCATGGCCGACATCAAAAAAGGGAATGGCAAAGCGACGTTGAAAACCGTCCAAGGAGAACCTTTGACCGCGACCATGAGCGGTGACTTGATTGCGCTGCAAGATCAATCGGGCAACACCGCGAATGTCACAATTGCAGATGTGAATCAGTCAAATGGAGTAATTCACGTCGTTGATACCGTTCTCCTTCCCAAATAGAAATTAGATCTCTATCTTCGGCTCGCCGGCATCTGCTGGCTGCAATCCAATGACCCCGTCCGTCATCCAACAATTCGTGTTCTCACCCTGGGATTGCTTCGAGAGGAGAAAAAGATAGAACATCTCAGAACCGCCCGTGCTCACGACCCGCGCAAGGACTTTAGCTTGGTCGTCTTCCATCTGAACGCGAGTCACCGCGGCTTCCTTCGCATTGAGTAACGGTGCGTAACCTGCGCTGTGGACCATGGTAATAAAATGGGAAATTGGCCCAGTGCTCTTTTGGTTGGCTGGCGAAGCAAACCGGAAGGCTTTTTCAATGCCTGCATCCGGTGTGGGTTGATCATTGTGTTGCAGAACCGAAAGCTGGTACTCAACGACTTGTTGCGGAGTTAGCTCGGGTTTCGGCGAAAGATCATTGCCGGTTTGGGCATCAGTTGCGCTGGAGGCCAGGAAGTAAAAAACTGCAAACCGGAGAATCCGGCTCACCCCATGATCGCTCCGTGTCGACGCCCGTATATCACCCGGGTGATGGCATGCTTTCGTCACACGATACAAAATACTTTACGTGCTGCGGGGTATGTCAAGCCGCTTAAGCATTTCGGTTCGGTTGCCAATCCGGCCCGTGCGCCGGTTCAGAACCTCTCCGGCGATCCCTCCGCTTCTGAAGCCGACCTCCGGCTCACCCGGAGAATTGTGGAGGCGAGCAGAATCCTCCAATTGCAGCTGCATTTTGGAATTAGCCAGCTAGCGTTCGGGCGTCTGAAGAAAAAGCTCCCGAAAATTAGATTTGCGCTCTGCCACCATCAACGAATAATTCGATGCCCGTGACAAAACTGGAATCATCCGAGGCCAGAAATAGCGCCGCCTTGGCGATTTCATCGGGTTCTCCCATGCGCCCCATCGGAATGGTAGACACAATCCGCGCAATTGCGTCCGCCGGTTGCCGAGTCACCTGGGGAGTATCAGTCGGACCTGGGCTAAGAACGTTTGAGCGGATACGGCGGTCTTTCAGTTCCACGGTCCATGCTCGCACGAAATTGCGGATGGCTGCCTTAGTCGCTCCATAGACCCCGAAAGCGGGAGTGCCTTTGACACTTGCGACGGAGCCCATGAGAATGATAGAGCCGGCATCATTTAGTAGCGGTAAGGCTTTTTGCACCGTGAATAATGCTCCTTTTACATTGAGGTTAAATAGTTTGTCGAAATGCTCCTCGGTGATGTTTACCAAGGGAGAAAATTCAGCGAGACCGGCGTTAGCAAAAACGATATCGATTCGTCCTTTCGCTTTGATAGTCTCGTAGAGACGATCAAGGTCGGTCAGTTTGGCAACGTCTCCCTGAACGCCGGCAACATTGCTGCCGATTGCCTTCACCGCCTCATCGAGCTCCTTCTGACGACGGCCCGTGATGAAGACGTAAGCGCCTTCTCTGACGAACAGCTTGGCAGCGGCTAACCCTATCCCGGCTGTGCCGCCGGTGATGACTGCCACCTTTCCCTGCAATTTACCCAGTGGTTGCGGAATCTCGTTCAAGGTAGACATAAAAAACCGATCGGTTCACTACGAATGCGCGACGCTCCTTGATGTGTCAAGAGAGATTTTGTACCAATCGGTTCAGTAACCGATCACGACCTGTTCATCCGTGGCAACGACGCGACGGCCAAGCCCGAAGTACGGCTGGTTCATTCCTGACTAAAACCTGAAGGGTTCAGGATTCATGAGGGACGTTGGGCGCGGATAAAGCCCACTTGGCAATTTCGTCCTTGCGCATGAAGACGACACCTTTTTGCTTCTGGGCGTAGCGAATAAATTCCTCGACCAATTTGACGCGGCCCGGGATGCCCGAAATGCGGTCATGCGTGCTGATCGACATCATGCGGCGACGAGTTCCCGCTTCTGTATACAGGACATCGAAATCATCCTTTAGATCTTGCAGATAGCCGGCGTTCGTGGTGGCTGGAGAATCAAACCCCACGATGTCATTATTACGGATGGTATAAGGGACGACGGCAAAGGGCTTGCCATTTACCATCACGGTGAACGGCTCGTCTCGGCTGATGTCATCGATGTGATAGATGAATCCCAAGTCCTGAAGAATGCCTAGGGTGTTCGGCGTGCCCCGCAGCCAGAAGGCGTTGAAGCCGACCGGACGGGTGCCGGTGACCCGCTGGATGGTGTCGATGCTGGCCTGATACCCGGCCCGTTCCTGCTCGGGAGTCATGGAGTATTGCGGCTCCCAAGTCTGACCGTGACCGGCCGCTTCATGGCCGCGATCGACAATTTCTTTCGCCAGTTCGGGGTGCTTCTCGACCGCCTGACCCACCATATGAGAGGTTACTTTAATGCCGACCCGGTCCCACATATCAAGCATGCGGGGAACGCCTTCTTTAAAACCATACTCGTACCACTTCTGCACGGGAAGATCGGGGTACTTCATATCAATGGGCGGAAAAGGACTGCCTGCGCCACGATCCGGCTGAGCGCCGGTTTCAAATTGCATCGAGACGGAAATAACCAGTCTTGCCTTGTCAGGCCAGAAGGGTTGAGTTGGCGTCTTCACGGATTCCCTTCCTTGAGCTTGAGTGACTTTTGGGAGGACTGGACTGCTACCGAGGCCGATGGCGGCCGCAGTCGTTGAGGTGATAAAGACTCTCCGATTCATTTGGGGTACCTGATTAGCGGTTAGAAACAGGAGGGAACGGCTCCACCATCCACCCGGAGGGCCGCGCCGGTGATGCCGGAGGCGGCAGGACTGCACACGAAGGTCACCAACCGGGCGATTTCCTCCGGCGCCTCAAAGCGTTTGATCAGGGAACTGGGGCGCACCGTCTTGAAAAACTCCTTTTCGAAATCGGCGAATGGCTGGCCGCCGCTGACCTGCGATACAAACTCCTCCACCCCGGCGGAGCGAGTCGGTCCCGGAAGGATGGCATTCACGGTGACACCGGTTCCGGCACAAAACTCGGCCAGGCCGCGTGAAACCGCCAGTTGAGCCGTCTTGGACATGCCGTAATGGATCATTTCCTTGGGAGTATTCAGCGCGCTCTCGCTGCTGATGAAAATGATCCGGCCCCAATTGCGTTGTTTCATGCCGGAGACGTAGGCCCGACTGAGGCGCACGCCGCTGAGCACGTTGACCTCGAAATACTGCCGCCAATCCGCGTCGGTAATTTCCTCGAAAGGTTTGGCCTCAAAGATGCCAAGGTTGTTGACGAGGATGTCGACTGCAGGGAAACGCTTGAGCAGATCTTCCACCGCCTTTTCGGTAGAAAGGTCTCCGGCAAATCCTTCGAGTTTCGCGTCGGGCACCTGTTGGCGAATTTGGTGCAGCGCGGAATCGACGGCGTTCTCTGAACGTCCGTTCACGATCACACGGGCGCCTTCGGCGGCGAGTTGGCTGGCAATGGCGAATCCAATGCCTTTGGTGGAACCGGAAACGAGTGCTGTTTTATTAGTGAGTTCTAGATTCATACGAGTTGAGTGGGTTGATTTACTGGGTTTGGTGGTTAGAAAGTTAGTTTTTGCGCAACAGTTGATCCGCCGAATATCGATCGAAGCCGGCAGTTGCCAGCAGGGCTGTGTAGACCGCGACATATACCAGCTGAATTCCGGCAACATCCCACTGCTGGGTCAGCGCACTGCCGAAGATCAACTGACAAAGCAATAGGGTTCCGATAACGAGTGCCGGACGCAGGAAGAGGCCGAACACCAACAGGGTTCCCACTGCGAGTTCGACAGGTGGAATGGCATAAGCCGTTGCAGTTACGACAGCGGACGGAAGCCACGTAGCGGCAAACATCTTTTCGATGCTGGCTGCGAACTCGGGAATGTTCCCAATGCGCGAGAGGCCGTGCGCAAGAATGTTCAGGCCAAGGGCAAGCCGGGCCAGTGCGTGAGCTATCTCGATATCAGTAGACTTTGATTGTGATGGAGTCCTCATGGAATATTTATGTGTGGGTCAGGTCAACGACCCGCCGCCGTCGACGACGATGGTCTGGCCGGTGACATAGGGATTACAAATGGCGTAGAGGTAACTCTTCGCGGCATCGTCCGGGATGCCGGCCCGCGCGGTAAGGAGATCGGAGGTCGCTTTTGCTTGCAGCTTGGCTTCTCGTTCCTCGCCAGGTAGATCCTTCCACAGCTTTCCCGTATCGATAAAACCGGGACAAACCGTATTGACTCGGCGCGGAGCTAGTTCCAGCGCCAGCGTCCTTCCCAACGCTTCAACGCCCGCATTGATCGAGGCGAGGACGCCCATGCCAGCAACGGGCCGGGCGCTTAGGATTCCGGAGGTGAGAGTAAGCGAGCCATTTTCCTGAAGTTTGGGCGCGCCATGCTTGGCAATCAAAAATTGCCCCCAATATTTGATTTTATAAAGGGCCTGGGCTTCCTCCAACGGCGTCTCTGTAAAAGCCGTGGGACGATAGGTCTGACCCACCGTGGAGACAATATGGTCGATTTCCGAGAGATTAGAAAAGAAGCGGGACACCGATTCCTCGTTGCCCACATCCACAACTGCGCCTCGGACGCCTTGAAGTGACGACAGCACAGACGTCAGTTTCTCGGGGTTGCTCGATCCAATATAGACTTCCGCACCGCAATCCGCCGCGTTTCGCGCAACCGCCAGGCCAATGCCGGAGGTGCCGCCCACTACTACAATCTTTTGTCCAATCAGCATGATGGAATCTTCCATCACGGAGCCACGTTGGAACAAAGCGGTCCTCCGGTACTTCTCCGGTCAGGTCTGGTGCTTTTCCGAGAATTCCTCGCGGAAGTTTCCTGGAGCCTTGTCCGTGAGACGCCGAAAGAAGCGGCTGAAGTAGGCCGGGTCTTCAAAATTCAGAGCGTAGGCAATCTCCGAGACATTCATGGAGGTGTGGACCAAAAGACGCTTGGCCTCCAGCAGGAGACGTTCACGGATAATATCACCGGGTGCGCAGCCCGTCTCTCCGCGGACCACCGCCCCGAGGTGATCGGCGGTCACGTGCAGAGTTTTCGCGTAATCCGAAACCGAAGTGATCGTCCGAAAATGCCTCTCCACCGCCAGACGAAAATCCCGTCCGATACGGCTCTGTCCCCCTTCAGCCGATCGCGTGCTGCCTTTCTCGTAGATGCTCCGATAAATCCGGGCGGCCTTGTAAAAGAGCACCCGGAGCAGGGCACGAGCGATGTCGTCACGTTCTTTCGATGGAGTCGCCTCGGCTTCCATTTCGGCCCAGAGAGAATCAAATTTCCTGGCCTGACTTGCGTCCAAAGTCAGTAGGGGCGGAGTTTCGAAAGGAAACCAGAAGGGAAGATCGACCAGAGAACTCGGCGGTGGCTCCTTTCCGTCATAAAACTCCTGGGTAAAGCAGGTCATCGGCCCGGTCATGCGCGGCTTCTGGTTCCAGCGATGCACCTGACCAGGGCTGACAAAGATCAGCGTGGGACCGGCGATGCAATACTCCCGGAAATCGGCAAAATAGCTTCCCTTACCACTAATTAAGAAAGCTTCGTAGTAGGTATGCCGGTGAAAGCGAAGCCGATTAGGCCGGCTGGTGACCGATTGCTCGAACCGTCCGATGAAGAACTGCTGGCCCGCCGACATCCCCGCGCCGTAATCCGAGAGCGGATGAACGGGCACATTTCTCGGAGAGACCATGGCATTCTTAGAAAGTCGCCGCTTGCGAATCGATCATCTGGTAACAGTCTCCTTCGGGCTGAGACTTGCGGACGAAGACCTCGAAATCATCGCTTCCTGGGCCCCCGACCCTACCCAGCAAGGGCAAGCCGACCGCAGCAAAATCGGGGAAGCACTGCTCCGGAGCTAAAGTGTCATCCGGGTTCAGGGCTTGGTTCATGTAAGTGGATTACCTAAATCCAAAATGTCTTGGCTCTGGAATCATACTTAGAATCGACATAAAACAACAATCGGTTCGTTACCGAATGCGCGACGCTCGCTAATGCGTCAAGAAAGGTTGTATACCAATCGGTTCAGTAACCAATATTATTGGCGCCCGTCACCCAGCGTCTAGCTTCGAAATGTGAGTTCCCTTTAGAAATCGTCGAGTTCGCGAAGTAGGTAGCCCTAGCCGCTGGTTTGGCGACCGGTACCAACGGAACCTCATCTTACAAACTCTTGGCAGAAGCTGTTCGCTCTCGAACTTTCTTCTTTTCGTACGCCGCACGGGCCGCAACGACCTTCCCCAGATTCCCATATGACCAGTCGACGATGGCGTCTAGGACAGGAGCCAGGCTCCAGCCCAGCTCGGAGATGCTGTATTCCACCTTTGGTGGAACCGTGGGATAGACCTTGCGTGCGACAATTCCGTCGCGCTCTAGGTTGCGCAAAGTCTGTATCAGCATCTTCTCAGTGACCCCACTGATCTCCCGGCGCAGCTCCGCAAACCGCCGCGTGCCACTGCGCAGGGCGAAAAGAACCAGAATGGTCCACTTATCCGCGATGAGATCGAGCGTTTTCCGGGACGCGTTGGTCTGGTCCAAAATGCAGGGGCCATAGGGGGCATCTTTCTTCATAACTTACTTTATGGTAAGTACCCTACTTAAAGGTCGGTACTTGTCGAGATAGCATGTTCAGTTACGGTGACGCCCAGAATCAGCATTCGAACCAGCGCTGAGCAAAAGGAGAATCATTCATGCCGTACAAACCTAAGATCCTCGTCCTCGGAGCGACCGGCCAAGTCGGAAAGGCAGTTCTGCCCTACTTGGAAGCGGACGATAAAGTCGAAGTGATCGCAGCCGCTCGCAATCCTAAGAAAGCAGCTTCTCTTGGGATCCCGGTGGTGGGCCTCGATCTTGACCAACCTGAAACGATTGCGCCGGCCTTGCAGGGCGTCGACCGAGCATTTCTTCTCACGGGCTATACCATCGACATGATGCGACAGAGCAAAGACTTTCTGAATATCGCGAAGAAAGTCGGCGTGAAACACATCGTGCACCTCGGCGCGTGTGGCGACAACGACACCAGGGTCGCTCATTATGGCTGGCATCAGTTTGTTGAGCGGTATGTCGAATGGTGTGGCTTCTCCTTCACTCATCTGCGGCCGGAAATCTTCATGCAGAACATGCTGGGCTACGGTGGAGAAAGCTATATCCAAAAGGGCGTTATTCGGCATTACATCGGTGACGCTCGCCTAAGCTGGGTGGACGTGGAGGATGTCGCCGCTGCGGCGGCAGCCTGCTTGGCTGAGCCGGAGGCGCATAATGGCCAAACCTACCGATTGGGGTACGAGGCGGCAACCTATCACGACATCGCCAGAATATTCACGGAGGTCATTGGACAACCTTTTTCGTATGAGGCGCGCCCACCGAAAGAGTTCTATCGGAACGTACTCGCAGCCGGCGCTGAGCCCTCCTACATGAAATGTGTATTTGATAGCTACACGGATTTCACCGCCGGGAGAATTCCCCATTCCGATGACGTGTTTGACAATCTGCCCGCCATTGCGGGCAAAAAGCCGATCACGTTAGCAGAATTCGCCAGAAAGCACGCAGGTAAATTTCGTTACTAATCTACTAAACATGAATACGCAGAGCAGTAAAAAGTTTGGGGTTGGAATCGTTGGGGTCGGAAACTGGGGCCGTTATGGTCACATTCCTGTACTCCGGCTCCTCCCGAACTATGAGATTGTGGCCGTTGCCAGCCGCCGCGAGGAATATGGGAAACAGTTGGCAAATGAGTTTGGCATTCCCCATGTGTTCAGAGAACCGGCCGAACTGATCGGCCATCCCAACGTAAACCTGGTAGTCGTCCTGCCTCCGGCGCCGCAGCACGCAGCGCTTGTCCGTGCCGCCATCGCCGCGGGCAAAGACGTCTATTGCGAGTGGCCGCTGACCACGACTGTCGCGGATACCGAAGACCTTCTCAACCGCGCCGAGAAAGCCGGCGTTCGACACGCCGTGGGACTGCAACGCCGGATGGGCCCGAGCGCGCGCTACCTCCGCGATCTATTGGCAGAAGGTTATGTTGGGCAGATTCGCTCCGTTCGAATGCACGTCAGTATGAACTATTTCCAGGCGCACCGTCCGCGAGACCTCGCCTGGACCGTGCCAGCGGAGAATTTCTCGCATATTCTTTCTATCTATGGCGGGCATTTCATGGACATGCTATTCCATGTCGTAGGAGCGCCCCAGACTGTCTCAGCTGTCGTTGTGAACCAATTTCCGGCGATTACGATCACCGATACCGGCGAGACATTCCCCAACACAACTCCGGACCAGGTCCTGGTGATTGGAACCTTGGCAAATGGCGGCGTGTTCACCTTTCAGGCCGAAGGCGGGAAACGAAATAACTCTGGGCTCCAAATCGACATCACGGGTATGAAAGGCGATTTGAAAATCTCTAATCCGCTATCCTTCCAAAATCCGGACGATCACAAGATCGAAGGTTCTCAAGGTGACAACGAATCGCTGAACATCCTGCCGGTACCGGACAGCTATCAAGGTCTGCCCGGGTCAAAGCTCGACGCCAGCGTGCTTGATCTCGCGCATCTTTATGCAGCCTTCGCCAAAGGCGGCGATGAAGGAGCGTACGACGCGCCGACCTTTGCTGACGCCGTCAGGATGCATCGGTTGATCGATCTAATTTCGAACGCGGCATCTGCGGGTGACAGGCAAACGGTTACGCACTGGTAAGAAGGGAATATCTCTGCCCATCGAAACTGACCATGAATACTCACGATCATCGAAAGCTGTTCTCCCCCGTTCAGATTGGACCTATCACGCTTGGCCATCGTGTTGTGATGGCGCCACTTACGCGGTCGCGATCTCAACAGCCAGGAGATATTCCCAACGATCTGATGCGTGAGTACTACACGCAACGAGCTTCCGAAGGCGGTTTCATCGTCACTGAAGCAACGAACATTTCGATCACCGGGCGCGGTTGGCTGGGAGCGCCCGGTATGTATTCGGACCAACAGGTCGAAGGCTGGAAGAAGATCACTGCCGCTGTCCGTGCGAAGGGCTGCCATATGTTCTCGCAGCTTTGGCATGCTGGCCGCTCGTCCCATTTTGAGATGACCGGTGGTAAAGAACCCGTTTCGGCTTCGGTCAATCCAGCCTACTGGCAGGACGATTCGCATGTTGTTTCCACGCCCAGCGGTTGGGTTAAGCCATCACCGCACCGAGCTCTCGATATTAACGAAATTCCGGCCATCATAGAGGATTATCGCCAGGCGGCAGCGCGAGCCAAGGCAGCAGATTTCGAAGGCGTCGAGCTACACGCAGCCAATGGCTATCTCATCGATCAGTTTCTTCAAGATGGCAGTAATCATCGGACAGACGCCTACGGTGGTTCTGTCGAGAACCGCTCAACGTCTCCTACTCGAAGTTGTAGAGGCACTGGTATCGGTTTGGGGTGGCGATCGCGTTGCTGTACGGATCGGCCCAAGCGGAACCTGGAATGGCATGTCAGACAGCAACCCGCTGGCACTCTTCGATTATGTCGCCGAGCAGTTGAACCGGTTTGGACTCGCTTACCTCCACATTATCGAGCCTCGCGTGAAAGGTAATGTGCTGATTGCAGAGGGACAAGCCCCGGTGGCTTCGGAGCAACTGCGAAAGATCTTTAAAGGAAAGATCATCGCGGCTGGCGGTTTCGAACCGGATACCGCCGAAGCCATCGTCGAGAAAGGCGATGCTGATCTGGTCACGTTCGGGCGTTACTTCATTTCGAATCCTGATCTGCCTAAGCGCATCAAGCTGCGATTACCGCTCAACGATTACGACCGCACCACCTTCTATACCTTTGATGCCCGTGGTTACACGGACTACCCGTTCTACAGCGAGCAAGCCGCCTCCTGATCAGTTCCAAATTACTACCCGCCAAAAGGAAAATCTCACCACGGAGGCACAGAGCGCACAGAGGTTGGAGACCAAGATTCGATTTTCAGATTTGGGTTCAACCGGACCGCGCTTAGACGTCGCTTATTGGCATCGGTCCGCCACTTTCCGCGTTTGTCCGAAATTGATAGTTTTCGCGATGACTCAGATCTCTTGTTAGCGCCTTATGGAAAATCAAAGCCGCAGAAAAGTCTTTTTTGCCCTGGGTCTTCTTTGGAGCTTCGCTGGATGCGCGTCGGTAGGAGTGCGTAACCCGCAGGAAGCGACTGGTAATCCGAAATTGCCAAAACAGATTCTGATCGCCGATTTTGATACGAGCAAGAACGTCTTCCGGGTTCACCAGACGGGTGCCGACCTCGGAGTCCTGCAGCAGAAGACGACTAATGTGTTAGTTAATTATTTGGTTTCCGACCTCAGCAAATCGGTAATGCCAGCCGCTCGGCAGGACGGCTCCAGGCCCGGCCGTGCTGATGCCTGGTTAATTACAGGAGAATTTGTTCGAGTAAATGGAGGTAGTCGAGAGTTGCGTGGTTTGGTTGGATTAGGTCTAGGTGGAACGAAAATGGAAACGGTCGTCCGGGTGTACGATCTTTCTCATTTGTCCAAACAACCCGTTCTTCAATTCGAGACAACGGGCGGCAGCAACGCTGAACCGGGCGCACTTGTTGGTGGAATGTTTGGGGCCTTGCCGAATGCGCTGCGAAATGCTGGAGCCAGGGGTATCACTGATGATACCGCGCGAACCGCGCGAGAAATCACGGCCATGGTCGCAAATTATTATGCTAAGAATGGCGGTCAATTGCCAGGTAACTCCAAGAAACCCAAGATCCTTGCGCAAAGGGCAGGAGGGTAGTCCGGCCAAATCGTTTTGCAGGTCCTGGCCCCTAGTTAGCTGGCATATGATGCTTAAGCGACGGGACGCGATAGCCTGGCGACTTGAGCGTGGCCGCCATCGGTACAAGTATGATCATTTTAGATCTGGCCCATACTTAATCCTTATGAACGCCGAAGAAGCACAGACTCTCCAACTCCATGAGATTGTCGTCTGGACCCCGGATGGGACGAAGGGCGAAGTGATTCTAGTAGACGGTTCCGGGGTCAAAGTCCGCTGGGAAGACGATCAATGTGGCTACTATCAATTTACCGACCTGCTGTCTCAAATCGAAAGGTTACGCCGCGTTTGAGGCGAGTCCCTCAAAGAGTCACGACGATCTTCCCGAACTGACCGTTGAGCGCCAGCCGATCCATGCACCGACACTCTTACGCCGCCGGTTGCAAATATTGTTCGGGCGCTCATTTCAGTTGGAGGTGCGCAGCGAGATTGGCGAGGGCACCACGTCACTATGCGCATTCCGCTACAAACCCCATGGTGGCCACCGGCTTATGCATGAGCACAGTGATTGCAACGGGGTGGTCAGCAAATCTTGGTCACACCCAGACTCGCAGCTTAGCGCCCATGCCCCTGCGTGGGCTGTTTGCTGGCCAAAGACGCGGCCACGAGTTTTCTGATATTCTCGCCGAGGCTGCTCTGTCGATAGAGCAAACCCACTTCCTGAAAGTGTGCCCCGGAAACAAACGGCACGAAACGAACACGATCTCCCGCGACCGCGGTGATAAACTCGCCGACGACCGCCACGCCACGTCCGCTTTCAACAGTCGCGACGACGCTCAGTGCGTCAGTGCATTCCTGGACGATCATTAGCCGGCCCTTACTGACTCTAAGGATTTTTGACACCCACTGATGATACTCTGGGAATTCTGTGCCTCGATAGACTACCAACTCGCTCCTTGCGACCACCGACGGACGCACCGCAGGTTGCTGGGCCAGCGGACTTGAATTGGAACAGATGATTCCCACTGGATGGCGACGGACGGCCTCAAAATTCAGCCCTCGCATCTGCCCGGCAGCTGGCCGAATCGTCAGTGCGGCATGGAGCTTGCCCGCTTTCAACCTCGACAGCATTTCGGTGTGGGTCAGATCGTGGAGGGTAAGGCGTGCGCCTGGTGACAGCTCACGATATCGGCAGAGAACTGAGGATAAGATTACAGCTGTCGGCGAGGGAGCATAGCCAATCCGAAGCTCCTCCTGACTCTCCTTTTCAATCATCTGCGCCTCTGCCAACAGAGATTCGGCATCGCGGACCAGTTTTCGTGAGCGAGCCAGCACCGCATGTCCGACCCGGGTGAGTCGCACTCCCTGAGTATTTCGATCAAGCAACTTGATCTTTAGCTCCGCTTCAAGGCTTCGAATCTGTCGGCTGAGCGGGGGTTGCGACACGTGCAATCGCTCGGCGGCACGTGAGAAATTTAACTCCTCGGCAACTGCAATGAAGTAACGCAAATGACGTAATTCCATCTCTTCGATTCCTTATACCTTCTGGGCATCAAGCCAGGTCCAAAATGGTAATTTCAGGATCTGGATTGGTGGGACAATTTTTGCGAGTCATTATGCAACCGAAATCAATCTTCCGCATCCCGCCGCACCAAACCCCAACTTCCGAATGATCGCCGTTCGAAACCTGGTGGGGTTGGCCTTATGCGTCGCCGTCGCGGACCGAGCTGCGGGCAGTCCGCAAGACCCTTCGGAACCAATCTCCTCTGAAACGGAACCAACGAAAAGTGTGAATCAAGAAATCACGAACCTGCTCAAGGCCTACGAGAATGCGCTCAATTCGCACGATCCAAAGGCTGTCATGGCGCTGTATGGAAGCGATCCAATCTTTATTCCCCAAAATGCGGAAGCCTCCATTGGCCGCGAAGCGGTGCAAGCGAGGTACCAACACGGTTCCCAGACCATCAAAGTGAACGTCGTTTTCACGATTCACGAAATCGTGGAGATGGGCGACTTGGCTTACGGGCGTACTACTTCGGCCGGACAACAGGAAGTCCTCGCAACTCATAAGATATCGCGAGAGGCAAACAACGAGTTGTTCATCTTCCACCGTGAACAGGGTCAATGGAAAATTCACCGCTACATGTTTGCCGCCTCCAACCCGCCCGCGGCGAACTGATGCCGACACTCCTCGATCAACACGAATACGCATGCTGCCACGCACAGAGCGCATTGACGAATTTCGCCTCGCATTCCGGACTGAGACTGCATTTACGGCGGTTGAGACAGAAACGGGCTGCTCTGTGAAAACCCAGATTCTATTGCGACGGCCAATGAGGTAAAACTTATGTCAGCAACTTCTTCCGTTAACTTCCTTCTTGAGCTGCATTAGCGTTCCGGCATTGAGTACGCGATTTAAAGATGACGTTAGACTACGGTTCTGAAACTCCTTCACGAGAGTTCGTCTCCCCACCTTCCTTGTTGAGCTCCGTCCGGCTCCGTAGCGGCCAGGTTAAACTATTCAATTTTCGGGCGAAACTCTCCGATCTGTGGCAAATCGCGGACGCGATACCGCAGCACCGTCCAAAGCAGCACGTGGTTTGCCTCCATCATTTCGACCGACCGATGAAATTCGATCGAAATTTGGACGGGCGCACCAAACGAGAGACCACGGCAAAAGGTGATATTGCTTTCCTACCCGCCGACGCGCCGACCAGGCTTCGTCCCGCAAAGGGCGACCCGCACCAGTTGTTGTCGTACAGTTACCTCGTTTTGGAGCCTGACTATTTGGCAGAGCTTGCCTTGTCGAATGGAATCGGCCGTCCGCTCGACTTTCTGCCGAGATTCGCTACCCCAGACCCTTTGTTGCACGAAATCGCCGCCGCTCTTACCTCCGCGCCGCAAATCAAGGATCCTGCAGCGAACCTCTTTACCGAGACCTTGGTCAACGCGGCGTGTGCGCGAATTCTGCGCAACTACGCCGAAGTTAGATACCCGCTTTCCGGTTCACCGCGACTCACCGACGATCGACTGCGTGCGGTGATCGATTACATCCATGACCATATTGGAGAATCTCTCGAGCTGGGTTCGATTTCTCGAGCTGCCGGCTTAAGCGAATTTCACTTTGCCCGCTTATTCAAGGCTGCAACCGGGACTACCCCTTTCCAGTTTGTGACTCGTACGCGGATGGAATTGGCAAAGCAGCTTCTCCGCAAAACCCGACTACCGATCTTCGAGATAGCCAAGCGCGTCGGTTACCAGAAGCCCAGCCACTTTAGTGCCCGATTTCGTGCCGTTTTGGGATGTGGCCCGGATGCTTACCGCAAGTCCGCTAGACGTTGATCGATGGTCGTGATGCGTCTTCGGTGACATTCCGATTCCTCGCGTTGGCCTCCTGAAGCAGACGAGCCTGGATTATCCGGATAGATCTGTCCGCCTGGATCGTTGCGAAAACGACCATTACAGCAAGAATCAGAAACTATTTAGCAAGATCTCGGCCCAGACGGTCAGGCACCAGTGGCCTATAGAGATCGTATGAAAGCAAGCCAAATTCATTCACATGGCGCCACAGAACCCCTCAAGGTGATTGCTGCCAGCAATGGTGTAAAGAAGCTTGGGCCCAAGGAAGGCCGGACAAAGCAGGTTGGCGATGTTCGACTGACTTGGAAGGCAACGGGCGAGGATACCGGATATGCTACCAGTTTCTACGAAATGGATCTGCCGCCCGGCAGAGGCATTGCATTACATAGTCACCCGTACGCGGAAGTCTTTTATGTAGTTATGGGGCACACGGACTTCCTGCGGGTCGATGAGCAGGGACAAGAAGAGTGGGTGCGCTGCGGTCCAGGCGACACCCTGGTCGCTCCGATGAACGCGCTACACGCGTTCCACAATCGCACAGACAAGCCAAGCCGCTTTATCAGTTCGTCCGTTTACTACCACGAGGTCTTCTTTGAGTTATACGCCTCGACCGTTGACGTCAACGATCCGCTTCCACCCAAGAAACAGCCCACCGAAGCGGACGGAGAGTTGTACCTCCAATTGCTAAAGAACGCGATGAGGGTTCATATGTACGCCCCTCAAGTGAACGCCAGCAGCGGGCTTGAAGTGTTGCGTGAATTAGAGAATCGGAACAGCAACACCGGCACCCAGGCCTAACTCAGGTTGGTCAGTCTCACTTGCAGACTGCTCAGCGCCCGAGCGCCTATTCCAAGTCAGGGAGCAATCCAGTGTTCCGGCAGGATCCGTCGCTCACACTGTCAACGCTATCCAAGGCCCGCACGACGAACCCTCGACTGATAGATTAGTTGCCGGCATGATGGAAGCTCTTTGCGAAATACGTTTGCGTTGATTTCTGCTTTGGGAGTGAGAGTTCGCGCACGGACTAACGCTCACCTGCAGCCTTCGTGAAGAAGGCAATGGGTGAGCCCTTCTGCTGCCGGAAGCTGGCCGGCTGCTTGCCATTCAGGTCTCTATACCCGTATTCGGTCGCAGCCTCTGCTGAGATGACGACGGTGCCACTCTTGGCCATCAAGCTCGAGTCGTTATAGAGATGGGCAATCGCAATGCCTGAGAACTGAGGCGTCTCTTGTGCGTCAAGGATCTTGGCTCCATTCGGAAGCTTAGACAACAGATCTCGCGCACGTTCTGTCCCGGTCGGTCCGGGCCACAAGGAAACAACCGCAACACCGTAAGGAGCGAAGTCCGCCGCCATATCGAATGTCAGCTTGTCGAGGCCAGCCTTCGTTGCGCCGTAGGCTGGATCAAGGTGATATGAGACGGCGCCGTAATACGAGATGTTCACGATGAGTGAGTGTTTCGCCTTAAGCAACAGAGGTGCGGCGTAGTAGCTGGCCACGAACGCTGATCGCAAACCAACATTAAACTGATCTGCAATTTCGAGGCTCTTCTCCCAGAACGGTGGAGGTGCCAACGGATTCGCTCCGATCAGCGTGGCACTGTTCACCAGTATGTCTAGTCGACCGTGATCGGCATTCACACGCGTGAACAATGCACGAATCTGGTCGTCGTCAGAATGATCGCAAGCGACCGCGACTCCTTTTCCTCCAGCCGCCGTGACTTCCTCAGCAACGCCGTCGATCGTACCCGATGAGGCATTGGATGATGTCGAAAGCGTTCGACCGGTGACGTACACCGTCGCTCCATACTTTCCAAGCTGAGTCGCGATGCCTTTGCCAACTCCGCGACTGGCGCCAGTCACCACAATGATCTTATCTTCTAACAATTTCTGCTTCATACCTCGCCTCGTTTCATTCCACTCTCTTGCGCAGATTTTTCTACGCAAGTAGGAAGTGGCCAGCACAGTGATTGCAACGGTTAGACCAAAATCTGCGGCTTTCTGCAGCTCAGCATCCTACTAGGAGGTAAACCGAAAACTCTTTTGAAATGACGGGTAAGATGGCTCTGGTCGACGAAGCCGACATGGTAGGCAGCTTCGCTGATGGTGAACTCGCCTGTGGTAAGAAGTTGCTTCGCTTTTCTCACCCTGGCCTCGACGACATACTCGTAAGGGGTCTGGCCGGTAGACTTTTTGAACAGCCTACTGAAGTGATCGGGACTCATGCCAACCGTCTGAGCAATCCCGGAAACAGTTAAGTCTGCATTCAGTTGATCTTGAATATATTCGATAGCACGCACCAGCTTTTCGTGCGGCAACCCACCACCCTGCTTTTTCGGCCTTAGTACTGCCGCGCTATATTCGCGTAGAAGGTGAACGGCGAGCGCTGTTGATAATGCCTCCCCATACATGCGGTCAAGGGCAGCGCCGGTCTGGACTCCGGCCCGCAATGCCATGGCGATGTGGTAAAGTGTAGGGTCGGTACTTCGTCGCTGCTCGATTAGTTCAATACGGTCTAAATCCAGCTCCAGCCCTTCAGCGACGCGCCTAACGAAAACTGGGTTCAGAGCCACAAAGAGAGCATCTGCAAAAACGCCGCTCTCTACTTTCACCCGACCGGAAAAAGGCTGATGGCTCGGATAGAAGCAAATCGCGCCTCTCGCCTTGAAGAAGCGCTGAAGCCGCCCCTCTTTCTTGAATTCCCAAGTAATGGAGTGGTCAACAGTGACAGCAATCACATGCCCCTTGTACATTACATCGGCCACCTCAACGCCGGGAGAATGTCGCTGTTCCACCACGACATCGTTCCATCTTGTGCCAACGCTCGAGAGAACGACCCGAGAAGAGGCGCTGCCAGGCAAGACTTCTCCGTTTGTGCGCCAGAGAGGAATACTGTGCGGGTACTTCATTATAATCTTCACTCCAAGGTGAATCGGTGTGAAACGTTCGTTGCCAGCTTTGCGCGCCAAGCAGACTTCGTCACTCCTTACCTTCGATGAAGTCAAAAGCATTAATATCAAAGTTTAGGTACCAGGCGGTTCCTTGTCCGAGCTGCCGTAATCGTTGTTTTTAACTGAGAGCTCTTAGTCTCCGCAAGAGGCCCTGGAGTGCCGAAAACGCGACCGAGGCCAGACGTTGGTTGTTCTTAGAGCGGTTTTCTACCAAAGACCGCGCAAAGCTCCAATCTAACCACAATCTTTTCAATGAATCTCTGCGGGAGAACGCAGATTTATGAAGACCAATTCAATCTCTATGGAAATTGTTAGTCAAACTGTATTAGCAAAGGAACCAGTGACACCGCTGGTGGACACGGGCGCGCTGCTACCGAGCAAGAGCGTGTTCGTGTTTGGCCGCAGGATAGTCTACTATGATGTAGGCTCTGGTTCTACCGTAGTTCTTCTGCACGGCTTCGGCAGCCAGGCGATGTCCGACTGGGGGCGTGTAATTAAGCCATTATCACAGGGCCACCGAGTGATTGCGCTCGACCAGATCGGCTTTGGCGAATCGGATAAGCCGCTAGTCGACTACTCCATTCAAACTTTTGTCGATTTCCTCGGCGAGTTCCTGCGCACACTTGGCGTCAAGCAGTTTTCGCTTGCGGGGGAATCTCTCGGAGGCTGGATTGCCGCCTTATACAGCATTCAGGCGCTCGCTCCGGGAAATACTGGTCAGTATGCGTTGGCGAAACCCGAACGATTAATTCTCGCGGACGCGCTTGGACAATTTGATTTACGTTCAGGGAGTTCTCATCCGATTGCTGGTTCATTACGCGAGTCAGCAGGTATTGCGATTATATTCCATGACAAATCTCGCGTGACTGAAGACTTTGTACGACACCACTTTGAAATTCAGTTGAAAGCCAACGATGGCGCCACGCAACGTTCCCTTTGGTCGAACCCTCAGCTAGCCAGCGAGATCGTGGGAGATAGACTAGTGGACCTCACTATTCCAACGCTGATCGTGTGGGGTGCCAATGACGAGGTGATTCCCCTGGCGCAGGGTCGTGAGTACGCGGCTAAGATCCCCCAGGCCAAGTTAGTCATCATTCCGGATTGCGGACATGTGCCTCCACTCGAGAAGCCGGAAGCTTTTTTGTCCGCCGTCATCCCCTTCCTAAATTAAGCTCGGTCTTGCTCGAGGAGGCATAAGAAATGGGATGCCGGACGAAGCGACGAGCTGATTGCGGACTAGAAGGCGAGCCCGCTAACTAAGATGATCGTTCGGACAACCATCACGGCAATCGAGACAAGAGGAGACCATCTTCCAGAGACTCGTATTCAATATTGGTAGCTAAATGTGTGAGTTAACACTCTCTTTCCGGCTGGCTTTGAAAAGACCGTTCTCTTTTCGAAAGGGAAGCGATTCGGGCCGGATATGGGCAAGACGGAGGAATCAATGATTATATCGAGCCGTACGCAGGCGACGGGGTCCGACCTCTTCGACCCAATGACACGTTCAAATCTACAGGAACCGTTTGTTTTTTCGCCAAGCTGCGCCAGGAGAAGCCGGTTTACTGGAACGAACAATATTCATTTTGGATGCTGACGCGGTACCAGGATGTAAAAGCAGTGTTAAAGGCACCTCGCCAATTCTCGTCAGCGACCGGAGTCGAAATCGAAAAGCGGGCGGAGCAGATTCCGCCAAGCGCACGAGCGAGCTTCGAAATTGGGAAGCGATTTTGGTATACGGCTATACAGGCCACGGATCCGCCAAAACACACGGATCAAAGGGGGGCCGTCATGAATGCGTTTACACCACAAGTTGTGGCACAGATGCGGACATCGATTCAACAGCGAGTCGACCATTTGTTAGACAAAATGGAACGAGCGGCAGCGTGCGACTTCGTCTCAGAATTTGCCTATCCGCTGCCTTCGTTAGTGATTTTTGATCTTTTGGGTGTGCCGGCTGAAGACCATGAGGCGATGCGCGAAGCCACTCAAGCCTTAGTAATTTTTCCGAGTACCGTATACAAGGGCGACTTTGGAGCGATGGAACACATGGCAGAACGATTAACCCGGGCTCAGGCGGTACTGGAGCGGCTAATCCAGCACCGGAGACGCGAACCCAAGAATGATTTAATTTCGATCCTATTGCACGCAGAGACGGGAACCACGCAGCTGCCCGACGATGAGATTGTGGTGCTCTGCAATTTTCTGTTGGGAGCGGGACATGAGACTACGGCAAACCTTTTAAGTGGAT
>Ga0209240_1000161_pt1 | contig 26288 bp, 22 predicted proteins | sample GraSoi_2013_80cm_FD_185828 | JGI IMG/M metagenome (GOLD analysis project Ga0209240, IMG submission 185828) | Grasslands soil microbial communities from the Angelo Coastal Reserve, California, USA - Sample 9_17_2013_80cm (SPAdes) (version 2) | ecosystem: Environmental > Terrestrial > Soil >...
CAAGCTCTTCACGATAAAGGGGAACTCTACAAAGCGAAATACTCCGGCTACTACAGCGTCCGCCAAGAACAGTTCCTCACCGATAAAGAGCGAAACGCTGAAGGTGAATTTGGGCCCGAGTGGGGAGAGGTTGTTTTGCTGGAAGAGGAAAACTGGTACTTCTGTTTAGCCAAACATAAGGATTGGCTGATCAACTTCGTTCGTACGCATCCGGATTTTGTAATCCCGGCTTTTCGTCAGGTTGAGCTTTTGAACGCCATCGACCGGCTTAGCGGCGATCTTTGCGTCTCCCGGCCGAAGGAGCGGCTCTCTTGGGGAATCGAGTTCCCGTTTGATCAAGACTACGTGACTTATGTCTGGTTCGATGCGCTGCTCAACTACGTCACGTTCGCTGGCTACCTAGCGGAACCTGGCAGTAATCTTCCCGACTTTGCCGATCTGTGGCCATGCCAGGCTCACATCATCGGAAAAGATATCATGGTGCCGGCCCACGGTATTTACTGGCCCATCATGTTGCATGCGATGGGGTTTCCCGACGACCAAATGCCACGTCTAGCCGTGCACGGCTGGTGGAATGTGGAAGGCGCTAAAATGAGCAAGAGCCTGGGCAATGTGGTTGACCCATTCCAACTCGCCGAACAATTCGGCGCGGACGCGGTTCGTTATTATCTGATGCGAGATATCGCCACCGGGCATGATGCGGATTTCAGTGTCGACCGTTTGTTAATTCGTTATCATAGCGATCTGGCTAACGGTCTGGGGAATCTGGTTAACCGCACGATCAACATGGTTCAACGCTACCATTCGGGGTTGACTAGACGAATCGACACGTTGGATCCAGAGATCGAGGCGATCAAAACCGCCGCGAGCTCGGTCCTGAATCGGTACCAGGATGCTTTCGCGCAATTCCAGCCGCACACCGCGTTGGAAGCGGTTTCCGACCTGGTTACCCAAGCGAATGGCCTCGTGGAACTAAAGGCCCCTTGGAAACTGGCTAAAGACCCGGCACAGACCGAGCTGTTGCACGACGTTCTTTACACTTTAGCTGAAACTTCGCGATTCGTTGCCGCCCTGATGGAGCCAGTGATTCCTAAATCCGCTCAAAAGATTCTAGACCAATTAAACGCCACCGATAATCGAGAGCTAGCCTGGGGTAAGCTTCCTGCCGAACATCAGCTGGGAGAACCAAACCCGGTATTTCCGCGGTTTGACGACCGGTAGTCGGACGGCAATCACTAATCACCGATCTCCATCGGGCACCACCTTTTCAGTCCACCCAAGTTCCCTGCGCGCTACTCGTGATCCATTTCTGGCTCTGTTTCGGTAGCCAAACATAAAACGTGGTCCCGATTCCCGGCTTGGTTTCAAAGGAGATCTTCCCTTCGTGCGCATCCACGCATGACTTCGCAATCGAAAGACCCAGGCCAGTACCCGTCCGTTTTTCGTAGGTCATGAACGGCTCAAATACCTGACCGCGAATTCCCTCCGGGATACCCGGTCCGGAATCAGCAACAGAAACAAATAACCCGCCGTCCCGGTCTTCAAACTCTAGCCGCAGCTTGCCGCGATCCCGCATCGCTTCACGAGCATTTTTCAGGACGTTGGCTAAGCAGCGTGTCACTCGCATCTCGTCGATCCAGAAAGATTCCCTGGTCCGATTCTCGACCTCGACGGTGATAGCGGTACGCCGAATCTGCTCCAAAATTTCTGCCTCGAGCAATTCCAACAACCGGTCTGACGTGGTCCAGGTGGGACGCAACCGCGCCGTACCTCTAGCGAAATCCAGCAACTCTTCGGTTAAAAGCATCACGCGGTCGGCCGAGCTCTTTATTATCTGGGCAGCACTCCTGGTAAATGCATCCGGCGCTTTCTGTTCAAGATAACTGACGGATGACGTGATCGCTGCCATTGGGTTCTTCAAGTCGTGCACAATCGAGCTCAACATGGTCCCGAGCAGAGTCAGTCGTTCGCTTCGAAGTAACTGTTCGATAAAACGAGAATTGGTGGACCGAAGCCTTTCCACTGCGACTCGGGTGAAGTTCACCGGCAGTACCCGCGGCGCTTTTTCCATTAAAACGTCAAAGGCCGATCGATCGATCTCCCCGATCACCGTATGCTTGAGCGCCATGGCCGTAGCCGAACGCGGGCCTCGATCTAATATTGCCAGCTCGCCAAAAAAATCGTTGGCCTCGATCAACGAAAGAACTTCCTGCTGGCCTTGTCGTCCTGCTTTTGAGATCTGCACTAACCCAGAGCCCACCAACATCAGGGTGTCGCCGTGCTCGCCTTCACGGAAAATCACTGTCTCCGGAGCGAAATCTCGCTCGCATGCCGGCGTTGCCTTCAAAACATCGACCGGGATGTCAGCAAATAAACGGTTCTGGAAAAAGAGTGGATTCATGGCCGCGCCCCCGGGTCCGAAAAACAAGCGCTCAATACCTGCGCGTCCATGACTCGGTGCCGTACTTCTCGTTAGCGATACGCTGGGCTAGCAAGGTTGTCACGGTCGAAAGCGTCGTTTTCTCCACGGCTCGGGCCAACTTTTGCGCGAACCGAGCTGGAAACTCGGGGGCGATAGAAATTTGCTGGATACTGCCTTGAAGAATGACCCCTGTGCGTAAACGCCGAATCGCGGCGCCAGCGACCTTAACCCCGTCAACTTCGACGTCGTTTTCTACCGAACGCTCGAAACAACTTCCGAGGAACGACGGGCCGGTTGACAGTTGAGATCCGTTAACAACGGCTGCAGCGCGTCCGTTCGATGCCAAGGTCTGAACAATATTAGTGTGCACTTCTCGGTAAAGATCGCGATTCGCGGGGGGGCTGGAGCTAATCGGTAACAACAATGAGTAGGTAAAATCATCGCCATGTTCCACCATGCCGCCACCCGTCCAACGACGGACGATCTCCCGGCCGGAATATCTCTTGGCGGCTTGTTCCCAAGAGCTGAAGTATCCGAGCGACACCGATCGCTGCAGCCAGCGGTACGTACGAAAGAGTGGTTGATCGCTACCGCCCAAGAGCAAGGCCTCGTCGATAGCCATGTTGAGCGCAGCCGGATGAGGGGTCTCATCGATAACCCAAATCAAACGCGTGAACATCAGCTTTCTCCCACCGAAACTGGTTCGACCGGGTACGCACGTACGTGCCGGCAACTCAATACCATGAGCCAAGCCGCGATCGCGATTATCGCCAGAACCCAATACGAATTCGCCGCACCCCATCCCGGTAACATCGTCGTCACCAGAGCCAACGCGCAGGACCGCAATATTCTCTCAAACGCGGAGTAGAAAAGATTAACTCGTCCGACCACACCATTGGGCACAGTCTTTAAGACTAGAATCGTGCGCGCAACTCGTGAACCGGCGTTCCCCCAGCCTTGCAACGCGTACGAAACTAGAAACACCAAAACGACCGGTGCCATCGGATTCAAGGAGGCAGCTAAACCGTAAACTGCGATCGTGCACAACAGGGTTGGAACCAAGCCAATCCGGGCGTTGATCGCTGGAATGGAGAGACCCGCCACGGTCGCTCCAACCGCATAACTAACTTCTCCAATGCCGTATACCTGCGGTCCCTGATGTAAGACTTCTCGGACAAAAATCGGCGACAAAAAGTTCCCGACCATAATGGCGACAAAGGGCAAAAAACTCGCCAACATTACCACCGACAATCGAGGCCGGCCTTGCAGGTATTGCAAACCCTCGATCAACATCGCCCAAGCGGAAGCCGGTGCGAGCGTTGTCTGCCGGGCTGGCTGGTAGCGCAAGCCGCAGATCAAAAGGAAAGCAGCTAAATAAGCCGCGGCATCAATACAAAGAACAGCCCAAAATGGACAGACCGCAATCAACCATGCTCCTAGTGCGCCCGCTAACATCGATCCGGCTTGCCATTGCACCTCAATCGCCCCGCTGAGGCTTTCGTACAGGTTCGGTGAGATCACTTCTTGGCTAAGCGCAAACTGTGCCGGGTAATAGACACTTGCTCCCAAGGAACCAAAACAGAACACGGCTAAAAGCTCCCAGACTCTGGTCGATCCGTCCCCCAGGATTATCGCCACTATCAACGCATCCAGAATAATCGCTGAACCTAGATAAACTAGAACGACGCGTTTTCTCGAGTAGTGATCCACAATCTTGCCCAAATAAGGCAAGAGTAGCAGCACCAAAAATGTAACCCCAGCGTTGCTATAACCCAGAGTGGCGTTCCCATTTGGCTTTTGAATCAGCAGCCATGGCACCGCCATGAACGTGACCCCGGCGCCCACAACCAATAAAAAGTTCGCGGTCAGAATCAGGCGCGCTTTCGGGTCAGACCAAATCGTCACGCTCTTTAAGAGCATTGCTGAAGAAGGAGTTCAAGGAGTACAAGGAGTACGAGGAGTACAAGGAGTCAGCGACGGCATTTTAGACCAATTTGAAACTAGAACAGCAGTCGAGCTTTTCGCTTTGCCTAGGCATGCCCTCGGGCTTCTTGAACTCCTTGTACTCCTTGTACTCCTTGCTTTACCCGGGTTGGTCCAGTAGCTTCAAACCGGTTATGGCAAAGGTAGTTCTCGGCAAGGGGCTTGGCGCTCTGATCAACACCCCAAGACCCCCCACAATCGAGCCAGGAGACCGGGTAGAACGCGTTCCTCTTACTGAGATCGTGCCCGGTCCGCTCCAACCACGAAAAGCATTTAATGCCGACCAATTGCAGGAGCTGGTCGACTCAATCCGTGAACACGGGATCATCCAACCGCTCATTGTCCGTCGCGTTAACGGAAAATGTGAATTGATCGCCGGAGAACGCCGTTGGCGAGCGGCTAATCAGCTCGGTCTGAGCGAAGCGCCTGTCATCGTCCGAAACGCTTCTGATCGCGACGTCCTGGAAATGGCTTTGATCGAAAATCTTCAGCGGGAAGACCTGAATGCAATCGAAGAAGCACAAGCCTATCGCCACCTTTCTCAAGAATTCTCCATGCGCCAGGAGGATATCGCAGTTCGGGTCAGCAAGAGCCGCTCGGTAATCGCAAATTCACTCAGATTATTGGAGCTGCACCCTCAGATCCAGAGCTATCTCTCCCAAGATTTATTGAGTGTTGGACACGCAAAAGTCTTGTTGAGTTTGGAAAATCGAGCCGAACAGCTCGCGATCGCGGAGGTCATCATTCGCCAATCTGCTACCGTCCGCGCTGCAGAGAAATTAGTTGCCGAACAACTAGCTCGGCGCGGATTGACCAAGACCGGAAAGACCGGATCCCGACCCGTCCCAGCCCAGAACTCGACTAATCATGCGGTGGCGCAAATCGAAAACCAGCTACGGGACAGGCTGGCTACTCACGTGATCATTCATCACCACGATAAGCGAGGCAGAATCGAGATCCAGTATTACGGTAATGATGACTTAGAGCGGATTCTCTCGCTCCTGGGCGTACCTTCGCATTAAGCCAGCATTCATGGCATCCCGTAGCGCGGTTATACGTCGTCTTTTTCTGTCTTGGCTGCTGCTCGCTTTTGCCCTGACACTAGCTATTTCCTGTAAGCCGGTTAGCCAGGGCTCAGGGGAAACGTCGACAAACCAACCTACCCCCGCGCCCACTCCGCCTCTCCCTCCTCGCCGCCCATCAATCTGGAAGGACTTCGACAGCGATCGTTCCTTGGCATCCGCCCAAGCAATTTTAGGGTACGGCAACCGGATCGCGGGGAGTGAGGCCCTCGATAAGGTCCGCACCTACCTGAAAAGCGAGCTCCTAAGTAACGGATGGGAAGCGACCGAACAGAACTTCACCGAACAGGCTGCCGGCGGACAAGAGATGCGCTTCGCCAGCCTCATCGCCCATTACGCTCGAGTGCCTCTAGCTAAGCCGTTCTACTTGGTAGCCGCTCACTTCGATTCCCTTAATCTCGGCTTGGCCGTCGATCCTGGCGCAACCGATGGCGCCGCTAATACCGCCGTCCTTCTGGAGATCGCTCACACGCTTTCCCTCGATCCTCGTTTGGCTTGCCATATCCAACTGGTCTTTCTCGATGGCCATATGCCATTTCATCAGATCACGCCTAACGACGGCTTGTTCGGCAGCCGCTTTTACGCGCAAATGTTGCAATTTAACCGAAATAATGACGCCGCCGCCGGCGCTGTTGTCCTGGAACATTTGGGCGGATCAGGATCGCCCCTCGGTTACGCACCAAATGGTGACGCCACGTTAATTGAGCAGTTTCGGTCTGCCGCTCAAGCATTGAAAATCGATCTCCAGGCTGGAAAGCGTCCTCTCCTGCTTGATCACGTCCCGTTCGAAAATTCAGGCATCCCGGCCATCGCGTTATTGGATCCTGATGCCCCATATTTGAACTCCGCCGACGATAACGCCAGCCGCCTTAGCCGCGATGCCCTTGCACAAACAGGCCAATTGGTACTCTATTTTCTATCAGAACAAAGTATTTCAGCAGCGCCGTCTCCGACCCAAACCGCCCTATCGGAACGGGCGCCTCAGCCGACAAAAGGGAAAAATTGATGCAAAAGCCTGAGTTACTCCTCTACGTAAAAACCGGTTGCTCTTGGTGCGACATGGCGGAGGACTATCTTAATGAACACGGATACAGCTTTCGTCGCGTTGACGTGCGCACAGATCGAGCTGCTTTCGATGAGCTGCGGCGTGTATCCGGCCAAACCTATGCTCCGACTCTAGTAGTCGGCGACGAAGTCCTTCCCGATTTCGGTCCCGATGAGTTGGCGCACTTTTTGAAGACAAACCAAATTGAGCCATAATCCTAGCAGCTCCGTAGGAGCGAAATCTTAGACCATCACTCCATCACGCCATTACTCCATCACTCCATTATAGCGCCTCCATGTTCTCGTCCCTCTTATTAGTTTTGGGCGTTGCCGTCCTCGGTATCGGCCTTCGCACCTTCCGCCATCCGTTCTGTCAACGGCTGAGCGTGGTCTGTCTTCTGTTCACGACCTTTCTGATCGGTTACTTGCCGACGGGCAGTTGGCCAGTAGGAGTGATCCTGGTAGCGTTCTGGATCCTGCTTCCGTGGGTCGAAATTATCGCCAGAGTCCGCAAGCTGCGCCTTCCCGTGGAACGCGTTTTCTCTGAGTCAGCCCCGCCTCGAGATGAACTGTTTCCTTTCCTCAGCCTTCTGAGCGAAGAGATCGAAAGCCAAGATTTTACGTTAGCTGACGAAGTCAGTTGCCATTGGCAAAACCAGCAACAATTCGTCCGCCTTTTTCACCGAGACAGCGACCAAAGCCAAATGGCGGTCTGCCTAATCCACCAAGGCCGGGTCGCTTTCTGCTATGTGAGTCTAATGACTCGCTCCAAGAGCGGCCAAGTGTTTTTGACTTGGACTTATCCCTTTGCTTACTCACTCAAATTCTTACCTAGCACTCGCGTCCAACGAGTCCGGTCCGATCTTTCGATCGAGCAAATCTGTGAAGCCCATCGCGCGATGCTGTCAAAAGCGCACCTCGATACCATCGACGTCCAGCCCTTGGTTCCCGATCAGATGCGGGATCTTCTCGAACAGGACTTAAAAGATCAGATCGATCACAACGTCCGCTCCGGTCTCCTGACCCCCGTCGGCAACCGCGAAGTTCGCTACACCTGGCGCGGCATGTTCTATCTCTGGTCCCGTTTCCTTCTCGACTTCGTCCGCATGACGTAAAAGTCGTGCTCCCGCCTTCGCAAAGCCTATTGCGCGGCAGGCCGTCCTCGACGCGCTGACGCCCCGGGGTAACTCAACCTCCCGCCCGCGAATACAAATGGGACCTATGAGACTCATGAGACCTATGTGACCCATTAGTCCCATAAGTCCCATCCGTGGCCACACCCCTGACCGTCGAGCACGGCCTGCCGCGCCGTAGGCTTTGCGAAGGCGGGAGGACGATTATGAGGCAGACCCCCCCGTTACCCCGTCACAACCTGATCCTTATACACCCCCGGCTGCACCACCTTCACCTCGCCGGTGCTATTCTCAAACCGCACATCGCCGATCATCTCCACTCCCTCGGAAAACCGCCAAAGTCCTTTCACTGCCAGCGAACGACTCCCCACCAGCGACGGCACTCCCGCGGCAACTAGTTCTTCGAGCTGGTCCACTAGTTTGTATTCATCCGACAATTCAACCTTCGGCGGAATGCCTTGACGCTCAGGGCGCAAACCGACCCGAAACGATTTGTCCAGCTCGTAAGCATCCGAACGAACCGCTAAAAGGTCGCTCGTGGTTTTGACGGGAGAAAAACGTGAACGACGTACCTCGACCGCCGCAGCGCCGTCGAAGCATTCAATGGCTGCACCCATCGCCGCTTCCAATTGGTAAACCTTCGGACTGTTCTTGTCTCGTGGATCAACGTTTTTCTCGTTCCGAATCAGCGGCAAAGGAATGAATCCGTCGCCTTTAGACAATTCCTCATACAAGCTATCTAACCGAATCCAGAGATTATTCGTGTTGAAGTAACGATGGCGATCAATGTCCTGGAAATACGCAAGATCCTTCTCAGGACACTGCGCTGACTCTCGCAACAGCAATCGCTTCGTCTCCACCCTCCGCGCCAGATGGCCTCCTTTACGATCGGAAGGAGTACGACGCGTTACTTCCATGAGAAAAGGCGCGCCGGACTCAGCAAAGAAGCGAACCAGATTCGCATCCAGCGTCGCCCCCAGGTTATCCGCATTGGAGACGAACAAGTACTTTTTGCCTGCGTCCAGAAGCCGCTTGAGCAAACCGGAACCGTATAAAGCAACGTAAAGATCTGCGTGCCCCGGCGGACACCACTCCAACGGGGGATTAGGTGGCCAAGAGATCGGTAGAAGAGTCTTTTTATCGATCTTCGGTACCCGATTCTGCAACACCTCCATTGAACTGGGATCCCCTGGTTCAGAGTAAGCCTGCAGAGCGCGGATAGTGTCTTCACTGGTGCTGAAGCTATTCATGAAGTACAGGCTCAGCCCTGGCGCCATATTCGCCCGCAGATAGAGAAACTGCTTCACGATGATGTCGAGGAAGGTGAGATCACCACGGACCCGAAGCAGGCTCTTAGCCTTTTCCAAGCCCATGCTAGTGCCGAGCCCGCCGTTCAGTTTCAAGATCAGCGTTTGGCGCAAATAATCGCCGATCGATTCGGGTAATTCGCGCTCCTCCAGATGAGGTAACTGAGCAATCGGTTCGATCGCCTCTTCGGGGATCAACCCAGTATCGTTCCGCAATAATTTCTGATACTGATAAAGAAACGCCTTTATAGCGACCTCGCTGATTCCCGCTGATCGCATCTTTGTCTCGATTAAAGCAACCCCTTCGCTCATTGAGGGAACAAACAGAGGAGTACAAGGAGTTCAAGGAGTACGAGGAGTACAAGGAGTCCGGCATCGCGAAAACAGCGGGGTTGGTAGGAAGAATGCCTAGCCACCAACAGGACTTTGAACAACGAGCCCTCCTCGTACTCCTTGAACTCCTTGTACTCCTCCCCCACCGAAATCGTTCGACAACCGTCCCGACGTCCGTAACCGATATTAGACTGACTTATGGATAAAGTGCAGGTATGGCCGGGAAAGCCCTATCCCCTAGGGGCAACGTGGACGGGTAAAGGGGTGAATTTTGCTCTCTACTCTGCCAATGCGACAGGTGTCGATTTGTGCCTCTTTGAAGCTCCAGACACTGACCGGGAAAACGTCCGCATAAGACTCCGCGAAGTAACCGATCACGTGTGGCACGTTTTTCTGCCAGATGCCGAACCCGGCCAACTCTACGGCTATCGCGTTTACGGACCATATGATCCACCCGCCGGGCACCGGTTCAATGCATCAAAGGTACTCATCGATCCCTACGCCAAGGCTATTGCCGGCAAGGTGCTTTGGGGACCGGAAATGTTCGGGTACCCGCTTGGCAATCCCGCGGAAGACCTGAAACGCGACTACCAAGATAATGCCGGCTCCGTTCCTAAATGCTTGGTGATTAATCCCACCTTTGATTGGCAGAAGGACCAGCTGCCCCGGATCCCACTCGACGAAACGGTCTTTTACGAGGTGCACGTCAAGGGATTCAGCCAGCTATGGGAAGCGATTCCCAAAGAAGTACGCGGCACCTACGCCGGCATTGGCTCGCCGGAAGCCGTAAAATATTTTCAATCCCTCGGCGTTACCGCTGTCGAGCTTTTGCCGGTGCACGAGCATTGCGACGAAGGCTTCCTCTTGGACCGCGGTGTCACCAACTATTGGGGATACAATACGATCGGTTTTTTCGCTCCCGAGAGCAGTTATAGCGGCAGCGGGTTTCGCGGAGAACAGGTGACCGAGTTCAAAACCATGGTGAGAAATCTCCATAGCGGCGGGATCGAAGTGATCCTGGACGTGGTTTACAACCATACGGCCGAAGGGAACCATCTCGGGCCTACGCTTTCGTTCAAAGGGATTGATAACGTTTCTTACTACCGGTTGGTCGCTGATAATTCCCGCTACTATATGGATTACACCGGGTGCGGTAACACGCCGAACACTCAAAATCCGCGCGTGCTACAACTGATTATAGATAGCCTTCGGTATTGGGTTACCGAAATGCATGTAGACGGCTTTCGCTTTGATCTAGCCTCTGCGCTTGGCCGAGAAGAGCACTTGGTCGACCCTCATTCCGGCTTTTTCGATATCCTGCTACAGGATCCGATTCTTTCTCAGGTGAAACTCATCGCGGAACCCTGGGACCTCGGCGAAGGTGGTTACATGGTTGGCAAGTTTCCGGTGCCGTGGTCGGAATGGAACGGGAAATACCGAGACTGTATCCGCCGCTATTGGAAGGGAGACGACGGTGTCCTGGCGGAGTTTGCCTATCGTTTTACCGGCAGTCCGGATCTGTATCAGCATCAAGGCAAAGCGCCTTGGGCCAGTGTCAATTTTGTTACCGTTCACGATGGCTTCACGCTGAACGACCTGGTCTCCTACAACGACAAGCACAATGAAGCGAACGGCGAAGACAATCGCGACGGAGACAGCCATAACAATTCCTGGAATTGCGGAGCGGAAGGACCAACCGACGACGTCAAAATCAACCAATTGCGCGAACGCCAGAAACGCAATTTCCTCTCCACTCTCTTTCTTTCGCAAGGCGTCCCGCTCTTAAACGGAGGCGATGAGTTTTCGCGTACGCAAAAAGGGAATAACAATACCTATTGTCAGGATAACGAGCTCAGTTGGTTCAACTGGCATTGGACCCCGGAACAAGAACAACTCGCCCGATTTGCCACTCAACTCATTCAATTGCGCCGGGACCACCCCGTGTTTCGCCGCCCGAAATATTTTACCGGTCGAAGGATTCGGGGCTACGATGTAAAGGATCTTATGTGGTTTGCTCCCAACGGAGCTGAGATGAAAGAGGCCGACTGGCAAAACGGGTTTGCGAAATGCGTAGGCGTATTGCTTAGCGGCACTACTTCCGACGTGCGAGACCCTCGCGGCGAACCAATCCGAGACGATACTTTTCTCCTCCTTTTCAATGCGCATTACGACCCGCTGACGTTCATCTTGCCCGGGCGCGAAGAGATTCGTTGGGAAACAGTTATCAACACTACCGTGGAGACAGGCTTTGTTAAGCCCGGAGAAATCGTTGCCGCCGGCGACGAAGTCGAGTTAACCGAGAGAAGCCTCTCGCTGCTGCGCCTCTCGGAGGGTGATCAAACGTTCGCGCACGAAGAATCACGATCAACGCGAGAAGGAAAGGTACCAAGCAAAATGCCCAGCCAAAAGGAGGCACAGGGGTGAGGAACGAGCGAGAACGCCGGGAACGAGCGAGAACGAGCGGGAACGTGAACCCTCTCTTTACAACACCCCCATCCCCTGCAGTTTCACCACTTCATTACTCCACGACTCCGTTCGAGCACAGCTTGCCGCGCCGTAGGCTTGGCGAAGGCGGGAGGACGAGTTTATTCGCGGACACGACAATCTCATGAAACATCGACGATATTCTCAAGGAGCCGAACTGACCCAGAACGGCGTTTCTTTCCGAACCTGGGCCACGGACAAAAAATCGGTATCCGTCGTTCTGCTGAATGCAGAAAAGCAACTGGTCCGAGAATTGCCCCTCAACCCGGAGCCAGGCGGTTACTACAGCGTCCAGGATCCACAAGCCACGGCAGGAATGCTCTATCAATACCGTTTGGACGGCCAGCTCTTGCCCGATCCAGCGTCTCGATTCCAACCTTTCGGAGTGCACGGACCTTCCCAAATAGTCGATAACTCTGCGTTCGTTTGGACCGATCAAGGCTGGACACCGCCTCCGTTAACCGAATTGGTGATTTACGAACTGCATATTGGCACTTTCACCGACCGTGGCTCCTTCCGAAGTATCGCCCAGCACTTCGATCATTTGCTCCGGTTAGGCGTAAATACAATTGAGCTTATGCCGATAGCGGACTTTCCCGGCAACCGAAATTGGGGTTATGACGGCGTCCAGCTCTATGCTCCTTGCCGCGCCTACGGCAATCCGGACGATCTGCGTTTTCTTATCAATGAGGCGCATCGCGCCGGGTTAGCCGTGATCCTCGATGTCGTCTACAACCATCTGGGTCCAGATGGGAACTATCTCGGTCAGTATTCGAAAGATTACTTCAACTCGAAACACAATACTCCCTGGGGATTAGCCTTTAATTTTGATGGCAGTAATTCTGCCGCCGTTCGTTCGTTCTTCGTGGAGAACCCGATTTATTGGAGAGAAGAATTCCACTTTGACGGTTTCCGCCTGGATGCGACCCAAGCGATTCCCGACGATTCAAAAGAACACGTTATTCAAGAAATTACGGAAGAAGTTCAGACCCGCGGAGGCTTAGTCATTTGCGAAGATCCCCGCAACGAACGGGTCATTGTTTTACCGCGTTCTTCCGGTGGTTATGGATGTGACGCCGTTTGGGCGGACGATTTTCATCACGTCGTTCGTACGCTCATGACCGGCGAGGATGAAGGCTACCTCGGTTACTTCGAGGGAACTCCGCAACAGTTACTAACTACGCTCCGAGAGGGCTGGTTGTTTACCGGACAATTACAAAAGGATGGTATCCCTCGCGGTACCAAAGGCTTCGATATCGAACCTGAGCACTTCGTCGTTTGCATCTCGAACCATGACCAAGTCGGTAATCGCGCTTTTGGTGACCGGTTACACTCTATCGTGTCGCCCGAATCGTACCGCGCCGCCTCCGCCCTCTGTCTCTTGGTGCCCTACACACCCATGCTCTTTATGGGCCAAGAGTGGGCTTGTTCTTCGCCCTTCTGTTATTTCACTGACCACGAGCCAGTCCTCGGCGGGAATATCGCTAGGGGCCGCAGAAAAGAATTCGAACAATTCTCGGCATTTCGCGACCCGGAAAAGCGAGCGAAAATTCCGGATCCGCAAGCCGAACAAACATTCTTGCGGTCGAAGCTTAACTGGAACGAGATAACGGCAGGGCAACATCAGAAGGTCCTTCGCCTTTACCAGGATTTCATCCGCTTCCGTCAGGCCAAGCTCAGGGACAGACGACGCGGTGTCTGGCAAGTCGAACTCGTTGCCGATCAAACGATGGCTTTGCGGTATTCGCCGCCGGGAAACGACGAGGTGCTGATTCTAGTCCAGCTCAATCCGGTGAAAACCACTTTGGATCTCGACATTCCGATCTTGCAACCCGCCCAAGGTCGCCGCTGGAAATTTTCACTTTCATCCAACGAACCCGAATATGGCGGCGAACAACCAGGTTTTTGCGATCCAAAAAAAGAGGCTTTTTCTTTGATCCAGCCCGAAACGATCGTGTTCCTGGCGCACGCATAAGAGATGGAGGCGAAAGCGAACGATGGCTGCTAAACCCCGAATTCCAACGGCAACTTACCGGCTGCAATTCAGCCGCAACTTCACGTTTAAGGATGCGACGCAGATTATTCCGTACTTGGAGAAGCTCGGGATCAGCGACATTTATAGTTCGCCGTTCTATCGCTCCCGCGGAGCTACCGATCACGGCTATGACGTGATTAATCATAACGAGCTGAATCCGGCTCTCGGCACCCAGGAGGATTTCGATGCCTTTGTCGCTGCCCTCCGCGAGCGGGATATGGGTCACATCGCGGATTTTGTTCCCAACCATATGGGCATTGCCGATCCCGACAACGAATGGTGGATGGATGTGCTAGAGAACGGCCCGGGCTCCGTTTATGCGTCCTTCTTTGATATCGATTGGGATCCAATCAAACCGCAGCTCCGGAACAAAGTCCTTTTGCCTGTCTTAGGAGACCAATACGGAAAGGTCCTCGAGAGTGGTCAGTTCCAGCTCGAGTTTCGGGATGGCGCTTTTTTTGTGAAGTACTTTGAGTGGGTTTTTCCGTTCAATCCGAGAACGTATCCCCAAATTTTGCGGATCGCGCTCGAGAAACTTCAAGGTTACAACGAACAAGAAATGTATGTCGAGCTCGAGAGCATCATCACCGCTCTCGAACATCTACCGCCTCGGACCGATGTTGAGGAAGAAAAGGTCAGAGAACGCTCTCGAGAAAAGGAAGTCGCTAAACGCCGCATCTTGCGTCTTTGCGTCGAGTGCCCACAGGTGGGCGATGCCATCCAAAGCGCGCTAAATATTTTGGAAGGCAAACCCGGCAACCCGAGATCCTTCGACTTGCTCGACACCCTGCTCAATTCTCAACCGTATCGCCTCAGTTATTGGCGGGTGGCGGCTGAAGAGATTAACTATCGCCGGTTCTTCGATGTCAACGAGCTCGCTGCCATCAAAGTCGAGAACCCGAAGGTGTTTGAGACTATCCACCGTCTCCTGTTTCAGCTTTTGGAAAATGGGAGCGTCACTGGCGTACGGATTGATCATGTCGATGGTTTGCAAGATCCGAAGAAATACCTCGCCGACTTGCAAAAGCATTACCAGGACGGCGCAGACGAAGAAGTCGCGGGCCACACCAACCCGGACAACGGTTGCTATTTGTTCGTCGAGAAGATTCTAGAGGAGAACGAGCAGCTGCGCTCAGATTGGCCGGTCCACGGTACTACTGGGTACGAGTTCGCGTACGAGGCCACTCAATTGTTAGTGGATTCCAGTAACGGCGACCGCTTCTCCCGGATCTATCGCGAATTCATCGATCGATATGTCCACGTCGAATCCCTGATTTACGAGAAGAAAAAGCTGGTCACGGAAGTCACTCTGTCCAGCGACATCGAGACCCTTGGGCACATGCTCAGCGAAGTCGCGGAACGCGACCGGCTACATCGAGATTTCACCTTGGATTCGCTCAGCGCCGTCGTTAGCGAGCTCATCGCCTGCTTTCCAGTTTATCGGACTTACATTAACGCCGAGAACGGTGTTTCCGAAATTGATCGCCACGTCATTCTACGAGCGGTCCGTGCTGCTAAACGCCGGAATGCAGCCATGGAACCGTCGATTTTCGACTTCTTGCGCGGGATATTGTTATTAGAAAATTTTGAGTCCGCCGACGAGACGACACGCAAACTTCAGCTCGATTTCGTCCATAAGTTTCAACAAAGCACCGGGCCGATCATGGCCAAAGGTTTAGAAGATACCGCCTATTATATCTTCAATCGATTGACCGCTTTGAATGAAGTTGGCGGAGCCCCTCAGCAATTCGGGATGTCGCTGGAGCGGTTTCATGAGCGGACCCGCCTACGTCTCACGGCTACTCCCAACACACTTCTCACCCTGACTACACATGACACCAAGCGCAGCGAAGACGTCCGCGCGCGCATCGCAGTGCTCAGCGAGATCCCGGACCAATGGCAGAACTGGTTAGAAGAATGGCGGAAACTCACCGCCGGCGCTAAATCGGATTTGGAAGGCGAAATCGCTCCGAACGCCAATGAGGAATATTTGTATTATCAAACGCTCTTAGGAACCTGGCCGGTTGCTCCGGAAGAGGCTGATGAGACCTATATCGAGCGAATCCAGCGATATATGTTGAAGGCGATCAAGGAGGCGAAAGTTAACAGTAGCTGGGTTTCACCCAACGAGGTTTGGGAAGATGCCGTCCGGCAGTATGTAGCCATGACGTTGTCACCCGATCATTTGTTTCGTCAGGCGGTAGCTAAAGCGGCCGAAGGGATCGCTTGGCATGGGATGTTGAACTCGTTATCTCAGACCATCCTGAAACTGACCTGCCCCGGCGTACCCGATTTTTTCCAAGGTTCAGAATTATGGGACCTCCGATTAGTTGATCCTGACAATCGGGGCCCCATTGATTACAGCGTTCGAGAAAAGGTTTTGGAAGAAGTAACTGGTAAAGCTGTGGAAAGTTTGCTGCCGTCCTGGAAAGATGGGGCCATCAAAATCGGCATCGTCAATATTTTACTCCGACTTCGCCAACGATCACCGCGCCTGTTTCGGTCCGGTACCTATTCATCATTGTATGCAAGCGGCGCTAAACGCGATTGTTGTGTCGCCTTCCATCGGCGAAGCGAAAATCAGGATATTCTCGTGATCGTTCCCCGTTTTACCACTCGATTGGGAAGCAGCCACGGCCCCTTCGATTGGGGAGATACGCAGCTTCTTATCGATGAATCGCTCCCCAACCTGCGAGACCTACTCAGTAGCCGTAAGCTGACCAAAGGCCAAGATAGCGTCCCTCTCAAGACCCTGCAGAACTTCCCATTCGCAGTGTTCACGAACTTTTGACGGTTAGAAGTTATAGGTTGTAAGTTGTAGGTTTTATGTTGGTCGGTAGCGACCCGCAATCTGTAGATTGTTCTCGATCATGAACGGTCCGACGAAACAGCCCAGGGCTTGTACATTGAGAACGTTGACCATGAAATGGTCTAACAGAACAGCCCAGGACTTTAGCCCTGGAGCCTCTGACCATGAAATGGTCTAACAGATTAGCCCAGGGCTTTAGCCAGGGCTTTAGCCCAGGGTAAGGGCCCAAAAAGCCCCCGCCCTGAAAGGGCGGCCGAATGTGTAATGTACAGCGCGTGATGGACTGCTTTTTTACCTGGCGAGCGACCATCGCAACAATCTGTAACGACGAACGCCTTGAACAAACCGGAATCGATTCGGTCGCCCTTTCAGGGCGACTTTCTGATCTCATCCCAGGGCTAAAGCCCTGGGCTATTTCTGTTGGACCATTTCATGGTCAAAGGCCCTGGGTCTGGAGCCCGACCTATTCCGTCAGGACAATTTCATGGCCAAGAACAACCTACAGGTTCAGGTCGGCAAGCGACCAGCTTAAAACCTATAACGTAAAACCTATAACCTATAACTTTATAGCCGTTCCAGCCATTCCCGAACCGAGGCCACCGTCTGCTTCAACGTCGAGGTTCCGGCCGTAAGGCCAATCGAATCTAGACCATCGAACCAGTCAGCTTGCAGCTCTTCTACCCGCTCAATATGGAAAGCGCGTTTACCGGCAGCCTGACAAGCCTTTAACAACTGCAAAGTATTGTTGCTGTTTTTGCCTCCAACCACTACCACCGCTTCAACTTCGTCGAGCAAGGCTCGCAGCGCCGTTTGCCGGTTCTTGGTTGGCTGGCACACCGTATCGCGAAACTCCACCACCGCCTCTGGCCGCTCCCTTTGGAGCGCTGCCACTAGCGTCTTTACATGATCGATTGGCTGCGTCGTCTGAGAGACCACCCCATACCGAGGCATTATCGGTAGTGAATGAATATCATCTTCGCTTTCGATCACGCTGGCTTCTGGCAAATCATCGATCAACCCACGCACCTCAACATGGCCGCGTTTCCCGATGACCGTAGGATGAAACCCGGCTCGGGCGAGATCAAACAACGCTTGATGAGCCTGGTGCACTAAAGGGCAAGTACCATCGATGACTTCGTGTCCTCGGTCTCGCCAGATAGCCACAGCTTGATCAGACGCTCCATGCGCCGTGACCATCACTTTTTTGGTCGTAGCTGACCGCGCCTCCAGCGACGATTCAACCGCCCCTAGTGCAGTCAATCGTTCCTTCGCGATCGGATTATGAACGAGCTCCCCCAAAATGGTTAGCTCTCCAAGCCGGGCAAGATCTTCCGCCTGTTTAATCGCATCACGAACCCCAAAACAAACACCGTAATGTTGAGCTAAAATTACCTTCATGTGAGTTGGCTTTGTAAAACAAAGTTTTAGATTAAAATTTCATCCCCTCCCGAGCTTCACGATCTCTTCCAAAGTTTCGATGTAGAGCTTAAACGCACTCCGCCCTCTCTCCGTCATCGAATAACTGGTTAGAGGTCGATCCGCTACTTCCTTGGTGACCGCGACATAGCCAGCCTGATGAAGCGTCCGCAGATGAGTCACCAAATTTCCGTCACTCATCTGCAACGCACTCTTCAGTTCTTGGAAGGGCCACCGCGGTCGGGTCGCTAACAGCGTCATGATGGCAAGCCGTCCTTTCTCGTGAATCGTGCGATCAAGTTTGTTAAAATCAACCATGCTCGTCTGGCCGAGCGGAGAACATGACTATCAGGCCGTAAATCGTGTGATAAAGACCGAAGCTCCCAGCCATGGCGTAGTACCCTACTTGTTCCATCGCCAGGTTTGGCCGGTCGGAGACAGCGAGTACCAATACAGGCGTCATCACGCACAGGATCAGAACGCTTGTTAGGATGAACGCCCAGCCGAGGATGACGATTGACCGGGGGGCAAATGTCATTGTCGACAGCAGTGCCAGCCCATATAACGCCATCCAACAGACCGCGATAAAGAGTTCCGTACCCGCCGCGCGGGTGAGAAAGAACGTCAACGCGATCGCCACTATGAAGGCAGGCGCGATCGCGAGCAAAGCGGTCCGTAATCGATAGGAAGCAAACCTTTCCTGGCGCAGCTCCGTGGCACGAACAAGGAAGAAAATATTCGCCGTCACGCTCAAAAGACAAACCACGATCCAGACCAGCGCAAAATTATGCTGGAAGAGCGCTTGAAACGGCCCTGGAATCAACGCTAGCGCAGAGACCAAAAGTGCGCTTAGACCGCAGAAGAGCGCCCCGGGAGCCGAGACCGCGCGGTAGATAGTCGCCCGCTCCATCAGTTCGCGAATGACGCGCAAATTCTCCTCTGCGGCAGAACGATTCATCGTCGCAAGCTTTGTGACACAAAGCTGGGGACGGAGCAAGCAAAAATCGGCGTTTACTACTCGGCCTCTTGTGGAGTACGTCGAGAATTGGGACCCGAGATCCAATGGGTACAAAGTTTCGTGACCGACGACAAGGTATACTGCGTATACATCGCACCGAACGAAGATTTGGTACGAAAACATGCCCAGCTAGGTGGCTTCCCCGCCAATCGGATCTCCGAAGTGCGGTCAGTGATTGACCCCACCACCGCCGAAGCCTAGCCGGCGCACCCAGAGACGAATATCCCTCGCCGGAGGCGACCCGGCGAGCCTGATACATGTTCGTCCTCGTCCTCGTCGTCGTCCTTATGGTAAACCACGCCGAGCGGTATCGAGCCCGGAAGACCATGCCACCCGTTCAGAAGCCAATCCTATCGTAAATAAACACCTCGAAATATTAAGTAATCATTACTTTATCTTTTCTTGTTATTTTTTCTTGCATCTTTCCCATCTTTCACTACCATCCGGCTTATGAATCCCGAAGATATTCTAGAAAAAACGGTCGCTGAATCTTCAGCGAAAACCGCTCCCAAAGGCGGTGAAAATAAGATCCCTGTCCTAGGTATGGCCGCCGGTCTCACCGAATCGGTGAAAGAAGCACAGGAAGCAGAAAAAGCTCTGGCCCGGGCCTCCGACCCAGAACGGACTGAACCAGAACGTTCTGCCGCGAGCCGGGTCGCCGCCATCCATGGACGCCGAGCCCTGTTTAAAGCGGTCAGCAGCGTCTTGGCCCAAGGTCCAGCCAACGGCACCGCAGCTCTCACCCTGGACGGCGCCAATATGATTTTGGATCAAATAGAGGGTGACCCGACCAAGCTAGAGAAAAACGCTTCCCGAAATACCACCACCAAACGCACCAGCACAGAATCGTTCATGCAAGGAATCCGAGAACAAGCAGCCACAGAAAGCCAGCAGCAGAACGGTGAGCGACCGGCGATCAGACAATGATCAACAAGCTTGCCGCTACCGACAGGACGGTCCGGGTTGCACTTTCGTTACACCCGGACCCACCGTCGATTTAAAAAGAGCAGAAAAGAAGGAATAGCCGCAAAAAGGCGCAAAAAACGCAAAAAGGTTATTGCTGGAAGCGCTCCCAAAGGTAACCGGACGCTTACGTCGACCCGAGTTCTGCCGCTTTTGGTTGAGGCGCGATCAGAATAAGTAATACATGGCCTGTTAATGAACTTCGGCGGCTATAAATTCCAAATTCGCAAATACGCAATGAGTCAGGAATCGCCCGATTTCTAAGCCCCTTTTTTGCGTCTTTTGCGCCTTTTTGCGGCTATTTAGATTTTCCTGACCGTCATCCCTTTGCCGCTAGCAATTTCCGAGCAACTTCCTGGCACGCAGCAATCGATGCCGGCGTTTCGTCTCTCAAGTTTAGCGAGCTTCCCACTCCCAAAGCCGTCGCGCCGGCCACGAAAAAATCAGACGCGTTTTCTACCGTTATCCCACCGGTCGCCATCAAAGGAATTTCAGGAAAAGGACCGCGCAACTCTTTGAAATAACCGCTACCCAGCGTCGCCGCCGGGAAGACCTTAATGACCTCCGCACCGGCTTGATAAGCGGAAAAAATCTCCGTCGGAGTCATCGCCCCGGAGAAAATCGGCACCTGATGCGCACGCGCGACACCAATCACTTCCGGATTAAAGTTTGGTGTCACCAGGAAACGTGCCCCGGTCTGAATCGCTTTCTCCGCGAGCTCGGCAGTAGTCACAGTCCCCGCTCCAAACAGCGCCCCGCTAAACTTGCCCGCTGCAGATTCCAAAAACGGCAGACACGCCGGAGAATCAATCGTCACCTCAATAAAGCGCACTCCCGCTTCAACCAGAACCCGAGCACACACCTCAACATCCACCCGCGGACGCCTCAGAATCGCCACTACCGGCGCCGCCCGGAGGTCATCTAGTAACGCTGCCATTGCTTTACCTACTGTATCCTCCGGTCTCGACCAAGTAATCAGTAATCAGTGAGTCAGTAATCAGTGCAGGCGCTCGGAGCTAGAATCTAGCTAGGAGCTAGGAGGACTATGAGCGTGCCACCGGCTAGCTCAGTATCTATACAGAGCGAAATCGCATTAGTCTCATGGGTCCCATGAGTCCCATCCGTCTTCGCACCCTTCGGCTCTCTACCAACCCAGCGCGTTGTCAGGCCCATACCCCTCCTAGCTCCTAGCTCCTGCACTGATTACTGACTCACTGATTACTGATTACTCGCTGGGCCGTTTAACCGCACCCACGACGTTAAGCTACCGCTCACGCCACATTTTCCCTCGAGAGCTCACCATTTACCGTGCGCCAGACCTTCCTGGTATTCTGGTTCCGCAGCTCCACCGGCAGTAATGTCTCTGGAAAACTCTGGTAACAAGTTGGACGCACGAATCGTTTAATCGCCGCGGTACCGACTGAAGTGAATCGGGCGTCACTAGTGGCCGGGTAAGGTCCACCATGATGCATCGCCGGGCTGACTTCGACCCCGGTCGGATAACCATTCCAAATGATCCGCCCAGCTTTCTCTCGCAGAATCTCAGTAAGCTTACCGGCCAGAGCCATATCTTCTTCGTCGGCATGCAAGGTGGCGGTGAGTTGACCGTTTAATTGTCTGGCAAAAGCGATGAGATCCGCTTCGCCTGAACATTTTACGAGCAAAGTAGCCGGACCAAATAGTTCCTCGTGCAGCTCTGGCGCTCGTTCGAACGTGCTGAGATCGGTTACCAGAAAAATCCCTCCACCTTCCGCCGACACGAATCCTCGACGCTCTTCAATGAGCTTTTTGAAACGTCCAGCGATTCCTTCCGTCAACATGCGGCCCGCCGGTTTTTTGGACAACAGATCGCCCAATTGAACTGCCAGCGTATCGAGATCCTCACCGACCACGCCCGCAATAAATCCAGGTTTGGTACAGAATTGGCCTACACCTAGCGTCACTGAATCTGCCAAACCTTGAGCGATCTTATCCCCGCGAGTAGCTAAAGCATGCGGAAGGATGAAAAGGGGGTTTAAACTCCCCATCTCGGCAAACACCGGGATCGGTTCTTCTCTGGCTGCCGCTGCGTCGAGCAATGCTTTCCCGCCGGCGAACGAGCCAGTGAATCCGATTGCCTTAACCGAAGGATGTCGAACCAACGCCACACCGATCTCGATGCTTTGTTCGCTCAATAAACCGAATGCGCCGGGATGGATACCAGACGCACTAACAGCCCGTTTGATCGCTTCCCCCACCAGCGCCGAGGTCCGGGGATGACCTGGATGCGCCTTAACCACTACGGGACATCCAGCAGCCAACGCTGAGGCGGTATCGCCGCCGGCTACGGAAAACGCGAGCGGAAAATTGCTCGCGGCAAATACTCCAACCGGTCCGAGCGGCTCTAACATTCGGCGGACATCAGGTTTCGGAACCGGTTTCCGATCCGGCTGAGCCGTATCGATGCGAGCATCAACCCAAGACCCTTCTTCGATCAGACCAGCGAACATACGCATCTGATTGACGGTCCGAGCTCGTTCCCCGGCCAATCGATCGCGGCCCAACCCGGTTTCTTCCGCGCAAACCGTCAACAACCCTTCGCCCAGCGCCTCAATCTCCTCTCCAATTTTCCTCAAGAACTCCGCTCGCTCCGTCGCCGGCGGCGCCTGATAATCCACCGCCGCCGCCAACAGCCGATCCAACTCGCTCGTCATCGCTTTCTGGTCCATAGCAAACTAAACTAGCCAAGAAGGGAATAGCCGCAAAAAAGTACAAAGGAGGAAATAGCCGCAAAAAGGCGCAAAAAACGCAAAAAAGGTCATTGTGGGAAGCGCTCCCAAAGGAAACCGGACGCTTACGTTGACCCGAGTTCTGCCGCTTTTGGTTGAGGCGCGATCAGAATAATTAATACACATTATTTTTAAGTTGCTATTTGATCCTACTAATGGAAAATGACCTCGTTTTCAGAGAAAAACTAAAAGAGAGGCGCGGGCTATGAGTAACATTAACGAACTATGTGACTTTGTGCGAGAAACCGCATTCGCAATCCATCGTTACCATCGCCATGGCCACCTGGAAAAGGTTTACGAAAACGCCTTAGCGCATCGCTTAAGAAGGGCGGGATTGGACGTCCAACAACAATACCCGCTCAAGGTCTTAGACGAAGACGGAACTTCAATCGGAGAATATTTCGCGGACCTGGTTATCGAGGACACGTTGATCGTAGAGCTCAAAGCCTGCCGCACGCTGGCCACTGAACACGTGGCTCAATTGTTGGGCTATCTTCGTTCCTCACGAAAAGAACATGGCCTGTTAATGAACTTCGGCGCCTATAAATTCCAAATTCGCAAATACGCAATGAGTCAGGAATCGCCCGATTTCTAAACGTCCTTTTTTGCGTCTTTTGCGCCTTTTTGCGGCTATTCAAATTCTTCTTACCGTCACCAGTCCTTCTTCTTCCTGCCACACTAACGGGCTACCAAGTGAGCGGCCGAAAAAACGCCCCCCATTCGCCGTTTCACCCAATCGCCGTTTCACCCACTCGCCGTTTCGCCCCCATTCGCCCGGCCGCTGATCCGTGTTAGAGTCATAAAGCTTATGAACGAAGAACCTCGGGTTATCCGGTTGCATGCGGCAGACGATGTAGTCATTGCGATTAACCCAATCGAGTCTGGAACCTGGTTAGAGGGCGTTGGGATACGAGCGGCGAATACGGTCCCTGCCGGACATAAAATGGCGACGCGAGCGATTGAGCAAGGAGAGCCCGTCAAAAGGTACAATCAGATTATAGGCTTTGCGGCAAAGCCGATCGGGCTCGGTGAACACATTCATGTCCACAACTTGACCCTGCATGACTTTGCCAGGGATTACGCGTTCTGCGCCGACCGGAAGCCTCCGGTACCTGTGGAGAAAGAAGCCTTTTTTAAAGGAATTGTGCGGTCACCTGGCCGAGTCGCGACCCGGAACTACGTAGGGATCGTTTCAACGGTGAATTGTTCAGCGACAGTGTCCAAGAAGATCGCCGAGATCCTAAACCGTGAGGTTCTGCCAGCTTATCCCAATGTCGATGGTGCGGTCGCGTTAACGCATACGACCGGATGCGGAATGGCCGAGGAAGGGGAAGGGATGACCATCTTACAGCGCACGCTCGCCGGTTACGCGCGCCATGTTAATTTTGGTGGTGTGTTGATTATCGGCCTCGGGTGCGAGGTCAACCAGGTGGGTGCGCTGCTACATGATCAACAGTTAGCACGCGGACCGCGGTTGGCGGCCATGACCATTCAGGAGAGCGGAGGAACCGTCAAGGCCGTTCAACGGGGAGTCGAGCTTATTAAAGAGATGTTACCGGAAATCAATCAGGTGGTGCGCGAACCGGTTTCAGCGCGTCATTTGATGGTTGCTTTGCAGTGCGGAGGTTCGGATGGGTATTCCGGTATCAGCGCTAATCCTGCTCTCGGAGCCGCAGTTGATCTGCTAGTAGAGGCCGGCGGAACGGCAATTCTTTCCGAGACACCAGAGATTTACGGAGCTGAACATCTCCTGACTCGGCGAGCGATTTCCCGAGAGGTCGGAGAGAAATTGGTCGCGAGGATAAAGTGGTGGGAGGACTATACTGCCCGGAACCACGGAGAAATGAATAATAATCCTTCTCCTGGTAATAAGTTAGGCGGACTCACCACCATCTTAGAGAAGTCGTTGGGAGCGGTGGCAAAAGGTGGGACCACCAACCTCGTCGACGTTTATGAGTACGGTGAACCGGTCACGGCTCATGGACTGGTGTTTATGGATACACCGGGACATGACCCAGTGGCGGCAACGGGACAAGTTGCCGGCGGAGCGAACCTCATCTGTTTCACCACCGGACGCGGGTCCGTTTATGGCTGTAAACCGACGCCGTCATTGAAATTGGCCACCAATACCTCCCTCTACTATCGGATGTCAGACGATATGGACATCAACTGCGGAGAGATTCTAGACGGAACCGCTTCCTTGCAAGAGATCGGTAGCCGCATTTTTCAACGGATGCTCGAGATTGCGTCCGGTGAAAAGTCACATTCCGAAGCGCACGGGTTCGGCGACGAGGAGTTCGCGCCCTGGATGCTCGGGGCGGTAATGTGAAGAAGAATCCAGGAGCCAAGAGCCAGAATCCAGAAGGTTCTTGAGCGTGGCCCAATTACGTTTGGAAAACGAGGCGTAATCAGCGTGATTTCCTCCTGGATTCTGTATCCTGGCTCATGGATTCTGTTTTCTTATGAACTTGGTTCAATTTAAAGATGCACGCGGCGATCGTCGCGTAGGCGTCCCCAACAAGGACGGAAGCGAGCTCCGAATTTTGAATGGATTCAGCTCGGTTTATGATCTGACATTCGCCGCGCTCAAAGCCGATCGCCCGCTGGCCGAGTTTACTGCGGCCCAGCTTTCTGAGCGGACTGAAGCGTACGACACGGTTGTCAGAGAGCGACGGTTGTTGGTCCCGCTGGACCATCCTGATCCTAGCCGATCCTGGATTTCATTGACAGGTTTGACGCATTTGGGGAGCGCTAAATCTCGGGACGCCATGCACGTCAAGTTGGCTTCAGATCCGGATCAGCTCACCGATTCGATGAAGATGTTTCGCCTGGGCTATGAAGGAGGTAAACCGGCTCCGGGAAAAATCGGGGTTGCTCCCGAATGGGCGTTCAAAGGTGATGGTCAATGTTTGGTCGCCCCCGAGCAACCGATTTCATCTCCGGCTTTCGCCGGCGACGGTGGCGAAGAAGCGGAAATTGCCGGTCTGTATGTTATCGACCACGACGGTGTACCTGTGCGGGTGGGCTTCGCATTAGGAAACGAGTTTTCTGATCATGTCACGGAGCGTCAGAACTATCTTTATCTCGCGCACTCGAAGTTGCGGGAATGTTCTGTGGGACCGGAGCTTTATGTAGGAGAGTTGCCGGCAAACTTGAGCGGCACCGTAAAGGTTCTGCGCAATGGAACGACCGTCTGGAGTGGTAACCTGCTAAGCGGCGAAGACAATATGTGCCACTCCATCGAGAACTTGGAGCATCACCATTTCAAGTATCGCATGTTCAGGCGTCCTGGCGATGTCCATGTCCACTTCTTTGGAGCTAGCCTGCTGAGCTGCCAGGACGGGTTTCGCACCGAGCCGAACGATGTCGTCGAAATCGAGAGCGAACCTTTCGGCCGCCCACTTCGTAATCCGTTAATCTGGTCGGAAGAAGAAGGACCGGTGACTGTTCGGAAGATTTAAATATAGAATTGGTGGGGCGAGGCTCCCGAA
>Ga0209240_1000163_pt1 | contig 26253 bp, 24 predicted proteins | sample GraSoi_2013_80cm_FD_185828 | JGI IMG/M metagenome (GOLD analysis project Ga0209240, IMG submission 185828) | Grasslands soil microbial communities from the Angelo Coastal Reserve, California, USA - Sample 9_17_2013_80cm (SPAdes) (version 2) | ecosystem: Environmental > Terrestrial > Soil >...
GGGATCGTCGTTGAGCGCTTCCCGGTCCATGTGCACGACGAAGGTATCTCCCACCTTGCAGACAACGTCCCCGCTGCTTCCATCAACATGCCGGAGCTTTGAATCGCCACGTGCCCCCGGGGATCGCTGAGCACGGCGAAGATCTCGCCTGGTCGTGCGGCCACAGCCCGCTGCACTTCGAGTCGTTCAACCATGGGCCTATTGTCGCGCGTGAGCCACTGGAGGCGCAGAAGCGGCCATGAACCGGCTTTCGGTGACGCAGGCGATCGAGCGCGACCCTGCGGCGGCGACCCGTCCCGATCACTCGACCGGGTGGACGCCCCTGCACGCCTATCACCGAGCCAACCTCGGCGATCAGCACCCGCCAGGGAAGCTGCCCGCAGGGCAAGCGTAACCTGCTACGGCACTAGGCTGACGGCCGCGCATGCCGGCGACGCGGGTACATCAGCGCTCTGACAGTTCGTCATGGATAGTGATAGGAGTGCCCTAGCCTCCGAAGGGGTCGGCTGCGCTGAAGCCAATCCATGCGGCTGGCGGAAGCTGTAGGGTTGGACTTCATGGTGTGACGGCGATGGCTACTGGATATATTCCGACCTTGATCGCCGTGCCGGGGGAGTTGGTGGCGGTGTTGATCGGGGTCACCGTGCCGGCGCTCACCGTTGACCCGGCTGTGTTCCCCACATAGACGGTCTTGCCATCCGGCGTGATCGCGATCGGGCCGGGGTTGGTACCGACCGGTATTGGGTGCCGCTGGGTGTCGGTGGCGACGTTGAGCACCGTCACCCTGTTTCGGTTCCAGTCGGGGATGTAAACGGTCTTGCTGTCGGGTGTGAACGCAAAGACCCGAAAGTCATCGAGCACGTTGACCGCCGCTTCGATCGTGCCAGTGGCCAAGCGGATCGGGGTCACCGCGGTATCGATGCCGCTGACCACGTAAGCGGTGGTCCCGTCGGGCGTGGTCGCGATGCCGTCGTCACTGCTGATGAGCGGCGGCCTCATCGGGGTTCCGGTGGTGTTGGTGGCAATGTTGATCGGGGTCACCCGTCCGGTTGAGGTCGAGGTGACGTACCCGGTTGCCCCGTCCGGCGTGATCGCGATGCCCCAGGGCCTCGTCCCCACGGGGATGGGCGCGCCGGGGATGTTCGTGGCCGTGTTGATGGGAGTCACCGTCCCGGAGGCAGCGTTCACCACGTAGGCAGTTTGCCCGTTGGCGGTGATCGCGATGTTGATGGGCTGCCTGCCGACCGTGATGGCCTTGCCCGCGGTGTTGGTGGCGGTATGAATCGGGGTGACCCGATTGGAGTCGTGGTCCACCACGTAGGCGGTCGCCCCGTTCGGGGTGATCGCGATCGCCCGCGGGTCCTCACCGACGTTGATCGGTTTGCCGGTGGTGCCGGTGGCGGTGTGGATCGGGGTGACCGTCTCGGAGTCGTGGTTGACCACGTACGCGGTCGCTCCGTTCGGGGTGATCGCGATGGCCCGGGGATCCGCACCGACCCTGATCGGCTTGCCGGCGCGGTTGGTGATGGTGTTGATGGGGGTGACTGTGTCCGATTCGGCGTTGACGACATAGGCAGTGGGCGCCGTGAGCGTCCCCACCCTGAGAATCTGCCCGCCCCCAGCCCGCGCCGTCACAGCCGCCGGACCGGCGGCGAGCAAACCTAGCACCACCCCAGCCACCACTCGGACGAGCCTGATCACGATCCCTCCTCATATGGCTGTACGACCATCCCCTCGTCCGCCGGCACAAGTGGCGCGGACCGGCCGGCGCGTATGCTCGGCGAAATCGACATCATGGGACCACTGAGCGTACCGTCCGGCGCGGTCGCCCGAGCCCGCGTCAGACAAATCGTCCTGAACCACGGGTCCTGAGGGCCAGGCGCATTAGCCATGACCAAGCGGGTCTCACCTCGGAGGCCAGACAGCGCAGATCAGCCAAGTCTGCGGCCAATCACGGTAATGGCGCCGGCCCGGTCACTTCGCGGGCGTCGATGGCCTCCGACGTCAGGCGGCGCTGACGGCATCGACACATCCGCTCACCCTGGGTTCTACGACTGATCGGCATGCCCCAGTGGTTGGCTGAGGCTCAACCACCACTGTTCGCTGTCGTGCTTTCGGTCCATCGCCGAGAGGTACCCGGGGGCGGGAAAGGCCTCTCCTCCAGGAGCGGATCACGGTACCCGGCGACGGCGTGGCGCCCGCCGGTTCTGTCAGTCCCTGCCCGGCCTGACGTAGCCGAAGAACGCCCGGCGCTTGATCAGCTCGGCGACTTCGGGGGGAACCATGTTTTCCCAGGAGTCGTCGTTCACGGCTATTCTGCGCAGCACGTCGCGGCTGAAGATCGGCAGGAATTCAGGCCGGTAGTTGTCGAGGTGAACGAAGCTGCCCCGGCCGGCGAGGTAGTCGTACAGGGGCTGCAGCTCTGGCTCGACGCGGACGTCGCTCACGGTCGTGAGCTCGTCTTCCGGCGAGGGTTGCAGGGGGTAGACATAGAGCTTCAGGTCGTTCTTGAACAGCCGCCCGAGGCTTTCCAGGATTCCGCCGGGAAGCTGCGCGTGGTTCTTCTCGTCGAACAGGTCGATCAGGCTCGGCACTCCCATCACTATGCCGATCCGCTCTGTGGTCCGTTCGCCGAGGTAGGCGGCCAGCCGGTAGTAGTCGAAGTAGTCGGTGATCAGCACCGTCGTGCCGCATGCGGCGAGCAGTTCTGCGCGGGCGAGGAAGTCTCGCCGGTCCACCTCGGCTCCTCCTGCGAGCAGGTTCCGCATCGTGATCTCAGTGAGCGCAAGCACCGGCTTGCCGGTCACGGCCGGGTCGGCCTCGAACCTGGCCCTGGCCGTCTCCAGCATGTCGAGATTCACGTGGGTCGGCGGACGGAAGCTGCCCCGCTCCACCAGGATTGCCTTCTTGCGCAGCACCTCGCTCGGCTGCAACACCTCACGGTCAGCGCCGAACATCGCCACGCCGCTCAGCCCGAGCTGGACGAGCTTGAGGGCCATCAGCCTGTTGTCCACGCCGCGGAACTCGATGCCGCGGAACTGGATCATGTCGATCTCGATGCGACCCGTGGTCAGGCGATCAAGAAGGCTCTCGATCAGGTTGTCCGGCTCATGGTGCTGAAAGAACGCCCCGTACAGCAGGTTCACTCCGACGATCCCGAGTGCCTCCTGCTGCAGCCACGCCTCTACGTCGAGCATCCGCACGTGCATCACGATCTGGCTTGGCTCGTCGCGCGCATGTGCCTGGAACTTCACGCCCATCCAGCCATGGCACTCGCTGCCGCCCCGAAAGCTGCGCGCCACGACCGTGTCGGCAAACGCGAAGAAAGAGGTTTCGTCACCGCGCACTTCGCCCAGCCGCTCGACGTTGAGCTGGAACTCCTTGTCGAGCATGCCCTGGAGCCGCCCGGCGGACACGTACCTGTCCGCCTTGCCGTAGACGGCGTCGCTAACGGCCATGTCGTATGCGGAGATCGAACTGGCGATGGTGCCCGCGGCGCCGCCCACCCGGAAGAACCAGCGCGCGACCTCTTGGCCGGCGCCGATCTCGGCGATTGTCCCGTACCAGCGCGGATCGAGGTTGATGCGCAGGGCCTTCTGATGCGTGTCGGACTGATGAGTGCCGGCGAATTCGGTCATCCGTCCCCTGCCCGCCCGGCCCGCTGCTGCCGTCTGCCGCCCCATCCAGAGCGGCATTCGGGCACCAGTGTCGCGCGCCGCAATCGTACTGATTTCGCCGTGTCCGGCGCCAGCCCCGGTTTGCGCTGCTCGCTTAGCCCTGATCATGCATCGGCATAGGTGGCTGGTGGCTTGGGTGCCGTGGGCTTGGTTTATGGGGGGTCGGAGGCTCGTGTCGCCGTACGCGGCTTTCGCTGGCCGCCCAGCCGCACGAGCGCCTAGCGGGAAGGAGGCGACACGAGCAAACGGTGAGGGTCGAGCGTTGTCGCGAAGCCGCGCTCAATGCCCACGGCAGCGCCGCGGTTGCCGGTCGATGTCGATCACGGCGCGCTTTTCGGTGGGCTGCAGCGGCGTAGTCTGGAGTCATGATCCGGGTCAGCTCGGATGGTCACCGGCTGACGGCCCTCCACACGGATGACGGGCCCGTTGTCGCCGTGGCCGATCACGACGCCGATGCCGACCTATGGCTGGTCGGCGCTCGGCTAATGAGCCGCGAGCACGCTCTGGCAGCCCTCCAGGCGCGGCTGGACGCCACCGCACCTGCCCCGCAGGCACATCGGCTCCACGCCGAGGTCCACCTTGGCCGCCGCCCGGGCGACACAGGGTTACCAGCTGATTTCGGCTAGCCCGCGCCGTGGTCACTGTACGCAGCGGATGCGCTGGTCTCGGCCAGAATCCGGCGGGTCGGCTCAACTATCCGGGTGTCATCACCGTCCACGATGTCATCGAGTATGACAGCCGTCCGCGGATCGTCATGGAGCTGTTCCGCGGCGGTTCGGGAGATCGGAGAGCCCGAGATGCTGCTGTTTTGCCGCTGATCATTGCGGCGATCGCGCTGGGGATAGGCAGCGTGGTCGTAAAAGGACTGCTGTTCCTGCTGTTCGTCGGCGCGGTCGTCCTGATCGTTGGTCTGATTCTCCTCGGAATGCGGATCAGGCGGAGCGGCAAGTGTGCAGGCCGATGACTCGAAGGCCCAAGGCTGGGTCTGGGCGGGGGCCGCTCAGGGCCGCAGTTTCCCGCGGCTGTCGGGTCTCGCTCCCGGCCAGTGCCTCGGTGGCCAGCGCGGCGGCTGGGCCTGCCCGGGGGGCTATCCGCAGCCGGGAGCAGGCGTAGACCTTGGGAGATGTTCCCGTAGCGGGCCTGCGTCTGCCGGCGCCTGGATGCAGGTGTGCTGCACAAGGGTCGGAGCAAGGGAAGCGCGCATGGATCAGCTCACCCTGGGAGTGATTGCGCGGTCGCGGAAGGAGAGCGAGCGGCGGCTCGCGATTCATCCGCTGCACATCAAGCGGATCGCCGCTGACCTTCGGGAACGCATCTACCTTGAGCGTGGTTACGGTGAGCGTTTCGGCGTGCCCGACGAGCAACTCAGGCCATACGTCGCGGGGCTGCGGGCACGGGCGGAGCTCTTCGCGGAATGCGATGTCCTCTTGCTGCCGAAGCCGCAGCTGCCGGACGTGGAGCAGATGCGAGACAGGCAAGTCCTGTGGGGGTGGCCGCATTGCGTCCATGACCAGGCAGTCACGCAGCTGAGCGTCGAGCGGCGGCTGACGCTGATCGCCTTCGAAGCCATGAACTACTGGTCCGCTGACGGTTCTTTCAGCCTGCACGTCTTTCACAAGAATAACGAAATGGCCGGTTACTCCGCATCTGCCGCACCCCTAGTACTACAGCCGCAGCCTGAGATCTTGGCTCCCGGCGTGACATGCGGGCGGCCACTACATAGGCCTGCTGCTGTCGAGGTGACGGACAACGGCCGGTACCTGGCAACGGATGCAGAGCACACCCGAGGCGGACGGTGGCCGCGGCACTTTCTCGTCCGGAGCAGGCGGACCGGTCTCGGGCGGCTCGGCTGGCACTTGAGACGGTGATGGGCTAGAGGCCGGAGTTGGGGACGAGTCGCTTGATGTCGGCGAGGAGGTGGCCGCTCACCGTGGCTGCTGTCCCGGTACCGGCGATGACCTGGCCGCACCTGCCGAACTGCGCAGCGTAGGTGCGTGCCGGCCCGTCGCTCGCGTGCACCGTCAGGAGAGCGGTGTCTGGCCACCATGACCCGTCGCAGGCGGCGTGCGGTGACTCGGCGGGCCTGAGGGAACGCAGGTCGACGAGCACGCGACGCACGTCAGAGGCGCCGGTGATAGTTGCGTTCCGCCCCTGGTGGTCCCTGTCCCGGCCCGCCAGCGACTGGATGAATACCGACGACGCGTCCTGCGGCACCGCCAGCCCGGGGCGAGTTCGGACCGACAGTTGGCTGAGCAGCGCCCGGGCCCGGGCAGGGCGGGGCGACTCGGCGGTGGCGGCCACGTTCAGCCATGGCAGGGTCAGCGTGACGGTAGTGACGCCCTGTTTGGTCTGCTCCGCTAGCCAGGCGGGCTGGCGGTGCCAGGTGATTCGCTGGCCGGTCCAGCCGTTGGCGTACTGGGGCCCGTAGATGGTGGTCAGCGTGACCGAGGTGGGCAGCGAAGCCGGCCGGAATGGTGCAGGGCAGTAAAGCACCGGCCCGGTCTGGTAGTCGATCACCACGGTGTCGTTAGCCGGCCAGCCGCAGCCGGGCCGGGCCGTCGTCCACCCGGCGGGCAGAGTGAACAGGACGCCTTCGAATCCGACCCGCTCATGCTGAGAGCGGGCCGGCCGGTGGTTGCCGGCGGCGGCCGGGCCCTGGCCGCGGCCGGTGAGCGCCGCGCCTGCGACGACGGCGCCCGCAGTCAGGGCGGCGACAGCGATCGCCGAGGCAGCGGCCGCGAGCAGGCGGCGGGTGCGCGCCCGGCGCGCGACAGCCTCGAAGCTCACCCCGCCGGCCAAGCCATCGGCCGCCTGGTGCAGCAGTTCGGACAGCTGTTCCTCAGTGCGCGTCATGAGTCACCTCGTCATCGAACAAGCCGTGCAGTTGCGGGCAGGCGCGCAGGGCGCGCAGGGCCTTCGCGGTCTGGCTGTTCACGGTGCCTGCAGAGCAGCCCGGAACAGCTGCCGCCTGGGCCTCGGTCAGGTCATCGAAGTAGCGGAGCACGACCACAGCTCGCTGCCGGGGTGCCAGTCCACGGACCGCGCCGGGGATGCAGCGGCGCAGGTCAGCGTCAGCGAAATCGTCCCGCGGGGTGACCCGGTCGGGGACCCCGGCCACCGGCTGCTCGCGACGCCACCGGCGCCGGTTCCAGGTCAGGAAGGTCGAGACCATCACCCGGCGCACGTACGCCTCGGGCGCGTCCTGGCGGACTACACGCGCCCACCGTGACCACGTCTTCGCCAGCGCTGCCTGGACAAGGTCCTGCGCCAGCGCCTCATCGCCGGTCAGCAGCACCGCGCTGCGCACGAGCGCAGCCGAACGTGCGACGACCAAATCGCGGAAGCCATCCGGCTCGACCACAGCACCCTCACCGCCTACCCTGTGACGACCTGTATCTGCCAAATGGTTGCCCGCCGGAGCAGATTCGCCAGCGCCATATCCGGGCGGCGGGGCAAAAGCAGATCTCGCCAGCTGGGGCAAAGCCCGGCTAGCCCTGCCAGTACTACAGCAGGAGGGCGAGATACAGCTGGTTTCTTCTCTGGTAGTGGCAGCGCCGGGCACGGGCCTGGTGGCGCCGGCGCCAGCGTGACCAGCGCTCGTGGTAGGGGTATGGGCGGGTGATGCTGATGTGCTGGCTGAACAGGCGGCGGATCTCGCCGGTGGTCAGCGGGATCAGTTCGTCGCCGTTGCCGTCGGTTATGGGCTGCGGCGGGTTATATGTTCTCGGCGGCGCGAATCTTCGTCCACAGGCTGCGGCACCCCTTTTTACCGGGCTCAGGGCTGCCCTGACCGCCGGTGGCCGGCCGCGGCGGCTCCCGGCCGGGCCGCTGGTCGCGGGCGGCGACGGCGAGGAACGCGTGGGCGAGCATCGACAGGGTGATGTGCCGGTACCAGGCGTCCCATTTGCGGACCTGGTAATGATCCAGCCCGGTCTCGTTCTTGGCCTCGGCGAAGCAGTCCTCCACTGCCCACCGGGCCCCAGCCACGGCAGCCAGCTCGGCCAGGGTGACGCCGGGCGGGGCGTAGCACAGGAAGAACGCCAGCTCCAGCTGGCCCTTCTCGCCGGGCACCAGGGACCGCCGCACCAGCAGGCTGCGGTCGCCGCTGGCGGTGGCGATCAGCGCCCAGTCATATAGCCGCGGCCCCTTGGACCCGTCCCCGCAGGACAGCAGCTGCCAGCCGCGCACGGGAACCAGCGCGGCCAGCTCGTCCGCGCGGACCTTCCCCGCGGCGGTGGTGACCTGCTGGCTGCACGGCACCGCCATCACGTAACGCACGTCCTGCTCTTCCAGCCAGTCCCGCAGGCCGCCGTTCTGGCCGTACACCTCATCGGCGGCGAACCAGCCGAACGGCACCCCGGCACCGATCGCGCGCTCGACCATCTGCCGGGCCAGTTCCGGCTTGGTCGCGAACGCCCGGTCGTCCGGGACGCCGGCCTGGCGGCAGCGGTCCCGGTCACCCGCCCATTTCTCCGGCAGGTACAGCTCCCGGTCGATCAGCGCCCGGCTCCCGTCCGGCGCGGCGTACGCCAGGAACACTCCCACCTGGGCGTTCTCCACCCGCCCCGCCGTCCCGGTGTACTGCCTTTGCACGCCGGCCGACATCCGGCCCTTCTTCAGGAAACCCGTCTCGTCGGCGACCAGCACCCCGGCCAGGTCACCCAGCCGCGTCACCACATAACGGCGCACCGCATCCCGCACCCGATCGGCGTCCCAGGAGTAGAAGTTCAGCAGCCGCTGCATCCCGTCCGGGCAGGCATCCCCGGCGAACTCCGCGATCGTCCAGCCGTTCTTCCGCTCCGACCGCGACAGCAGCCCCAGCAGGTAGCCCCGCGCCCGCCACCGCGACTGCGCCTGCGCGAACTCACCCGCCACCAGCGCGAACATCTCATTGAACGACTCCGCCCAGGCGACAGGGTCTACCCTGGGCACGGCCGCCGGGTCGTTTTCTTGTGTCAGCACAGCCAGGACAATGGCCCGGCGGCCGCCTCATGTCACGACGCCGCGCCGCGCAAGATCACACCATGCGGCTGTAGTACTAGGGGCAGCTAGCAGGGCTCGACGGACCCGAGGTCCGGCGGAGTGCGGCCCGCGAAGCTGCGATTGTCGCAGGATCGCCCTGGACTATTCGGGTCATGTCCCATGATTGAGTTGTCGAGCCCACCCCAGACCCTGGTGGCAGAAACGTGTTGCGACCGGAAGTGGCTACTGTGCATAGATTCCCGCCAGGATCCTGCGTGGATCACGAGCCGCGAGCGGCGGCCATCGAGCCCGCTCAGTTCATTGCCGGTGATCAGGTCGGCGCGCTGTGACGGTCATTGACCGGGATGCAGCGTCAGCGTTGCCAGCGGGCGCGCTTTTCGATGCCCGGCGCAGTGTTTACTACGCCAAGCCGGTCTTGCGTGGATGGCTGCACGTGCTCTGGTTCGGGGTGTCGCTGATCGCATGCCCGCTGCTGGTGGCCCGCGGGCGCGGAGCCTCGCCGAGCGTAGCCCTCGCTATCTACGCGTTCAGCGTGATTGGGCTGTTTGGCGTCAGCGCGCTGTATCACCGCGGCAGGTGGACTCCCGCCTGGAGTCGGTGCCTTCAGCGCCTGGACCACATGATGATCTTCCTTCTTATCGCCGGCACGGCGACTCCGGTCTTCCTCATTGCCGCGCGCGGCGCACTCGGACTGACATGCCTGATCGTGATGTGGGTGTTGACGCTCGCCGCTGCTGGTGTCCACCTTGCCTGGATGCACGCGCCAGAGCGTCTCGTCGGCGCCACGTTTGTCGGTCTTGGCTCGCTGGCCGCCCTTGCCCTGCCTGCGGTCTGGGTGCATGCTGGCGTCGGGCCGGGCATGCTGATACTCGTCGGCGGCCTGCTCTACATAGCCGGAGCGCTGTCGTACCACCGGCGTAGGCCCGACCCATCTCCGGCAGTCTTCGGCTACCACGAGGTCTTCCACGCCTGCGTCTGCGCCGCCGCGAGCTGCCAGTTCGTCGCGATCGCGCTTTTTATCGGCCGGGCCGGCGGCTGAGATGGCGGACACAGCCGGTCCGGCGCGCGTTGAAAATCCCTGCCGGGGGTGGTGGAGGTGGGGACCGCGCCGTGTCAGGTCAGCTCGTCTAGGTACTGCGGCAGCATCTGGCGCCAGGTGAGCCAGTCGTGCGCCCACTGCGGGCCCCAGTTGTCCACGCGGTTGGGGATACCCTTCGCCCCCAGCGCCGACGCCATCTGCCATGACTCGCCGATGTCCTCCCACGCCCCCTCGCCGGACGCGAGCACGACGTACCGCTGCCGGAGCCGGTCCAGCTGCGGCCCGTCCAGGTCCGGCAGGAACTGCAGCGGCGCTGAGAAGTACAGATCCTGGCTCCAGGCCTCCTCGTAGAAGCGCTCGATCCGGTAGCTCCCGCTCATGCCGATGGCCGCGGAGAAGACGTCGGGATACCGGCATAGGACGGCCACCGCGTTGAACGCGCCAATCGAGGCACCGCCGGTAATCACGTCTAGGGCCTGGTCCCCAAGATCCGCGTGGATCGCCGGCACGACCTCGCGCCGGATGCACTCATGGAACTGGCTGAGGAGCCAGGTTCGGTGCTCCGTGGAGCCCGCCTTGGTGACCATCGCCTGCCCGGCGACGCTGTCGACTGAGTACAGCTTGATCCGGCCCGCGGCGAGCAACTGCCCGCACGCGCCGACCAAGCCGAAACGCTCAATCTCCTCGGCATCACCCCCGGCGGACGGGAAAACCAGCACCGGGCTGCCAGAGATCCCCCACCGCACGACCGTGATCTCGCAATGGAGCCGGTCGGAGAACCATTGCTGGCGAGTCTTCGTGGAGTCATTCATAGAAGAACTTCTGCGGACCAGGAAATATCCATGACAACCCCTCCCGCAGCCGGTCGCGCCAGTTCTCCCAGCTGTGCCCGTCGCGCGCCTCGACATAACGGACGACCATGCCAGCGGCCTCGAACGTGGGAACCATGGACCGGTTGCGGATGATCAGCGGCTCGTAGACCCCGCAGCTGACAAACACCCGGTCAGCGACCCGGCGCGGAGCGGCACGATACCGGTTAACGAACCGCACCACCGGCTCGAACGCCGGTCCGCCGCCGTGGTTGTTGCCGATGTCGGTAAAGACAAAGGATCCGGACTGCAGCAGCATCGAGCCGTACACGCCCTGGTAGCGGTAGGCGGTCGACAGCGCGGCGACGGCACCGAAGCTCGCGCCCATCAGGCAGCGAGCAGAAGGCACAGCGGCGAGCGGGAACTCCGCCTCCAGCCGTGGCACCAGCTCAGCCGTCAGGTAGCGGGCGTGCGCCGCCGAGTTGGCGTATTCGACGAGCCGATCGCCTGGGGACACGAATGCCACGATCGTCTCGGCTACGTCGAGGCGGTGGATGAGATTGTCGAGCACCGTCGTGGCCGATGCGTACCGGAGATAGTCGCCGCCGTCGTGGACGATGAGCAGCGGATAGCGGGCGGTGCGCCGGAACCGGGCCGGCAGGTAGAGCGTCACCTGACAGTCGCGGCGCAGCGCACGGCTCGGCACAACGAGGTCGGCCAGGGACCCTGGGCGCGACGTCGGATCCGGCTGCGTCCACTCAGGTACCTCATACCCGCGGGCGTAGCAGACCGAGGAACTGCCCAGCGGGCTGTGCGCGAGACGGCGGTTCAGCGGGTCGTTGATGCGCTCGCGCTGCCCGTCGTGCGCCACTTCCAGCTGGTACTCGATCCTGGATCCTTCGGGCAGTTCCACGACGACGTACCACAGGTCGGTGCCGTGCAGCCGCCGTAGCGGAATGCGCTCGGGCAGCCCGAAGATCCGGTGAATGAGGCGAACCTCGTCGACCTCGCCGCGGTAGAGGAATGTGCAGCGGGCGCCCTCGACGATGGGTATCTCGTTTCGCGCCAGGAAACGATCGACGACTGCCGGATCAAGTGGCCTGCGCTCCCGGAGCCTGTTGATGGCGAGCTTGCGGCTGACCGCCGGGCCGCTGACGGTAGTCAGGCTGACTCCAGGGAGGTCACGCGGCCATCCTCGGCGAGCACCCGGATGCCCGGCGGGCAGGTCCCGTCGCTGTCGGTGTCTACGCGGGTGCCGTTCTCCAGGAGGATACAGCGGGCAGGCGCGAATCTTCGGGCGATGACGGCCATCCGCGGCGCATCGTCGAGCAGCAGCCTCGCGCGGGCGTGCGGCAGCGGCACTATGTTACGGAGCACGCTGAGTCCGCTGCCGTAGACCTCGGGGTGACCGGGTCCCTGCGGGGCGCGGTCGTGGAAGAGCACGATCCGGTCGGTCAGCGCCATAGCGCCGGCGGACCACGCGATCACGGGCGAGCGCAGCGATGCGGCGACGTTGAACAAATGCAGGGCGTCAATCAGCACGCCCACGTGCCCGCCGGCGACTACGAGGACAACGGCATCGCTGAGCAGGCGTGCGACAGCGGCGCAGTGCTCAGCGATCACCGGCCGTTCGTGTGGCTGCCACGCCTGGTTGAACTCACAGCGGACGTTGCTGATGCGGCGCAGGTGCGCCGCGTCGAGGTCGCGGACGGCGGCCACGGCCTCGGCCAGTTCGCCGACCCGGAGCTGGTCGTCGCCGCTGCGGCGCTGGACGGCGTAGACCGCCTGCAGCGCATGGTCCAGGCGCAGCAGGTAGATGTCCTGCACCTCGTCCAGCACCCCCTGCAGCTGCCGCTGGGCCACGGCGAACTCCGGATCGCGATCCTGTACCTCAAGCCATCGCCGGTACAGGGCGAGATTGACATCGCGGGAGCCGAGCCGCTCGCTCAGCACGGCGTCGGCTGGCTCGCGCTCCTGCCACCCGGCGGTGACGGTGGCGATCGGCCCCTCGAGGCGCAGCGATGCGGCGATCGTGTCCAGCGTCGGCCTGCGCTGCGGACCTAGCAGTGTCACCTTCACGAGGCGTGAACGTTCAGCGTGCGCCCCACCGCGTCGAGCATCGCGCGCAGCGCGTCGTAGTCCGGATGACGCATCCGCACGTATGCGTTGGCCATATACCCGGCCTCCACCGGCTGGGTCGCAGTGCCCGGCGACGGCAGGTGCACGTCGATGACCCACTCGCCGTGCCGCCGGTGCATCTCCTCTACCCCGGTGTAGCCCGTGATGCGGCCGTCCTGGTCGGGGCGCAGCGCGACCATCCCGCTGGCGTAACGCCGCGACGGCGCCGAGCCGGTCTCGCCGTGCACGATCGCCATCGCCCACTCGCGGTAGACGTCGATCTCGTTGCCTGCTGAGTAGAGGTCCCAGGCCCCCACGCCCGGCGGGCGGCAGCCGATCTCGGAGAACTTCAGCCCCTTCGGGCCGAAGAACCACTCCATGTGCGTCGCCGACGTCCCTATCGCGAGGGCGGCGTTAACCCGCCGGCCCATCTCGCGCAGCTCCGCGTACTCCGGCACGGTGTCGATCCGGTTGGTGGAGATGAACTCCGGTGAGATCCACCGGGTCCGCATGGCCTCGAGCACGTTCGGCTAGTAGTGCGACACGAAGTCCAGTGCCACCTGCCCGTCGATCGTGATGGTGTCGTAGAAGCCCTCATGTCCCTCGACGAACTCCTCCACGGCGATCGACTCGACGCCCTGGCTGCCGAAGATTCCCAGGGCGTGCTCCAGCCCGGCGGCATCCTCGGCGCGCATCGTGTCCGATGCGCCGGCCCCGCTGCGCGGCTTGAGGATCAGCGGGAAGCCGACCTGGTCGGCGAACGCGAGTACCTCCACGGCGCTGCCCGCCGCGGTCGAGGCGGCGGTCGGTACCCCCGCCTCGCGCAGCGGCCTGCTTCATCGACGGCTTGTCCCGGCACAGCCACGCCGTCCGGACCGACGTGCCCGGGATGGCGCAGGCCTCCCGGACGCGCGCCGTGGCCAGGGTATGCGCCTCGATCGTGGCCTCGATCCGGTCCACCCACAGCCTGTCCTGCACCCGGCGGACCTGCCCCGTCATCGCCTCCACGTCGGTGACCGCCGGCACCTGCTCGTAATGATGCAGCCAGCCCTTCAGCTGCTCGTCCAGCGCCTCCCCGGGAGACTCGCCGACACCTATCACCGTCGCGCCGACCTCGGCCAGAGCCCGGGCGAAATCGCGCTGGCTCGACGGGAAGCAGGGCTCGACGAAAACGACGTTCATGTTTGGCATGTTAGCCGGGGGCGGCGGAATGGACCTTTCGTCAGCGGGCCGACTACGACCTTATGCTGCGGGGTATCTCTGGGGCGTGGTGGTCGCCGCCCTTGTCGCGCCCTATCTGCTCGACGCGACGACGCGGTTCGTCGAGGCCGCGGCCAGGCTGCCGGGCATCGAACTGGCCGTCGTCACCTGCGAGCAGGAGGACCACCTGCCGTCGGAGCTCCGCCGCGGCCTGGCGGCGCACTGGCGGATCGACGATGCACTGGACGCCGGGCAGGTCGCCAGCGCCGTTCAGGCACTCGGCGAGCACCTTGGCCCGGTACAACGGCTCCTTGCGGTGCTCGAGCAGCTACAGGTGCCGGTCGCGCAGGTCCGTGAACACCTGGACATCGCAGGCATCGATGTAGCGACAGCCCACAACTTTCGTGACAAGGCGCAGATGAAGTCGGTGCTGCGGGCCGCCGGCGTGCCGTGCGCGCGGCACCGGCTGGCCGATTCCGCGGCCGCAGCGGCCAGCTTCGCGGAGGAAGTGGGCTTCCCGCTGGTGGTCAAGCCGCCCGCTGGGGCCGGCGCGAAGAGCACGTTCCGTCTCGACGATGCCAACGACCTGAGGGTGTGGCTTGACGCGGCCCCGCCGGCGCCGGACCGGCTCGCGCTTCTTGAGGAGTTCCTCAGCGGCGAGGAGGGTTCCTACGACAGCGTGATGGTGGAAGGGCGGATCGTCTGGGACTCGGTCTCGAGCTACCTGCCCACGCCGCTGGAGGTGCTGCGCAACCCGTGGATCCAGTGGATGGTGCTCCTGCCCAGTGACATCGGCGGACCTGAGTACGAGGGCATCCGGGGCATTGCGCCGACGGCACTGCGCGCTCTCGGGCTGCACACCGGACTCACCCACATGGAGTGGTTCCGCAGCCCCGACGGCACAGTCGCCGTCTCCGAGGTCGCGATGCGGCCTCCCGGCGCCCAGATCACCTCGATGCTGTGCTACGCCCACGACTTCGACCTGTACAGTGCATGGGCGCAGCTCATGGTGCATGGCAGCTTCGCGCCGCCGGAACGCAGCTGGTCGGTCGGGACGGTGTTCCTGCGCGGCCAGGGAAGGGGGCATGTCCTGTCCGTGCACGGCCTCGACAGGCTGCCGCCCGAGGTGAGCTCCCTCGTGGTCGAGTCGCGCCTGCCGGAGCCGGGCCAGCTGTCCTCGGACAGCTACGAGGGCGACGGTTACGTCATTCTGCGCCACCCCGACACCGCCGTCGTCACAGACGCGATGCGGCATCTGGTCACCAGCGTGCGCGTCGAGCTCGGCTGACCACGATGAATGTCCTCATGATCTCCCCGGGTTACCCGGCCGAGATGGCGTTCTTCACGCGCGGTCTCGCGGCCGCCGGAGCGTCCGTCATCGGCGTGGGCGACCAGCCGGTGGTGTCCGTTCCGGCCATCGCGCGGGACGCGCTCGCGCACTACATCCCTGTCGGGTCCCTGGCTGCCGGCGAGGCGGTCGCGGCGACCGTGCGCGAGCTGGCTCGCAGGGTGCGCATCGACCGGGTGGAGTGCCTGTGGGAGCCCTACATGATGCTTGCCGCGCGGTTGCGCCAGGAGCTTGACCTGCCCGGGCTGACCGTGGCGCAGACGGTGCCGTTCGCGACAAGGAGCGGATGAAGCAGCTCATCGATGCCGCGGGCCTCCGCACGCCGGGGCACGAGGCCACCGAGACGGTCGCAGGCGTGTGGGCCGCCGCGGAACGCCTCGGCTTCCCGCTCATCGTCAAGCCCATCGCCGGCGCCGGGTCGGCCGACACCTACCGGGCCGACTCAGCCGCCGAGCTCGATGCCATCCTGCCGATGCTCCGACATGCGCCTCGCGTCAGTGTCGAGGAATTCGTCGATGCCGAGGAGTTCACTTACGACACCATCTGCGCGGACGGGCGGGTGCTGTTCGAGAACATCTGCTGGTACCTCCTGCGCCCGCTGCTCACCAAGCTGCATGAACGGATCAGTCCCATCCAGGTCGCGCTGCGCGATCTGGACGCACCGGACCTCAAGGACGGCCGGGCCCTCGGCGCCGCCGTCCAGCAGGTGCTCGGATTCCGCGACGGCTTCACCCACATGGAGTGGTACCGCGCGGCCGACGGCGAGGTGTTCTTTGGCGAGATCGCTGCCCGCCCGCCCGGCGCGCGCATGGTCGACGTCATGAATTTCGCCACCGACGCCGACCTTTTCTCGGCCTGGGCGCAAGCGGTCACCTGCGGGCGTATCTCGCAGCCGATCGAGCGGCGCTACAACGCTGCGAGCATCTTCAAGCGCGCCGAGGGCGCGGGCCGCATCTCGCACTACCAGGGCCTCGACCACCTGCTGGCCGAGTACGGCGAGCACGTGGCAGCGGTCGAGTTGCTCCCGGTCGGCGCGCCGAGGCGCGACTGGCGGGCTGTGAGTATCTCTGACGGCATGGTCATCGTCCGCCACCGGGAGCTGTCGAAGACCATAGAGATGGCGGAACGCTTTGCCTCCGACCTCCACCTGTACGCAGAGTGAGCCATCGAACGCCGAGGCCGCCCACCGGTCGCCGCCGCGGTTCATCGGCCGATGACGATTCGCCCGGTAGATCATCGCCGTTTGTGATGGCCTTTATGGTGGCAACCGGGTTTGTGCGCGGGCGGGCTGTGCCCCGGCTGGGTCGGGCCAGCCGACGGCGAGCAGCTCGCCGGCGGGGTCGGACTGGCCGACGTCGGCGGGGTCGGGCTGGGCGACAGCGGGCTGCCAGGCGGCGCAGTCGGGCTGGCCGGCGGCGCGCTGCTCGCCGGCATGGTCGCGCTCGCTGGCGGCGAGAGATCGCCATGATGGCTCGGGGGGTAGGTCGCTGAGCTGGAGTAACTGGGGCTCATGACCGGGTTCTGTGATCCAGTTCCCAGCGCGCCGGAGCCTGAACCACCCGCCCCGGGGACACGTCCGCCACCCGAACCGGGCGCGGAGCCACTGCTGGCCGAGGACACGATCACCCGTGGCAGCGCGGTGAGGGCCCAGGAGCCTGCCAGGACCACGAAAACCCCGGTTGCCACAGCAGCGGCCGGCCGCAGCCAGCGATTCCAGCCGATCCTATCGGATCGTGGCCGGAACCGCTGGACCACAGCGGACAAGGGAGCGCGCGGACCGGTGCTAACCCGCAGCAGGTTACGCAGCACGGAGCTGCTAGGTCCGGCGCGTCCGGCCAGCTCAGCCATGTTCCAGCCTGAGGGCGCCGGGCTCCGCGCGCTGATCCGGGAACGGATCCGGTCCAGCCCGTCGGCGCCGGGCTCGACGGACTGAGTTGCCGTACGCAGCGCCCGGCGCAGCACGTCTTCCAGATCACGCGGCCAGCGCTCAGAGTGGCTCATGGCTCACGCTCCAGGACGCAACGGAGGGCGGCCATGGCGCGCGAGATGAGCCGCTTGACAGCACCGGCGGTGATCCCCATCGTGGCTGCGGCCTCCGCCTCTGACAGGCCGCCGTAGTACCTCAGCACCACGGCCTCGCGCTGCCCTCTCGGCAGTTTCCGCAGGGCGGCCACGACCGCGGACCGCTCGAGCAGGTCGAGCGCGCCGCGTTCGGCGCTCGGCATATCCGACGTCGGCTCGGGGCCATTGCGATCAGCGACAACGCCGTGACCTACCAGACGGCGTGACCGGCGGACCACGGCCGCCCGCAGATAGGACAGTGCCTCCCCGTTATCCCGCAGCCGGTGCAGGCCGGCATACATCGCAACGAACGCGTCCTGCACGACTCCCTCCGCGGTTGCGGTGTCATGGACCAGCAAGACTGCAAGGCCGACCAGGGCACGGTAATGGGCGCCGTATAGGTCACTAACCGCAGCATCGGCGTCGGTGACGTCGACATGCGTCTCGGCCGGGACCGGCCCCGGAAGGGTGTCCGGTTCCAGGATTTCGGTCCTGCTCAAGGGACGCGCAGAGACGCTGCCAGGTTCACTCACTGTCATATCCACTGATATCGGGGCCCGCGCCCGCCGCCTGGGCCTCACGATCCCACCGCCGTCAAATCCATCCCGACCCAGCTTCGCCGACGCCGGTGCGGATCGGGGCCCGCCCGGATTCTGGCCGGAGCCCCTGCGAAGGTCTCTGCGCGGTCGCGTTAGGTGAAGCACTCGCCGGCCCCCTGCGCGCTGAGCGACGCGAACTCGCCGCGTATCGGCGGTTCGCAGTGGTGCCACCTTATCTGTCGCCAGCCCGCTAATCAGGGCAAACGTCAGGATCGGCCGGTTCCAGACTTGGCATCGCGGCTGTCTTGGCCCCGGCGCACTGCACTCCGCTACGCATGCACCGGCCAGGCCGAGTGCCGTGGTAGTGACGGGGGTGCGCAGCCGTAGCTGGCGGGTGCCGGCGGCGAGCGTGCTGACTTCTTGGTCGTCGATGTAGTCCCAGAAAACCCGGGCCAGGGATGCCCGGGCGGCCTGCAGGTCGTCGTCGTGGTCCTCCGCGTCGGCTACAGCGGCAGCGCCCTTGTCCAGCCGGTCGATGGCTACGTCAGGGCTGAGACGGAGCTTGACTGGTGCGGACACCCCGGCCGGGTCGGTGGTGTTCCCGTGGCGGGCGAGGTTGCCGCGTCGGCGAAGTACTTCCCGAGCGCGGCTGGGAGGCCCATGACGCCCTGCACGGATTCGAAGGCCAGGAAACCGAGAGGTGGAATGAGCAGAACGCGGGCCTACGCCGAGGTTGCGGTCGATCGCATCGCGGGGGGCGGCCGACCGCGACGGGCGCGCTATGTCGGCGGACTCCCAACGAGGCACGCGTCCGCCGCGGTCCCGCGGGTATAACTCAGTATCTCGCGACCCTATGGGGGAGTACGACATGTCCACGCAGTCCGCCAGCACGCAGCCAATGACCGCCCTAGTCCGAAGTTCCCCCTGATGAGTTCCTGATCAACGCGGCTCCTGGGCCGTGACCAGGTCAATCACGCTTGCCGGCGAGACGGACTGTAGTCATGTAAATAACTTCTTAGCCGACTGATATCGGCGTGTTTACTGCGAATACACCGGAGTTCTCGGTAATCTTGTGGTCATGTACGTGGTCAGGGTCCCGAACCGGGCGTCGCCGCCGGCCGTGCTGCTGCGCGAAAGCTACCGCCAGGACGGCAAGGTGAAGAACCGCACCCTGGCGAACCTGTCGGCCTGGCCGGAGGCGAAGGTCGACGCGCTGGCGCGGGTGCTGAAGGGCCAGCCGCCGGCCGCCGTGCTGGAGGGGGCGTTCGAGATCACCCGCAGCCTGCCGCACGGCCACGTCGCCGCGGTCCTGGGCACGCTGCGGGACCTGGGGCTGGAGGAGCTGATCGACCCGGCGCCGTCCCGGCAGCGGGACCTCGTCGCGGCGATGGCAGTCGCGCAGGTGATCGACCCCGATTCCAAGCTGGCGATCGCCCGCGGGCTGCGGGCCGGGACCGCCGCCAGCTCGCTGGGCGGCATCCTGGGCCTCGGCTCGTGCGACGAGGACGACCTGTATGCGGCGATGGACTGGCTGGCCGCCCGGCAGCAGCGGATCGAGGACGCGCTGGCGGCCCGGCACTTGGCCGGCGGCACCCTGGTCCTGTATGACGTGTCGTCGGCGGCGTTCGAGGGGCGGACCTGCCCGCTGGGCGCGATCGGGCACCCCAAGGACGGGGTGCGGGGCCGGCTGCAGATCGTCTACGGGCTGCTGGCCTCGAAGGACGGCATCCCGGTCGCGGTCGAGGTCTTCGCCGGGAACACCGGCGATCCCAAGACCGTCGCCGCCCAGGTGGCCAAGGTCAAGGACCGGTTCGCCATCACCAGCGTGGTGCTGGTCGGCGACCGGGGCATGCTGACCGCCGCCCGGCTGCGCGAGGACGTCGGGCCCGCCCAGCTGGACTGGATCACCGCGCTGCGCGCCCCGCAGGTCAAGGCGCTGGTCCGCGACGGCGCGCTGCAGCTCACCCTGTTCGATCAGCTGGACCTGGCCGAGATCACCTCCCCGGACTATCCCGGCGAGCGGCTGGTGGCCTGCCACAACCCGTTCCTGGAAGCCGAGCGGGCCCGCAAGCGCGAAGCGCTGCTGGCCGCCACCGAAGCCGACCTGGCCAAGATCGCCGCCGCGTGCGCGCGGGACCGGCGGCCGCTGCGCGGCAAGGACACGATCGCCGTCCGCGCGGACAGGGCGCTGAGCCGCCGCAAGGTCGGCAAGCACTTCAGGGCCGAGATCACCGACGACCACCTCAGCTACGCCCGCGACCAGGACTCCATCGCCGCCGAAGCCGCCCTCGACGGCATCTACGTGCTGCGCACCAGCGTTCACCCCGACAGCCTGGACCCCGGCCAGGTCGTCTCCTCCTACAAGGCCCTCGCCGGCGTCGAGCGCGCCTTCCGCGGCTTCAACACCGACCTGGACATCCGGCCCATCCGGCACCGCACCGAGACCCGGGTCCGCGCGCACGTGTTCCTGCGGATGATCTCCTACTACATCACCTGGCACATGCAGGCCCGCCTGGCGCCCATGCTGTTCACCGACGACGACAAGCCAGCCGCCGCAGCCAGCCGCACCAGCCCCGTCGCGCCCGCCACCCGGTCGGCGAAGGCACTGGCCAAGGCCGCTACCAAGCGCACCCCAGACGGCCAGCCCGTGCACAGCTTCCGCACCCTGCTGGCCGACCTGGCCACGATCTGCCTCAACCAGATCCAGCCCGCCGACCCCGGCCTGCCCGGCTTCCGGCTCGTCACCACCCCCACCCCCATCCAGCGCACCGCCCTCGACCTGCTCCGCGTCAGCCACCGCCTCGGCATCACGTAGTCAGCAGCCATCTCGCACCACCATGAAAGCCCAGGCCAGCGACGACGCACGCAATCACCAGGGGGAACTTCGGCCTAGTGACCGGCGCAACTTCCGGCCTGGGGAAGGAGATCGCCAAGGAGCTTGCCCGCGACGGTATGAGTGTGATCGTCGTCGGGCGCGACGCCGGCCGCGGCAACGCCGTCGTCGGGGAGATCGAAGGAGCAGGCGGCCGGGCGCGGTTCATTCACGCCGACCTCAGTGACCCGGCCGAGATCGAGCGACTCGCTGAAGAGGCCGGCGAGATCGACGTTCTGGTCAACAACGCGGGCCAATCGATGCTTGGACCTACCGAGAAGACGACCGCGCAGGACTTCGACTCGATATTCGCCACCAACGTCCGGGCGCCGTACCTGCTCGTGGGCGCATTCGCCCCGGCTATGGCAGCGAAGGGCTCGGGCAGCATCATCAACATCAGCGCCATGGCCGGCCGGATCGGGCTGCCCGGCGGAGCCGTCTATGGCGCGACCAAGGCCGCCCTGGCGTCGCTGACCCAAGGCTGGACCGCGGAGTACAGCCCACGCGGCGTGCGCATCAACGCGGTCGCCGCCGGCCCCATCCATACCCGCCCCGAGGCCCGCCAGCGCTCCGACAGCCTCGGCGCGACGACCGCCCTACGCCGGGCGTCCGAGCCCGGCGAGATCGCCGAGGTCGTCGCCTTCCTCGCCTCACCGCAAGCCAGCTACGTCACCGGGGCCGTCGTCGCCGCCGACGGCGGGCGCACCGCGATCTGACACAACGACCTGCCGCCTAGTTGCGCTGATCGCCGCGCTGGGGTCGGCGCCGCACGCGACGAGTCATGCAGGCGGCGTCATCGTAGACATGGGAATCGACCTCCGCGCAGTGCACCCACAGCAACTGTTCCGGCTCGTCGAGGCGGAACTCGGTGCCGTCCTCGCCGGTGCCGGTCAAAGATGCAGCGCACGGATCCTGGCGACTCACAGGATCGGCTCACCCATGAGCTGCCAGGTCGCCTCTCCTGGCCCGAACAGCCCGTGGTCGGCGCATGCCGCTTCAGCGCCGTAATGATTCCCGCGGCCGACAAGGATTTCACTGGCTGGCCGACGTGGGCGAGCGGTTTGCCGCGTCGGCGCGAGACGGTCTGCCTGGCGGGCCAGGAGGCGCGCCGAGGCTGCTGCGAAAGGTGGCGGTCTTCCTTGAGCTCCTATGCTGGCGGGGCTGTTCGGGTCATCGGGTGACCTCCTTGTCGATAGCGCATGGGTTCTCGGATCGTTGTCCGGGCCTGGTACGGCCGGCGGTGGCCAGGACGGCCACGGCCAGCAGGATCCCGAGTGCGGCGGTGGCGGTGTCGGGGATGGTGTAGGGGGCGCCGAAGCCGGACCCTGCGGCCTGCGGCGCCGAAGCTACGCCTATCAGCAAGGCGGCCCAGGTTGGCCAGTGCCGTCCGGCCAGACACCCGCACGCGGTCCAGCCGCTGAGCGCGGCGGCGGCGAGCCCGGCTGCGACCAGCCCGGCGGCTGGACCGGGATGCCGGGCGGTGGCCATGGCCAGGCCGCACCGGCTCAGGTCCATGGCCGCCGTGGCGATCAGCAGCACTGCGACCAGCCACCGGCTGGCTCGGCTGCCGGTTACGGGTGCGGCGAGCCCGGTATCGGCACTGGCGGCGGGTCGGCGCCCGGGTACGCGGTCGTTCACCGGCACGCGGTGGCGTCCTGGTCTTGCAGGTGCTGGCGCATCGCGTCAAGCGCGTAGTGCAGTCGTGATCTGGCCGTGCCATTCGGTATGCCCAGCCGGCGGGCGACCGTCGCCGTGTTCCCGCCCCGGTAGAAGGTCTCCACCAGGACTGTCCGGTGTGCGGGGGACAGATGCTGGAGCGCGTCGCAGACAAGCTGCCGGTCCAGGACTAGGGGAAGTCCTGAATCGTCCCCGAGGTCCTCAGCCGAGGCCACCGCTACCGTGACCGGCCGCAACCGGGCGGCCCGGTCAGCATCGGTCAGCAGGTTGCGCGCCACCCGGAACAGCCACGGGCGGATTGGCCGACCGTCGGCGCGGAGCTGCGGCAGGTTCCGCCAGGCGCGGATAAAGGTTTCCTGAACGATGTCGTCGGCGCTGGCCCCGTCCGTGCAGAACCGCCGGACGTAGGCATGCAGATCCTTAGCGTGGCAGGAGTAGAGCTCTCGGATCGCGTTGTCGGCGTCGCCGAGAAGATCGCTGCAAGGAGCATCCACGTTCTTACCCATGTCTACTATCACGGATAGTAAGATAGAATTGTTCACGCCGGGGCGAGCGGCGGCTCAATAGGAGGGGAATCGCAGTGCCCGCTGAACCGGGTCCTGGCTCTATGCGTGATAGTAGGTAGGCGCTTCTTTTGGCGGCGATCTGCGGGAGTGAAGGATGCGGCGGTTCGGTGAGCTGGAGGCCGTGATCATGGACCGGCTGTGGGAGCAGGGCCGACCCATGCTGGTCCGGGAGATGGTTGAAAATCTGCGCAGCGAACGGCCGCTGGCCTACACCACGGTAATGACCGTGATGGAGAACCTGCACCGCAAGGGGTGGCTGCGGCGGGAGCGGGATGGCCGGGCGTGGCGTTACGAGCCCACTGGATCCCGGTCAGGGTACACCGCGGCACTGATGAACGAGGCACTGACTACCAGCAGCGACCGGCGCACGGCGCTGGCGCATTTCGTGCTCCAGATGAGCCCGCACGACGCGCAGCTGCTGCGGGAGGCGCTCGACCGGGCCCAGCCCGAGGGTAAGGGAGGAGACGCCCGGTGACCGTCGCGGTGCTCTTGCTGGTATACGCGGGTTGCGTAGGCACCTTGGGCGACCGTGTGCTCGCCCGGGCCCGGTGGACGGCCCGGGCGCCGCTACTGGGCATCATCACTTACCTGGCCGCCGAGTGGTCGGTGCTCGCCGCGCTCGGACTGGCCGGCCTGACGCTCGCAGTGCACGCCACGGCCCTCGGCGGAGGGCTCAGCCAGCTGATCGGGGCGTGTGTGCGGCGACTGCGTGCTTTGTACGCCACCCCCGGCGGGGCCACCGTGGCCGAACTCGGCCTCATCCTGGCAGGCACTGTCGTGGCCCGCACGGTGCTCACCGCCGTCGCCCACCTGCGCGCCGCCGGGCGCCAAGCGCTCCGGCACGCACAAACCGCCCGGCTGGCTGGGCATCTTGAGCCGGCCTTGGGCGCCGTAGTGGTGGAGCACCCGCAGCCGGCCGCGTACTGCGTCGCTGGCCGATGCCCGACCGTGGTCGTGACTACCGGTGCGATGGAAGCACTGGACTCCGGCCAGCTCGATGCGGTCCTGGCCCATGAACGAGCCCACTTGGCCGACCATCACCACGCGCTGACGGCTGCAGCCCGAATTGGACGCCAGGTGCTCCCATTCCTGCCGCTCCTGCGCGACGCGGAAGCGGAGGTGGCGCGGCTGGCGGAATTGCACGCCGACGACGTGGCCATCGGCGACGCCGACTCTGAGGCCCTAGCCACCGCGCTAGTCGTTCTCGCCACCCCCACCCAGGCCGTCGCAGCACCGGCCCTCGCCGCAGCGGCCACCGAGGCGGTCCAGCGGATACACCGGCTGCTGGGACCAACCGAACCGCTCGGACGGCTGCACCGGCACTTGCTGCGCGCCGCCGCCGCCGCGCTCGCCCTCGCCCCCGTGCTGCTGGCATTGACCCCGGCCGTCGTGGCGCTCGCACTGGGCCGGATTCCGGCCGCTTAGCAGCCCTGCACAGCGAGTCTGGCCTGACGACTGGCGGCCGGACGCCGGATGCAAGCCGCAGGCCGTTCTCTGTCCGAACCCGCCCGCAACTGGGCCGCCGCCGCGCCAGATCGTGGCCGAGACCAGCCCAGGCCCTCCGGTGGGCAGAACAGCGCCGACCGGCCGGTTGGCCCGAGACAAGCGAACCGCGCGCCTCCTTGACCGCCCGCTGCACGTGGTGAATGGCCGCTCCTACCCATCTCGCCCTTGCCCCGCGCGGGCCGACGACGACCTCATCCAGTGAACAGAGTCGGTCTACTACTCGTGTTAGTTATTGAGGCGGCCTTGCATACGCCTTGTTAGCAAACGCCCGAGACGCCTGGCTGGAGTCCATGGGCCGGATCGCTCGGCAACTGAAGGAGATGCACGTGACCACGATGAGGCCTGGCATTGAATTCTGGCCCGGCGTGCGGCTGCGACCCGCAGCCGGGGGCTGGCGGGTCGATCCGACACAGTCACATGCGGCATTCGCCGCGAGGGTCGCCGGGCGAGCGGTGCGGGGACACCTGCCGCTGACCGGGCGAGTGCTCATAGCGGAGCAGATCGAGGACTCGACAGCGTGGCTGGCCGCCAGGGCGGGCCAGGTCAGCACCGGATACCCCATGCTAGACCGGCAGCTGGCTGGGCCCGGCTTCCTGCACGCGGGAGCTTTCCCCGAGATCAGCTTCCGAACCGAACTGCTGGCCAGGGTGCCGACCGGCTGGCGGGCCATCGGCCGCCTGCAGGTCAAGGGCACCGAGCACGAACTGGCATGCGAGCTCGATCTGGACCGTGCCGGCGAGCCGCTCGATGAGTCGCCGCGGTTCCGTATCACCAGCAGGTGGGTCGTCGACTCTAGGTGGATAACCGGGCAGTGGATGCCGGGTCTAAGCCGGAGCATCGCGATCACGTGCTCATTTCTTCTCGAACCGGACTTCTGAGCCGCTAGCCATCGTCTCCCTGCAAGCCGGCTGGTTATGGCGGAGATCGCCGCCGACCGGCTTCGGCTGCACTCGTTGCTGCGCTGCCACAGTGTGCCGCAGGTCTCGCTGCAGGCTGGCTCCAGCCCACCGGTCCAAGGTCATGGCGCGGGCACCGTGATTCATGTCGCATCGCACTTGCCCTGATCGGCTGAACCAGCCGTCCTGCACCGCGTTGGGCGTCAGTCCGCGGTCTCGCCGGCTGCGCTTGCCGTGGGCGCCGGGAAGCGCCGGGGGTGGGCGTTGTGGTGGTGCCTGAAGCAGGGTTCGGGGCGATCACGGTGATGGCCGGCGTGCGCCCGGCGCATCCGGCTCGCTATCCGCGTGCTCGGCCTGTCCGGGGCCGGCCTGCTGCGAATAGCGCGGCCGGGCCGTGTCAGCGGGGCTGTTCGGCGGCCCGTCTCGAGGGCTTGGGCCGGCGGCGAGATAACCTGGTCTTGGCTGACGGGTGGTTGTGACCGCGATCGATCAGTTGTCAGGGGGGCTCGGTCACGTCGGAGATCCGGGAGCAGGATCAGCTCGCGTCCGGTCTGCCGGGCCGGGGATACGGCAGGCCGGCGGGGCTGTGGGTCCCGCCGAACCGGTTCGGTGTCCCGCTCGGGCTGGCCGGGCTGGCGACGGCGTGGCATGCGGCCGGGGCGGAGCTGGGCACGCCGCCGGCGGTTCCGGGTGCCATCGACATCCTGGCCGCCGTGGTGCTGCTGGTCGTGGGCTGGCTGTACGCTGCGCAGGGCCCGCGGCAGGTTATCGCCGGCCTGCGCGATCCGGTGCAGGCCCCGTTCGTCGCGGTGCCCGCGATTACCGCGATGATGCTGGGGGCGGCGCTGGCGAGCGTGTCCTTTGCCGCGGGCCGCGCTCTGGTAGTCATCTTCCTGGCGGTCACGATCGGCGTCGGTGGCTGGCTCGGCGGCCAGTGGGTCACCGGCGGGCTTGACCCGGCA
>Ga0209240_1000164_pt1 | contig 26201 bp, 24 predicted proteins | sample GraSoi_2013_80cm_FD_185828 | JGI IMG/M metagenome (GOLD analysis project Ga0209240, IMG submission 185828) | Grasslands soil microbial communities from the Angelo Coastal Reserve, California, USA - Sample 9_17_2013_80cm (SPAdes) (version 2) | ecosystem: Environmental > Terrestrial > Soil >...
CCGCTTCCATGCGCACCGGATCCTGCGCGGGCTTCTGCTCGACCGGCAGCGCGCCGGCGAGGTTAACGTCATCGACGAGGGACAGGCCTGGCATGTCTGCGTGCGGCCTGACGCGATCAGCGGCCTCAGCGGGTTCCGGGAGATCGTCCCCCAGCGCCAGCGGAGTCGCGAGGTGTTCCGCGCCCCGCTGCCCGGCTGACGGCACGAAGAACGTAAGCTACTGTGCGGTAAAGGACCAGTTCCGCCAGGGAGCCAGCCATGCCAGAGGCAGTCATAGTCGCGACCGCGCGCTCGCCGATCGGGCGGGCATTCAAGGGGACCATGACCAGCATTCGCCCCGATGACCTGACGCTTCAGATGATCAAGGCGGCCCTGGCGAAGGTTCCGCAGCTTGATCCCGCTGACATCGAGGACCTGATCCTCGGCTGCGGCCTCCCCGGCGGCGAGCAGGGCTACAACATGGCGAGGGTGCTGGCCGTGATGCTCGGCCTCGACTCGCTGCCCGGCACCACGATTACCAGGTACTGCTCATCGTCGCTGCAGTCCACCAGGATGGCCTACCACGCGATCAAGTCCGGCGAAGGCGACATCTTCATCTCGGCGGGCGTCGAGTGCGTCAGCAGGTTCGGCAAGGGCAGCAGCGACGGTGCGCCCGACACCAAGAACCCGATCTTCGCCGAAGCCGAGGATCGGGCCGCGGCCCGCGCGGCCGGCGGTGCCGATGCCTGGCACGACCCGCGCGACGACGGCCAGATCCCAGACATATACATCGCCATGGGCCAGACTGCGGAGAATGTCGCCCAGCAGCGCGGCATCAGCAGAGCCGAGCAGGACGAGTTCGGCGTCCGGTCGCAGAACCTGGCGGAGAAGGCGATCGCGGACGGGTTCTGGCAGCTCGACATCACGCCGGTCACCTTGCCGGACGGAACGACGGTAGCCGCCGACGACGGGCCGCGGGCGGGAACGACGCTGGAGAAGGTGGCTGCGCTGCAGCCGGTGTTCCGGCCGGACGGCACCGTGACGGCCGGCAACTGCTGCCCCCTCAATGACGGCGCGGCCGCCGTCGTGGTCATGAGCGACCGCAAGGCTTCTGACCTGGGAATCACGCCGCTGGCCAGGATCGTCTCCACCGGCGTCACGGCCCTTTCGCCGGAGATCATGGGGCTGGGCCCGGTCGGGGCGTCCCGCCAGGCTCTGGCCAGGGCCGGCATGACCATCGAGGACATCGACCTGGTCGAGATCAACGAGGCGTTCGCCGCGCAGGTCATCCCGTCCTACCAGGACCTGAACATCGACATCTCGAAGCTCAACGTCAATGGCGGGGCGATCGCGGTCGGGCATCCGTTCGGGATGACTGGAGCGAGGATCACCTCGACGCTGCTGAACAGCCTGCAGTTCCACGACAAGACCTTCGGCCTCGAGACGATGTGCGTCGGCGGCGGGCAGGGCATGGCGATGATCTTCGAGCGGCTTTCCTGACTCGTCCGGTATCCGCCGATCTAAGCCGGGACGGTATTAGCCGTCTGTTCTGGCCAATCTCACTCAGGTCTCTACCTCGTCTCTGATCTCCCCGCGCGCCAAGCCATGAAGTCGGCCCGCCACGAGGCGCTGACCTGGACTTACATCACTCCGGCGGCCAGTGCTCCCTGGTCTCCCCCGGGGCGCGTCCTAGCAGTGTGTGTGCTTCACTACGGTGACCGGCGATCGGGATGGATCGGGCCCGGTCACGTCCTAGCCCGGGGGGACAGGGTTGGCCCAGGTAAAACCTGGGCCAGCCCTGCTGCATCTTTCCGGCCCGTCAGCGCGGCTCAGGACTGGCCCGTTTCTGGCACTTCGTGACCGGCGGCGGGCGCGGTTCGACCGGTGCCCGGATTAGTCGGGACGCCGTCGTTTAGTCCCTGGTCGGATAACGGATAGGTCACGTTCAGGTCTTGCCAGGACGCCTCCGGTGGTGCAGGCTCAAGTGAGGAGACTCGTCTCGGCCTGGAGGTGCCCCTTGTCCCTAACCCACTCTCCCGAGATGCACAAGAACCTGATAGCCCGCATCCCGCGGGTCACCGGCAGCGATCTCAGAGAGTGGTTCCACCGCCTGGAATCGGGGCCGTCTTTTATACGGCATACCGAGCGGGCGACGTGGCTGGCGGATGAGCACGGGCTGACGCACGCCTACGCGGCTGCAATCGTCCATGAGTACGAGGTGCAGCGGCGTATCCGGCTGAACAGCGCCTGATCCGCGCGCATGCAGTTCGAGCGTGCGAGGGAGTTCATCGGTGTCAATCACCGGGCGGTCCTCGCGACAAACCGGTCTGACGGGCGTCCCCAGCTATCCCCCGTTACGGTTGGCGTGGGAGCGGACGGCCGCGTCCTGATTAGTACCCGCGAAGCGGCCATCAAGACCAAGAACCTGGCGCGCGACCCCCGGGTCTCACTGTGCGTGATGAATGACGGGTTCTACCGTGACTGGATCCAGGCCGAGGGCACCGCCGAGATAATCCGGCTACCGGAGGCCATGGACCTGCTGGTCGACTACTACCGCAGGATTTCGGGCGAGCACCCCGATTGGGATGACTACCGGAATGCCATGCGCCGCGACCGCAGGGTTATCGTGGCGATAACGCTGACCAGGGCAGGGCCCGACCGCAGCGGCTGACCGGAGCCTGAAGGGGCTTCCGCAGCTGACTGGCAGCGGGCTTCAGCGGCCTGGCGGCAGCAAGCCAGCATCCCGCAGCCGACCGGGGACGGAGCCGGACCGCGGCGCCCTGCCGGGCGGAGCCGGGCGCCGGAGCGCAGCGACTGGCCCGCAGCCGCCGGGCCGGCCTAACACTGTTCTGCGTAACGTCAAAATCCGTTAGTCACCTTCGGGCTTCCGGAATTCGTCTTGTCTCGTCAGCCCGGCGATCAGTAGCAGCGTGAAATTTGTGATTCATAAATCTAGAATGGCCTATACCTGAGAGCGCTCGCGACCAGCGATTCACAAATTATGGGTCGAGCGTGCGCGGATCGGGAGTGGCTATCTGTTCACGGAACGAAGCGAGCAGGCGAATTATCCAATTGCTCTGACCTGCGATGACACCCAAAGATCGCCTAGATATGGCTGATCGTCATGATCAGTACCCCCGGTCGGGCTCGAACCGACACTGGCGCCCTTTTAGGGGGCTCGCCTCTTCCCTTGGGCTACGGGGGCGCGAAAATAGTACCTCAACTTGCGCTGTTTATTCAAACATTCCCTGGAATCGGGCAGGTGACTCCTATAGGCTACCAAATAGACATTAGGCGCCCGAAGAACTGTGCAGTTGCACATGCAATTGGCCATTGTTACTACACGGCAAGTGCAGTTACCGCGCCTGCATGGCTGCTTCCCGCGCGGCAGCGATCAGGCGACCCCGGCCACGCTGCGCGCCCGCTCGAAGACGGCGTCCAGCATCGCGCCGGTGACCCGGCCGGTGAATGTGTTCTGCTGACTCGGGTGATAGCAGCCGAGGACAACGAGCCCGGCCAGCCTGACCTCGACTCCGTGGCCGAATGCGGGGCGCGGCACCGGGACCTGATGCCCCATCCGCACGAGCTCTCGCCAAGCCGCCTGCCAGGCGAAATGACCGAGGCACACGATTACCCTGAGGTCGGCTGACACCAGATCGAGCTCGGCGGCCAGCCACGGCTCGCACGTATCCCGCTCGAGCACCGTTGGCTTGTTCTCCGGGGGCGCGCACCTGACGGCAGCCACCATCCTGACACCGTTCAGGCGCTGTCGGTCGCCGGCGGTCACGCTGGCTGGCTGCACGGCGAGGCCGCACCGGTAGAGCGACTCGAAGAGCACGTCACCGCTGCGGTCCCCGGTGAAGATCCGGCCGGTCCGGTTGCCGCCGTGGGCCGCCGGCGCTAGGCCGATGATCACGATGCCGGGATTCTCGTCACCCCAGCCTGGCACGGGCCGACCCCAGTACGGCTCGGCGGCGAAGGCCCGCCGTCTGGTCACGGCGACCTGTTCCCGCCAGGCAACTAGGCGCGGGCAGGCACGGCAGACCGACTGGCGCGCCGTCAGCTCGGCGAGGGAGCCTGCCCCCGCCGAGAGGGCGCGGACGCTGTCCCGGCCGGTCGCGACCGGCGTGGCCGCAGTCGCCGGATCGCCGGGCCAACCGGATCCGGGCGGAACGGGACCGGGGGCGGCGGCGCTGCGGACGTTCCTGCCGCCGGGCGCGCTCATGAACAGCTAGGTTCCCGCGCCGCTCCGGTCACGATCGACCAGGCGATCCCGTCGAGAATGTCGTGCTCGCTGGCGACCATCTCATCGAAGCTGAACCGGTCCATGACCCGGTCCAGGATCAGCGCGCCCGCGCCGATAACGTCCACGCGTCCTGGATGGATCACCGTCACCGCGGTCCGCTGGGCGTGGTTCCTGCCGAGCAGGCCGGCCGTGACGTCATGCACGCGGGTCGCGCTGATCCGCGCGTGGTGAATCAGCGTCGGGTCGTAAGCGGTCAGGCCGAGCGCGATCGCGGTCAGCGTGGTGACCGAGCCGGCCAGCCCGACCAGGGTTCGCGCGCTGGCCGCTGGCACAGACTCCGCGACGGCTGCGAGCGCGGCGTCGATGTCCGCCGTGGCGGCGGCGACCTGGGCCCGCGTTGGCGGGTCGGCATGCAGGTGCCGTTCGGTGAGCCTGACGCAGCCGATGTTGACCGAGATAGCCGACAGGCCGTGCTGGCTGTCGGCATCGGCCGCGCCGAAGACGAATTCGGTTGAGCCGCCGCCGATGTCCACGACGAGGAACGGGGGCTCGGGCCCGCCCGGTGATTCCGGTCTGCCTGGCTGGCCGCCGCTGCCGAGCTCAGCGGTCGCGCCGGAAAAAGACAGGTACGCCTCATCCGCACCCGTGATCACCTCGGGGTCCACCCCTAGTATCCGCTGCACGCCCGCGGTGAAATCTTCGGCGTTCGACGCGTCCCGGGTCGCGCTCGTTGCCACCAGCCTGACTGCACCGGCCCCAGAGTCTGTGATCGCCCGCGCGTATTCCTCGAGCATGGCGAAAGTCCTGGCCAGGGCATCGGGCGCAAGCCTTCCTGTCGCGTCGACTCCCTGGCCAAGCCGGACGATCTCCATCCGGCGCTGCACGTCCGTCAGCTGATGGCTGGCGGGGTCGATGTCGGCGATCAGCAGCCGCAGCGAGTTCGTCCCGCAGTCGATCGCAGCGACTCGCTGCGTACCAGGTGCAGCCATCATCCCTCCGCAACCACGTCCCCGGGCGGCACAACGCAGGGCCCGGCTGCCCACCACTCTCCCATGGCCGCCACGGCCTCCCGGCCGAGCGGGTTGGAGCCAGGCACGGCCAGTTCGTGGGCGGCAAGGGCATGGAGGCATTTCACCCGGTCTGGCATGCCGCCGGCCGTCGCAGCGTCCGGCGGCAGCGTCGGCACGCCCGCTGCCGCCGCTGCCGCCGCCCGCCTGGCCGCGTAGTCGCTGTGCGCCGCGACATAAGCCTCCCGCAATTTCGGATCATCACGCAGCCTGGCCGTCATCTCCCGCATCAGGCCGCTGGCCTCGAGCCGGCTGGCGGCAGCGCAGGCGCGCACGCACGTGAGGTAGAACAACGTAGGGAACGGCGTTCCGTCAGGCAGCCGCGGCGCGGTCTCGATGACGTCGGGCAGCGAGCACGGGCAGCGGTGCGCGACTGCCCTGGCGCCGCGCGGGGGCCGCCCGAGCTGCGCGGTGACGGCAGCCAGGTCGGCGGCGGACAGGCTCACCCGTGCCGCGCCCTGCCCCGGGTGCCCGGCGTCTTCCTGCCCTGCCCTGACCCCGCCGTTGGCTGCTCATTGGCCTGCTGAACCGATGACCAGAGCCGCGCGTACCACGGCTCCTGATCGCGTCTCGCCGCCGTCGCCTGGGCGTTCCCAGGCGTGGGCTCGATGATCGCGTAGCACTTCTGCGTCGGCATGCACATGTGCAGCCTGTCGCGCGCCAGCTGCTCGATGTAGGCCGGATCATGCAGCCTCTGCTGCTCGTGTCGCAGGCGCTTGAGCTGCAGCGCGATCTGGCTGCGCTGGGCCTGCAGCTGGTCGATCTGCCTGCGCTGCGCGATGTACTCGCGGACCGGGTAGGCCAGGCTCAGCGCTATCGCACAGAGCACGACGGCCAGAATCGCGGCCCGCCCGGTAAAGCGCGGCCTGGAGCCTGCAGGCCGCGCCGCAGGGCTCGCCGCCTCGGTCACTTACTGCCCGCCGTGAACCGCCGGAACGCGGCCGGCCCCGCGTAGGCTGCCGCGTCGTCGAGCCGCTCCTCGATCCGCAGCAGCTGGTTGTACTTCGCCACCCGCTCGGATCTGGCAGGCGCGCCGGCCTTGATCTGGCCGCAGTTGACCGCGACCGCGATGTCCGAGATGGTCGTGTCCTCGGTCTCGCCGGAGCGGTGGCTCAGCATGCAGGCGAAGCCCGCCCGCTGCGCGAGCTCGACCGCGCTGAACGTCTCCGTCAGCGTCCCTATCTGGTTGACCTTTACCAGCAGCGCATTCGCCGCGCGCTCGGCGATGCCACGCTCGATCCGCTCCGGGTTGGTCACGAACAGGTCATCGCCGACAATCTGCACCCGGTCGCCCAACCGGCTGGTCAGCTCGCGCCATCCGGCCCAGTCCTCCTCGGCCAGCGGATCCTCAAGTGACACGATCGGGTAGGCATCCAGCCAGCGCTGGTAGATGTCGGCCATCTCGGCCGCCGTCCTCGTCTGGCCATCGAAGTTGTAGCCGCCCTCGCCGTAGAACTCGGTAGCGGCCGCGTCGATCGCGATGGCCACATCCTGGCCAGGCGCGAACCCGGCCTGATTGATCGCCTCCATCAGCAGGTCGAGCGCCGACTGATTGTGCTCCAGATCGGGCGCGAACCCGCCCTCGTCGCCGACGCCAGTGCTCAAGCCGCGCTTCTTGAGTACCGACTTCAGGCTGTGATACGTCTCGGCTCCCCACCGCACGGCCTCGGAGAAGGTGCCCGCGCCGATCGGGGCGATCATGAACTCCTGGATGTCGACATTGGTATCCGCATGCGCGCCGCCGTTGAGGATGTTCATCATCGGCACAGGCAGGACATGCGCATTCGGCCCGCCCAGGTACCTGAACAGCGGCAGCTGAGTCGATTCGGCCGCCGCCCGGGCAGCGGCCAGGCTGACCCCGAGTATCGCGTTGGCGCCAAGCCTGGACTTGTCCGGCGTGCCGTCCAGGTCGATCATCGCGAAGTCGATCAGCCGCTGCTCGTCGACGTCCTGACCGAGCAGCTCGGGCTGGATCTCGTCGATGACGGCATCGACCGCCTGCTGGACGCTCTTGCCGCCGTACTCCGGGCCGCCGTCCCTGAGCTCGACCGCTTCGAACGCTCCCGTCGACGCGCCGCTCGGCACGGCAGCCCTGCTGTGCGTTCCGTCGTCCAGCACGACCTCAACCTCGACGGTCGGGTTTCCTCGCGAGTCCAGGATCTGCCTGGCGTGGATGGCTTCGATGGACGACAAAGGGAACTCCCGCGCGGCGTCGCTGCTTCTCCGTGGGAGCCTAACCGAGCCAGCGAAACCCGCCACCCTCGGCACGCCGTTCGCGGCCCGCCGGCAGCCGCTGACCGCCGCCCCCCAAACAAACAACAGCGATGGGTCATCGCCTGTCTTCCAGGAACGTCGGTGGGCCATCGCTGTTGTTCGGCTCGGCGCGGCGAGCGGGTCAGGTGCCGGAGGATGACTGTTCCCAGGCCTGGAAGCGGTCGCGGAAGGCCTGCGCCGCGCGTCTGAGCTCCAGTTCGGGGTCGAGTCCGGCAGCCTGAGCCCTGGCGACAAACGCGAACAGCTCCGCGCCGACATCGCTGACCCGCCGCTTCGCGCCGTCAGATCCGTCCGCTCTGCCGGACCGGGCCGCCTGGAGTTCGATCAGTTCGGGCGGCGCCCCGGCCGCCGCTGCCCTGCGCTGCAGCTGCGCGGCGAGCGAGAGTGCGGGCTGGGACATCGGAACGCCGTCGAGCGCGGATGCCGGGCCGCCGCCCGCTGCGGCCCGTTCCTGTGCCTTGATCGTTTCCCAGTTCCGCTTGACCTCGTCGGCGCCCGAGACGCTCACGTCCGCGAACACGTGAGGGTGCCTGCGCACCAGCTTGTCCGCGATGTCCGTGGCCACGTCGTCGATGGTGAACCCGGTCCCGTCGGTCCGCTCCGCGGCAATCCGCGAGTGAAACAGGACCTGCAACAGCACGTCGCCCAACTCACCCCGCAGTTCGGCAACGTCACCGCGTTCGATCGCCTCGAGCGTCTCGTAGGTCTCCTCGAGCAGGTACGGCACCAGCGACTCGTGCGTCTGCCTGGCATCCCACGGGCAGTCGGTCCTGAGCCTGTCCATGATCGCGACGAGATCAAGCAGCGCGGCTCCGGTCGCGCCCGCCCTCGCGTCCATACCGCCGGTCGCGCTCACGGCAACGTCCGCCCAGCACAGCGCGTCAGCACTTGGGGGTCAGCTGCGGTGCGGGGGTGGACTTTTTCTTCGCCGCCCCGGGGGCCGCCGCCAGCTTGTTGGGCGCTGGCACGACGACGAGACGGCCGTAGTCGTAGGCACCGTACTGCGGGTTGACCTGAATATGCAGGCTCTTGGCCGCCTGGCACTGCACACGATTGACCTTGACCAGCAGGGCCTGCTGCGCGGCGGTCGTCTGGGGCGGAACGCCGTGATCGAGCTTGGCCTGCAGCTTGATCTGGATCGCGATCCACCGGCCCAGTTCAGGCAGCAGGTCAGGCGGCAGGCCGTTGAGCACAGCAGCCTCGCGGAGAGTGTCACCCGCCTGCCTCGCCCTGACCTTCTCGGCGTTCAGCTGCGCCTGCGCCTGCGCCGGGGTGACCGTGATCCCGGTGCGCCTGGCCAGCTGCTCAGTGGTCGCGAACCTGAGCAGCCAGCTGAGCACCTGGCGCGGCATGTCTGCCGTCGTGTACCGGATCTGCAGCTTGGACTTGTCGGCCTGGTACCCGGCGTTCAGGTTCGACACCTGCGCGGTAAGGTCGGCGGTCGAGATCCGCTGATTGTCATAGAGCGCCGCGGCACCAAGCCGCGTCTGCCCGCACCCGGTCACTGTCAGCACCCCGGCCGCCACGGCTGCGGCCACGGCCGTCCACCTCAGCCTGCCGCGCTGCCTGCTGTTCCGCCGCACCACGTGTCTCCTTCGCACGGCTGACGCCCGGCGCTGCTGGCCGCCGCATCGTCGCCACCTAGCCGAACACAGGTTAGCCGCCCGCCGGCTGGTCTCCGGTCGGCTGGCTGGCTGGCTGCTGGTCGAAGATCTCGCCGATCAGTTCTTCGCACCACGCCAGCAGCTCGCCGTCGCGCAGTGACGGGGCACCGATCGGGGTTACCGACGCCGCGCTGGCGCTGGCCCGGCCCGATCCGGGACCACGACCACCGCCGTGCGAGCCTGACCGCGCGCCTGCCTTCGGCACCGGTACGAGCATGGTACGCACTGCCGGCTTCAGGAGGGTGCGCGGGTACAGCCGCTGCACCCGGACCGCACGCGAGTCGGGCAGCTCCACCGGGGCGAACCTGATGTGATTGCCCTGCTGGGCGATGTCGGTCAGCCCGACGCGTCGCGCCCGCGCGCGCAGCCTGGCCACCTCAAGCAGGTTGAGCACGGCCCGCGGCGGCGGCCCGTAACGATCGGTCAGCTCTTCGGCCACCGAGATGATGTCTTTGTCGGACTCGATCGCCGCGATGGCCGTATACGCCTCAAGGCGCAGCCGCTCACCAGCTACGTAGTCATGCGGTATGTGCGCGTCCACCGGCAGCTCGACCCTTACCTCGGCGCGCTCGGCCGGGCCATCACCCTTCATCTCGTGGACCGCCTCGCCGATCATGCGGACGTACAGGTCGAACCCGACCCCGGCGATGTGCCCTGACTGCTCGCCGCCGAGCAGGTTGCCGGCTCCGCGGATTTCAAGATCTTTCATGGCAACGAACATCCCGGCGCCGATCTCCGTATGCTGCGCGACCGTCGCGAGGCGCTCATGCGCGGTCTCGGTCATCGTCTTCTCCGGCGGGAAAAGGAAGTACGCGTAGCCGCGTTCCCTGCTCCGGCCGACGCGGCCGCGCAGCTGGTGCAGCTGGGACAGGCCGTACGCGTCGGCACGGTCCACGATCAGGGTGTTGGCGTTCGGGATGTCCAGGCCAGACTCGACGATCGTCGTGCTGACGAGCACGTCGAACTGCTTGTCCCAGAAGTCGACCATGATCTTCTCGAGCGTGTGCTCGTTCATCTGGCCGTGCGCCACCGCGACCCTGGCCTCGGGAACAAGCTCGGATACCCGCGCCGCGACCTTGCCGATCGAGGCGACCCTGTTGTGCACGAAGAAAGTCTGGCCGTCGCGCAGCAGCTCGCGCCTGATGGCAGCCGCGATCTGCTTCTCGTCGTACGGCCCGACGAAGGTCAGCACCGGGTGCCGCTCCTCAGGCGGGGTCAGGATGGTGGACATCTCCCTGATCCCGGCGACGCCCATCTCCAGCGTCCGCGGGATCGGCGTCGCCGACATCGAGAGCACGTCTACCTGGGTGCGCATCGCCTTCAGATACTCCTTGTGCTCCACCCCGAAGCGCTGCTCCTCGTCGATGATGATCAGCCCCAGGTTCTTGAACCTGGCTTCCGGCGAAAGCAGCCGGTGCGTGCCGATCACTACGTCGACAGTCCCGTCAGCCAAGCCGGCCAGCGTCGCGGCGACCTCGGAATCCGACTGGAACCGCGACAGCGCTCGCAGCACCACGGGGAACGGCCCGTACCGCTCGCCGAACGTCTGCACGTGCTGCTGGACGAGCAGCGTGGTCGGCACCAGGACGGCCACCTGCTTGCCATCCTGCACGGCCTTGAATGCCGCCCTTACCGCCAGCTCGGTCTTGCCGTAGCCGACGTCACCGCAGATCAGCCGGTCCATCGGGAGCGGCTTTTCCATGTCACGCTTGATCTCGTCGATCGCGGCGAGCTGATCGGGCGTCTCGATGTAGGGAAAGGCATCCTCAAGCTCGCGCTGCCACGGCGTGTCCTGGCCGTACGCGTACCCGGGCGAAGCGATCCTGGCCGAGTAGAGCCGGATTAGCTGGGCGGCGATCTCGCGTACCGCCTTGCGCGCCCGGCCCTTGGTCTTGGCCCAGTCGGCCCCGCCGAGCCGGTGCAGGCTCGGCGCCTCCCCGCCGGAGTACCTCGTCACCTCGTCGAGCTGGTCGGTCGGCAGGTAGAGCCGGTCAGGCGGGTGACCCCGCCTGCTCGGCGCGTACTCGATCACCAGGTACTCGCGGGTCGCGCCCTGGATCGTCCGGCTCGTCATCTCCAGGTACCGGCCGACTCCGTGCTGGCTGTGCACGACGTAGTCGCCCGGCGTGAGCTGGAGCGGGTCGATGCCGCCGCGGCGCCTGCTGGGCATCCGGCTGCGGTCCCTGCCGCCGACCCGCTGCCCGGAGATGTCGTCCTCGCCGAGCACGGCCAGCTTGATATCTGGCCAGATAAAGCCCGCGTCGAGCTGGCCGGTGGCGACGACCGCGACGCCGGGCTCGGGCACCTCAGCCAGGTCACCGGCCCTGGCTCCCAGGTTCTCGCCGCGGAGCAGTTCGGCTAGGCGCTGGGCCGGCCCGTGACCCTCGGTGACAAGCGCGACGCGCCATCCATCGGTCAGCCAACCGCGCACATCGCCGAGCACCCGGGAGGTGTCGCCGTGATAGGCGGTTGCCGGGCTTGCCAGCATCCGGAATGACTCCCGCCCGTCGGCCTCGTCCAGGGCGCCAGCGTCGTCCATGTCGGTCCCGCCCCCGGCGACCCTGGCGCTCCCGGCGCCTCCGGCGGCAATGGTCCTCGGGGTGGCCCGGCCAGCGTCGTTCCACTGGGCCTGGCCCCGGGCGGCACCGGCCTGCTCGGGCGATGTGGCCGCACGGTCCGTTATGCCGGAAAGATCGTCGGTGCCGAACGGCGTGATCGTCCACCATCTGATGCCCAGGCTGGCCGCCGCCGCGCGGACCTCGGTGATCGGGCGGAACGCTGCCCCGCCCAGGTCGATCGGGACCTCGGCGCCTGCGGCCGCGTTGACCCACGAGGCATCAAGGAATTCCTGGCTGGTCCGCACCAGGTCGGCGGCGCGGGTCCTGATCCGCTCCGGGTCGCAGGCGACCACGATGGCGCCCGGGGGCAGCGAGTCGAAGAGCAGTTCCATCCGGTCGGCGAGCAGCGGCGCGAACGCCTCCATGCCCTCGACCGTGATCCCGTCGGCCATCTTGCCGAGCACCTCGCCGAGGCCGGGATACTCGCTGGCGAGTTGCTTGGCGCGGTGCCGCACGCCCGGAGTGAGCAGCAGTTCGCGGCACGGCGGCGCCCAGAGCGAGTCCGCCGAGGTGCCGAGCGACCGCTGGTCGGCCGCGCGGAACGGCCTGATCTCCTCGATCTCCGAGCCGAAGAACTCCACCCGGAGCGGGTGTTCTTCGGTCGGCGGGAACACGTCGAGAATTCCGCCGCGGACGGCGATCTCGCCCCGGCTAGTGACCAGGTCCACCCGGCAGTAGCCGATCTCCACCAGCCTGGTCACGACGTCCTCGAGGTCGGCCTGCTTGCCCTGGTCGAGGCGGACCGGCTCAAGCTGACCGAGCCCGCCGACCAGCGGTTGCAGCACGCTGCGGATCGGCGTGACGACGACCTGGAGCGGACCCGAGCGCGGGTCTCCGTAGTCCGGGCTGACGAGTCGGCGCAGTACGGCCAGGCGGCGGCCGGACGTGTCGGAGCGGGGCGAGAGCCGCTCGTGCGGCAGGGTCTCCCAGGCCGGGAAGTACTCGGCGGCGTGCGGGTCAGGCAGCAGCGAGCTGAGCGCGCTGGCCAGATCCTCGGCCTCGCGCGCCGTCGCGGTGATGGCCAGCAGGAATCTAGGCTGACCCGCGCCGGACGTGCTGGCGCCTCCGCCGCTCAGCGCGGCGAGAGAGGCAATGAGAATGGGACGCAGGGCAGGCGGCGCGACCAGGTCGGCATCGGTGCTCCCCGGCTGGCCGGCGTACTCGAGCGCGTGGTGGAGTTGCGGGTCCTCGGCGACGATGCTGAGAAGACCAAACAGGCTCATAACTTCCTCTGCGCTTGACGGACCAGGCTGGCGGACTGCCCATCCGCGGTGCGACGCGACGCTGCGGGCAGCACAACAGGCCCGCGTTCAGGTGCGAACGCGGGTTGTACTAATAGTTTACTTGGCCGCGGAACGGCGCCGCTGGCCCGTCGCTGCCGGGTAGCCTCGGGCATTGCCGCCGGACGGGCGGAGGACGGAGGACGCAGTGACTGCAGGGGCGAAGGCCGAGCCGGTTGTCGATCATGCTTCCCTTCCTTCCCTGACCCTTGACCCCCGGCAGCTCGGCGACCTCGAGCTGATCCTGTCGGGCGCGTTCGCGCCGCTCAGCGGCTTCATGACGAGCGCCGACGTTGCCTCCGTGGCCGAGTCCGCGACGCTGGCCGACGGCACCCCATGGCCGGTGCCGGTGACGCTCGAGGTTCCGGCTGACGCGCTCGGGGCCGGCGTGGGCGCGGCCCTGCTCGCAGACCCGGAGGGCACGCCGCTGGCCGTGCTCACGATCACCGAGCGTGCCGCCCCGCCTGGCGCGGAGGGCAGGGTCATGCTGGCCGGTCCGGTCAGGGCGCACCGCGCTCCCGAGCACGGCTCATTCCGGCGGCTGATGATCTCGCCGTCGCAGGCGAGGGCTGAACTGGGCGGCGGTCCCGTCCTTGCGTTCGCGACTAGGGCGCCGATTGGCGGCCGGCAGATCGGCCAGCTCAAGCATCTCGCCGGCCGGCTCGGAGCACGGCCGCTTGTGCTGCCGATGGTCGCGGGCCCCGCCGAGGTCGTCGGGCAGCCCGAGGCACTGATAAGGACGGTGCTCGCGGCGGCCAGGAACCTTCCGGCCGGGACGCTCGTGGTCCCAGTCCCCTATGCCGAGCGGGATGCCGCCGCAACGCGCGAACTGGCCGCCATCGCGAACATCGCCGCCGCGTACGGAGCAACTCACCTCATGGCCGACCGCTGGCACGATCACGCCGCCCGAGCGGCGGAGGAGACCGGCGCGCCGGTCGGCGGCGGCGCCGCTCCGGTCGGCGTTGGCGGCGCTCCGATACCGGTGCTGCACTCCGGCGACTGGGCCTACGACCCGCGGGCCGAGGTGTGGCGGCCGCTATCACTGATCGAACCGGGGACCGAGATCGAGGACCTGACGCCCGATCAGCTAGCCGACATGCTCGACACGGGCGCCCAGATCCCGTCGTGGTTCGCGTCTGATGCCGTCGCGGCCGAACTCAGGCACGCCAGGCCGCCGCGTTCGGAGCGGGGCGTGGTGCTGTTCCTGACCGGCCTGTCCGGGTCTGGCAAGTCGACGATCGCCAGGGACCTGCGCGACCTGCTTGCCGAGCGGGCTGACCGGCGCGTTTCGCTGCTCGACGGCGACCTGGTGCGCTCGCTGCTCTCGGCCGGCCTGACGTTCTCACGAGCCGACCGCGACCTCAATATCGCCAGGATAGGGTACGTGGCCGCGGAGATAGCCAAGCACGGCGGCATCGCGATCTGCGCACCGATCGCGCCGTTCGCAGCCGCAAGGGAGCAGGTCAGGCAGATGGTGTCCGAGGTGGGCGACTTTCTGCTCATCCACGTAGCCACCCCGGTCGAGGTGTGCGAGGAGCGGGACCGCAAGGGCCTGTACGCCAAGGCGAGGGCTGGGCTCATCAAGCAGTTCACCGGGGTCTCTGACCCGTATGAGGAACCGACCGATGCCGTGCTCGTCCTCGATACGTCCGTAATCAGCCGGGAGCAGGCAACTGGGACGATCATGGAGATGCTGACGTCGGGCGGCTGGCTTGCCACCGAGGACAACTGAGCGCGGGCGTCAGTCCTGATCCTCGGCCCTCGTGCCCGCGTCGAGACGTTCCCGCGCGTGGCCCACACGCTTGCCGATCGCGCCAGCCATCGCCGTCCGCTGCGCCGTGAGCACGAAGTAACTGATCACGCCGCTGATCAGGATCGCACCGCCGAGCAGCAGCAGGCTGCGCGCACCAGCCAGGTACAGAAGCAGCAGCGCCACGGCGAACAGCCCGAGCCGCAGCACCGTGTAGTACAAAGTCGCGCGCATAACATGATCAGCCTAGTCGCTGGCCGCGACCCCGTGACCAGGCGCCGCGGGTAGCTCGTCGCCGGGCGCCCGGAGGATGTCAGCCAGCATCCCTGGGTCGACGTTGCCGCCGGACAGGATGGCCACCCGCCGATCCGCCGACGGCAGTTCATCGGACCGGAAGAGGCAGGCTGCGACGGCCACCGCGCCACCGGGTTCGGCAACGAGGCGGGCACCGGTGGCGAGCAGGCGCATGGCCGCGCGGATCTCGTCGTCGGTCACCGTGATGATGTCGTCGACCTGCGCCTGAAGGTGCAGCATCGGCAACTCTCCAACCTGGTCGACGCGCAGCGCGTCGGCGATCGTGCGCTGGGTTTGCCAGGCGGGCCAGGCGAGGATGCGGCCCTTGCGCAAGGAATCCCTCGCGTCGGCCGCAAGCTCGGGTTCCACGCCGACTACTCGCGCCGCGGGGTTGGCCGCAGTAATGGCCGCCGCCACGCCGGCGATGAGGCCGCCACCGCCCACCGGGCAAACAACCAGGTCAACGTCAGGGCAATCGGCCGCGATCTCCAGGCCGACCGTTCCCTGACCTGCGATGACGTCCCTATGCTCGAAAGGCGGGATCGGCGTATACCCATACCTGCCCACCAGTTCGTCGACCGCCGCCGTCCTGGCGGCGAGCCCGGGCTCGCAAACTACGATCCTGGCACCCTGCGACCGTGCGGCCTCGACCTTGACCCGCGGAGCGTTGGACGGGACGACGACGGTGGCCGGCACGCTCAGTAGCGCCGCGGCGTATGCGACAGCGAATGCGTGATTGCCGCTCGAGTGCGCGACGACTCCCCTGCTCCGCTGCTGCGGCGGCAACGCGCTGATGGCCGAGTATGCGCCGCGCAGCTTGAATGCGCCGGTGGGCTGCAGCGACTCAGCCTTGACCAGCAGCGGCGGATCGATGCCTGCGAACGGGACAAGTGGTGTATGCATCGCGATGCCGTCAAGCCGGTCAGCGGCAGCCCGGATCTCAGTTACCGACACAAGGTGAGACACGGCTCTACCCTACGTGTTCGCATCGTCATCGACAGGTGTCGGTCAAAGCAATACGACAGGGATGTGAGTAAATTTTTTGCGGAAACTGAGGAGAATAGTGATCTTTGGTTATTAAGATAAAGATTGAGCGAGGGGGGCCTAGGCGAGCAAGGAGCACCACAATGGACGGGCAAAGTGATCGCTTGCTTACTCCCGGAGAGGTGGCGGCCCTCTTCCGCGTTGATCCAAAGACTGTCACTCGATGGGCGGCGTCGGGCAGGATCAGCAGCATTCGGACTCCGGGCGGTCACCGGCGTTATCGGGAGGTAGAGATCCGGGCCTTGCTCGGCATCGACGCCGACCCTGCGCCGAAGTCAGATCAGGCCAGCTGAGGCTAAAGTGGCTACCGAATATCGGAGGGCGCCCGAGCTGATGCCCTGCCGCGTGTTACGGGTTGGCGACAGGCCCAGGGCCGGACCAGGAAGCGAACAGGCTTCGGAGCCGGCTGGGCATCGCCGGGCTCCGAAGCCGATCCATTCTGGTCTCGTATCGCCTACATCGGGACTAGCTCGAAGACCTCCACACTGAAACGCCCCTTCCCCTCGCTAAGGAAGGGGTGCTTGTCTGCCAGTGCCTTGGCCGCGTCCAGGCTGTCAGCCTCGACGACCGAGTAACCATTGAGGTCACCGGGAGCCGGGTTTGAGCCATCGTCCGCCAGCGATGTCCGGGCTCCGAACGGAGCTCCGACATCGGTCAGGGATGGGCCGAGCCTGGTGATCCACTGGCCCCAGGCCTCCATCTGCTCGGCCTGCTGCTCTGGCGTGAAGTCCTGCATCGGCGTGGCCGGGCCCCGGTAGAGGTAGAGGTACTTGCTCATGTCAGCCTCCTATGGCTCCGTGAGTGAAGTTGCCGGCCAGCGGCTCGCGCCAGGCCGTAATGGCGCGCCGGTTCGCGCGTCTGTAAATTCCGACGGACGACGGACTCTCAAATCGACAGCTCGGAGCGGAGATTTCCTTCGCTGACTAGCGTTCGCCGGGGATAGTCATGGCTTTCTCGGCAACTGCCCGCCCCGGGCGAGGAAGTCAAGGAACTGGCGCCGGAGTCGCTCGTCGCCCTCACGCCATCTGCTCGCTCGCTCGTCGATCTCTTCCTGTGTCATCGCGCCGGCTGCGAACCGCTCGTAATCACGGTCGGCCGGGCCAATCTCCACGTACGCGTCACCGACGAGTTGGCCGCCGTCCGCGGTGGCCGATTCAGGGACCAGCAGGTTGCCGTTCGGCAGCCGGATCACATACATGGCAGCCCCACCTCTAGATGCCGTACCGCACGCTGAAATACAGCATTACGTTGAGCGCCACGCGAGTGTTGCCGCCAAGCATCTCGAGCAGCGCCGGACGCTGGCTCGACGCGATGGCGGCGAACGCGTCCGCGAAGAACTCCCGGCGGCCCAGATGCCCGGGCTGCCGGTGCAAGTCAATGGTCATCCACGGCTTGCACTGGCTGTAGAGCCGGGCGAAATCGGTCGAGTCCGACTGCCAGCTTCCGTCAGCGGCGTCGATGTCATCGAGCGCGTGACCGATTTCGTGGCACATGACGTCGGGCGTCGGGGACGGCCTCGACCCCACGATGACCTTGCGCTCGCCGTACGCTCCAGCACACGCGTCCCAGGTGGCCCGCCCGGACGGCAGTGCCAAGCCGCTCAGGCTGCCCATGTCGTCCAGGTCCGGCACACCGCCGGGGCCGACGTAGATCGCATCGAGCCCGGCGACCAGCCGCTCCTTGATCAGCTGCGGGAATTCGGCCAGCCGATCAACGGCCAGGACGATCTGCGGCGGCGGCAATTGGTCAGCGGCCCACTGGCGGTGCAGGATCTTCTCCAGGAGGCCGCAATGCCGCTGGCCCGGCGCGGAGTTGGTGCGCTGGGCGCGCTCGTACCAGGGAATGGCGGCGCTGGGATTGGCCACGGCTTTGGCCTGGGCGGCGGCTTGGCCTGCCGCCTCGCCTTCCCCGGCCGACTGGGCGTCCACCGGCCTCGTCCGCGTCCTGACCTGAGACTTGGCGTGGGCCACACCCCTAGCCCCGGTTCCAGCCCGCCCTCCCGTTTCAGCCCCACGCCGCGTTATCCCACTTGCCCGTGCGGGTGGCCTGCCCTGGGCCGGAGCTTTGGCCGCCGCGGTGCCCGCTGGAGCCACAGTGCCCGCCGGAGCCAGCTGTATAGACGGCCCGCCCACACCGGGAACACTCCCCGACGGCAGCCCCGTCCCGGGCCGCTGCCTAGAACCGGGAGGCGGCATCGTGCCGGGCCACTGCGCAGGTCCCGCGAGCGGCTCAGGCCTAGCGCCTGTCGACTGGTCCGGGCCGAACCCGCGGTCGAGGGTGGTTTCCATGCGCGAAGTTGCTGAAAAGCCGATAGCGGACCGGAGTGCCGGGACCTTGCGGACTCGCCGGTGGCTGCCTGAACGCGGCCTGCGGCCCGGTAGGCGTCGGCGCCAAAGGTCAAGCAACCGCAGCATAGCTGTCGCTCCCGGATACGAGGTCTCGCGTCAGGTTACGACGGCACCGGCCCGACGTCAGCACCACCCATGAACCAAGGCCGACAAGGATGGTCGATGATCGGGAGGTGAAGCCCGTCGAAATGGGTCACGAGAGGTCGCGCGAGCCGCTAGGCTGCGTCCATGTTGCTACTTGGCGTCGCCTTTGCCCTACTAACAGTCGGTCTGGTCGTACCGTGCGTGATCGACATCGCGATGACTCCGCAACATCACTTCGATCTGCCATCAAAGCAGAGCTGGCTGATAGTCGTCATCGGCTTCTGGATCTTCGGCGCAGCGGCCTGGCTTCTGCTGGGGCGCAGGGATGTGCGCATGCACCGGCTATGGGACGACGTCACCGGTAGCTGGGTACCGGTCCGCGGGCCTGAGCACGCGCATCCCGCGAGCCGCGGGGGCCGTTCTGACTATCCGTTCGGCAGCACCAGGCGCGGCCGGCAGGCCGCCATGGCATCGGTGCGCTTCGTCGCTCCTGATGACAACCCCGCGTTCCTGCTCGAACTCGACCACCGGATCCGGACGCGGCGGGAGGAAGACGGCGCAGTCTGAGCCGGTTCGTTTCCTGACTATGGCCTGAGGACGGCGGCCGTGCAGCCGCCCCTAGGCCTAGGGCGAGACCCCAGGCTCAGGGTACATGCGCGTACGAGTGCAGGCCGGAGATCCAGAGGTTCACTCCGACGAGGTTGAACATCAGGCAGGCGAAGCCGAACAACTGGATATACGCCGCCCTCAGCCCCCGCCAGCCCGCGGTAGCCCGCGCGTGCAGGAATGCGGCGTAGACCAGCCAGGTGATGAACGACCATGTCTCCTTGGGGTCCCAGCCCCAGTACCTGCCCCAGGCGTGGTCGGCCCAGATGGCGCCGGCGATCACCGCGAACGTCCAGGCCGGGAACGCGAACAAGATGGCGCGGTAGGCCAGCCGGTCGAGCGTATCCGCTCCTGGCAGCCGCGCCATGACGCCCGCCGCCTCGGGCTCCCGGCCTGCGGCGACTCGCCGCTCGTGCCTGGCTGACAAGAGGTAGAGCACGGTCACGACGGCGCCGAAGAGATACATCCCGACCGCGATGATCATTGCGGTCACGTGTATTGCGATCCAGTAGGACTGGAGAGCTGGCACGAGCTGGCCGGCCGGGGTGTAAATGACGACGATGTCGACAGCGAGCGCCAGTACGACGGGCAGCAGCACGAACAAGCCGAGGTAATGCGCGCGGAAGCGGACCGCGCCTAGGATCAATACGAGCACAGCCGCGCACGTGATGGCCGCGATGAACTCGTACATGTTGCCCCAGGGCACACGGTGCTCAGCCAGTCCCCTGGTCGTGACCGCGGTGATGTGCAGGGCAAGTCCAGCGCAAGTCAGCAGGAAGGCCGCGCGCAGCCACGGCCCTTGCGGCCACGGCGACCGCCTTGCGCCCGCGACTGCGGGCTCGCGAAGGCCAGCGCTCCCGGGCCGGAACCGACCGTTGCCGCCGCCTGCGGCGTCGTCGGCTGCCGCACCGCCTGCCGCACGGCCGCTGGTGAGGTCGGCCAGCTCGGACGGATCGCCAGGGTCGGCGGGGAACGCGCGCCCGGCTGCCTCGGCACCGCTCGCCGCGCCGACGAGCGCGACAGCTTCGACTCGCTCGGGCCGCTGCCCCGACGGCGTGGCTGTGGCTGCCCGCCTTTCCCCGAAGGCGAGGTCGCACGCGTAAACAAGCATGGCCACGGCGTAGAGCATGATTGCCAGGACCAGCGTGACGTTGCTGACCTGCGCCAATCCGGTGTTGGGCACTGCCAATCACTCTCCCTTTGCCACGGCCGTCGCCGCCTCGCCGCCGGACTGCCCAGCGGCCGCAGCGCCGTCGCGGACTTCCTGCATGATCTCGCTCGCGAGTTCCTCGAACTCAATCTCAAACCCGCCGGCCGCATCGGACCTGGTCAGGCCACCGACCTCCACCGCCGTTCCCTGCCGGTCAGCTTCGGCGTCAGCGGCACCGCTCGCCTGCACCGCCTTGTCGGCGTCCGCGGGCCCGCTCGCCGGCACCGCCTTGTCCGCGTCAGCGGCCGCGCCTGCTCGGACGAAAATCCGCCGGCGCCGAACGAGGAACGACAGGACCAGGCCGGCCAGCGCTGTCAGCGCGGAGACCAGCGCGGGCAGCTGACCAGGATCGTAGGTGATCGCCAGGCTGGCCCATTGCCGGTAGCCGGTGAACGTCAGCTTCCCGAGCCCGTCGGGCAGGTCGATGGACTGGCCGGGCGCCAAGGGCCTCGGGCTGACCGCCAGCCGCCGCATCCTGCTCGTGTCGAGGCTGTACACCGACTGAGGCTGCCCAGCGTCGAGGCCGAGGTTGCCCGCGTAGGAGACGAGACTGACCCTCGGGTAGTCCGGCGCGGGGAACGCCGATACGAGCCTGCCGCCGACCACGATCTCCGTAGGCAGGAAAACGCCGGCGAAGCCGAGCTGCCTCGGGCGCGCATCGGGGACCTTGACGACGCCTGCTGAGGTCAGCCCCGACTGCTCCACCGGGATGAACGGCACGGCCTGGTCGAACCGCACGACGCCGCGAGAGTCGGTAACCTTGAACACCGGCGCGTAGCCGTGGCCGATCAAGAAGACTTGTGCGCCATCGACGCTCAGCGGGTGATTGACCCGCAGGTCATAGCCGCTTTGCGGCCCCCCGTATCGCGAGTTGTACCGGATCGAGGCGCCGAACCAGGACGGCTGACCGCGCTGGTTTCCCGAGGCGATATATCTGGCGGTGAACTTCCGCAGCGTGATGCTGAAAGGCTGCAGGTCGTTCGCCGAGACCAGGCGGCCGGGATGGAAGGCATCAAGCCCGACGGGCGTATTAGCGAACGTCTCGCCCTCTACCAGCAGCTTGTTCGCCTTGTAGCCGAACAACCCGCCGAGCGCGACGGAGACGAGCAGCCCGAGCAGCGCCACGTGGAAGAGCAGATTGCCGACCTCGTGCAGGTATCCCTTCTCGGCTGACACCCAGCCGTCGCCGGTGCGGATCCTGAAGCGACGGCGGCGGAGCAGGCCGGCGGCCGCAGCAAGCGCCCGGTCCGGCGACCCGCTCGTCAGGAACCCGACGGCCTGCGGGAGCCTGCCGAGGTAGCGCGGTGCCTTGGGCGGCGGCTGCCGCGCCGACCTGGCGAGCCGGTAACTCCGAGGCAGTACGCACCCGGCAAGCGAGGTGAAGAGCAGCAGGTAGATCGCGGCGAACCAGGGGGCTCCGAAGACATCAAAGCCGGAGAACTTCGCCAGGAACGGCGCCAGCGCGGGATGCGCGGCGTAGTACTGGCTGACCGCGGCCGGGTCGATGCCTTGCTGCGGCAGCACCGACCCAGGGATGCTAGCCAGCGCGAGCAGGAAGAGCAGCACCAGCGCCGTCCGCATGGACGTCAGCTGGCGCCAGATCCAGCGCAGCCAGCCGAAGACGCCGAACCGCCTGGGCGTCAGATCGGCGGTCGGTGCGGGGTGAGCCGCGGCCTCGGCCCGCCCGGCCAGGTCCTGGGTCATGACTTCCCGGCCAGTGTCTTGGCGATCAGCGCCCGCAGCCCCCGGTAGGACACCTCGCCGACGATCCGGCCCGCGATATGGCCGGTCCGGTCGATCAGCAGCGTGGTCGGTATTCCCACCGGCGGAACCGCGCCATGGAACGCGAGCGCTACCTGCTCGCCTGGATCATTCAGGCTCGGGTAGCCGATGCTGAAGGTCTGCTCGAACGCCAGCGCGTTGGGTGGGGAGTCCTGTACGTCATCGCCGATGAAGCGGACCGGGGCGGTCTTAAAGGAGGTCGCGAGCGCCGCCAGCGCAGGTGCCTCGCGCCTGCATGGCGCGCACCACGAGCCCCAGAAGTTGAGAACCACGACGCTTCCCCGTTGCGCCGCGAGGCTGAACTTCGCCCCGGTCAGCGTGGTGCCGCTAACCTGCGGCGCCGCAGGACGGGCGCCAGGCGGATAGTAGGTGCTGCTGTAGCTGCCCTCGACGAAGCTCTGCTTGTTACTCACTGGCGTGTTCGCCGCGATCGCGCCGCCCGAGCAGGACGCCATGCCGAGCACCGCGGCGCTCGCGAGCAACCCGCGGATGGCCAGCGTCATCCCGGCGGCACAGCGCGCGGATCGTGGCAGGCGGGTCACAAGGAGATCTCCTACAGGCAGTAGTACGCAACCCATTGTGCAGCACCCGGTTGAGCGCACCGCCTCCGGCCTGCCAGCAACAAATCGAGCAGCCTCCAGGCTACGCGCCGGCCACCCGGGATCCGGCCGAACCCGATGGCTCGGCGTAACTGACCGACGTCACCCTCTCTCCGGCAAACACCAGGCTGGTCACGCTGCCGAGGGCACATTGGCGCCGGCGCGGATCATGCCAGAGCCTGCGTCCCTCCGCTGACCTGCGCGCCACCCAGATGGGGAGCTGATGGCTGACGCAGACCGCCTCGTGCCCGCGCGCCGCCCTGGCGGCGGCGGCGGCCGCCGCCAGAACCCGGGCCGCGACCTCCTGATAGGGCTCTCCCCATGACGGCCGGAACGGGTTGCGCAGGTAGATCCAATGCCGGGGGGAGCGCAGCGAACCGTCTCCGACTCCGACGCTGAGCCCCTCGAAGTGATTCCACGGCTCGATCAGCCGCTCATCGATCTCGGTCGTCAGGCCAAGCTGCTCAGCTATCGGCGCGGCGGTCTGGACGGCTCGGTCCAGCGGGGACGAGCGGAGCACGGTCACGTCATGGCCGGTCAGGAAGTCAGCGGCGGCCTTGGCCATCATCTGGCCGTCCTCGGACAGCCCGAAGCCGGGAAGCCGGCCGTAGAGGATTCCGTCCGGATTGGCCACCTCGCCGTGCCGCACGAGATGAACGGTCGTCGTCGTCTCCTGGCCGGTCTCGCCGGCGGCCTCGCCCGCGCGATTGTCAGTCATGGCGGGCCCAAGCGTACCCGGCACCAGAGGGCAGCCAGGCTGGTCGGGCCCGTCGGGCCCGGCTGATCAGGATAAGGTTGCGCCACATTCAGGCCCCCGATCGTCCGCAGGTAACCCGGTTGAGTCTCACGGCAGTCGCGCTCGTGCTAGCCGCCGCGATCGCCCACGCGAGCTGGAACTTGTTCGGCAAGCAGGCCGCGGCCACGGGCGCGGCCTGCTTCATCTGGCTGCTCGCGGTCGGCGTGACCGGCATTTACCTGCCGGTCGTCGCCGTGACCGCGTTGGTGACGCAGCCGCGGCTGGCCGGCCTGAACTGGCTGTTCCTGGCCGGCACCGGGGTGCTGCACGCAGGCTACTTCCTGTTCCTGCAGCTCGGTTACCGGCTCGGCGACCTGTCCGTCGGCTATCCGATCGGCAGGGGCACCGGCGCGATGCTCGCCGCGCTGGCCGGGATCCTCCTGCTCGGCGAGCGGCCCAGCCTGATCGGCGGCGCCGGCATTCTCGCGATCGGCGCCGGAGTCGTGGTGATCGGCCTGCCCCAGCGCCGCGCCCATGGCGCAGAGTCCGTCGCTGCCCGAACCGCCCCAGCAACTGAATACCCCGCGCAGCCAGTTACGGCGCGGGCGCGGACCTCTGCCGCCGGTGCGATCGCCTTCGCGCTCGTGACCGGCGTGTTCATCGCTTGCTACACCATCTGGGACAAGTACGCGGTGGCGACCTTGCATACCGAGCCGGTCCTGCAGGGCTATGTCGGCTTCCCCGTCATGGCGCTGGTGTTCACGCCGTTCGCGCTGCGTGATAGAGCGCGGCTGGCGCAGGTATGGAAGTCGTTCCGGCCTCAGGTGATCGGGGCCGCTCTGCTGTCGCCGCTCGCCTACATCCTGGTGCTGATCGCGCTCAGCTTCACTGCCGTGAGCGCGGTCGCCCCTGCCCGCGAGGTCAGCGTCCTGTTCGGCGTGCTGCTCGGCAGGCGGATGCTCGGCGAGGATCACATCGCCAGGCGGCTCGTGGCGGCGGCCGCCATCGTGGCAGGCATCATCGCGGTGGCGCTCGGCTGACCTTAAGCCAGTGCGGCAGCCGCGGCCCGCGCCGCCGCGGGCAGGGCGTCGGCGATCCTGGCGATCGCCTGGTCGTCGTGCGCGGCCGAGACAAACCACGCCTCGTACGGCGACGGCGGCAGGTACACGCCGCCGTCGAGCATCGCGTGGAAGAACGCGGCGTAGGCGGCGCCGGACTGCGAGCGCGCCTGCCCGAAGTCCCTGACCGGCCCGGTCGCCCCCAGGAAAAACGAGAACAGGTTGCCGGCCTCCTGAAGCCTGAAAGGCACCCCGGCGTCGGTTAGCGCGCCGGCCGCGAGCCCGGCGATGGCCGCGGCCGCCGCGTCGACCTTCTGGTACACCTCCGGCGTGCATTCACGCAGCGTCGCGAGCCCGGCCGCCGTGGCGAGCGGGTTCCCGGACAGCGTCCCCGCCTGGTACACCGGCCCGGCCGGCGCCATCAGGTCCATGATCTCGGCCCGGCCGCCGAACGCGGCCGCTGGCAGCCCGCCGCCCATGACCTTGCCGAATGTCATCAGGTCCCCGGCTACTGCCTCGCGCCCGTACCAGCCGGAGCGAGTCACCCGGAATCCGGTCAGCACCTCGTCCATGATCAGCAGCGCGCCGTATTCCGCGCAGAGCGCGGAGAGCAGCTCGTTGAATCCGGCCGACGGCGGGACCACCCCCATGTTCGCCGGGCACGCCTCGGTGATCACGCAGGCGATGTCGCCGCCGTTCTCGGCGAACGCCTGGCGCACCGCTTCCGGGTCGTTGTAGGGAAGCACTATGGTCTCGGCCGTGACCGCGCTGGTGACGCCGGGCGAGTCGGGCAGCGCGAACGTCGCTACCCCGGAACCCGCCGCGGCCAGCAGCGCGTCCACGTGCCCGTGGTAGCAGCCGGCGAATTTGACCACCAGCCGCCGTCCGGTGTAGCCCCTGGCGAGCCGCAGCGCGGACATCGTGGCCTCCGTACCGGAGTTCACAAGCCTAATTTTTTCAACGGGCATCCGGCCGATAATCTCCTCGGCCAGGTCGATCTCGCCGGGCGTGACCGTCCCGAAGGACGTGCCGCGGCCGATGGCCTGGCTGAGCGCGCTGGTCACCGCGGGATGGGCGTGCCCGAGAATCATCGGCCCCCACGAGCACACCAGGTCGACGTAACTGGTACCGCAGGTGTCGGTCAAGTACGCGCCGCTGCCCGATGCCATGAACACCGGCGTCCCGCCGACCGCGCCGAACGCCCTGACCGGCGAGTTCACACCGCCCGGCGCCACGGCGCAGGCCCGGGCGTAAAGGTCAGCCTGGGGCGTGGCTGCTGGCTCCGCTGTCATTAACCGATCTCCTCGCATGCATCGGCTAGCACCTCGAGCAGGCGCAGCGCGTCGGGCAACGGCGCAGCATGGGGGGGCACCAGCCATCTGGCCGTCGTACCGCCGCTCAGCCTGGATGGCGGGGCAAGCACATAGCTGTCCCTGCAGTGCCAGCGCAGGCCCGTGATGGCCGGGACCGTTTCAGGCTCGCAGTCCAGGTGGCAGGTCCACCATTCGTCTTCGTCGGCCAGCGCCGCCCGGCTGGCGACGAAGAATAGCGTGCGGCCCTGG